>Ga0114129_10000269_pt1 | contig 58970 bp, 63 predicted proteins | sample RhiMetdeltSRZDD1_FD_80071 | JGI IMG/M metagenome (GOLD analysis project Ga0114129, IMG submission 80071) | Populus rhizosphere microbial communities from Tennessee, USA - Rhizosphere MetaG P. deltoides SRZDD1 (version 2) (version 2) | ecosystem: Host-associated > Plants > Roots > Rhizosphere >...
GGCGGGCAGCGCCAGCGGGTTGCCATGGGACGGGCGATCGTACGGGACCCGAAAGTGTTCCTGTTCGATGAACCACTCAGTAATCTGGACGCCAAGTTGCGCGTGGCGATGCGCGCCGAGATCAAGGCGCTGCACCAGCGGCTGAAGACCACCACGGTGTACGTGACGCATGACCAGGTCGAGGCCATGACCATGGCCGACCGCATCGCGGTGATGAACGAGGGGCGCATCGAGCAGCTCGGCGAGCCGCTCGAGCTCTACGACCGGCCGGCGAACCTGTTCGTCGCTCAGTTCATCGGCTCGCCCGCGATGAACGTGTTTGAAGGTCTGTATCGGAATGACTTCGTTGAAGCCCTGGGAGCGCGCTGGCCCGTTTCCGGCCTCCGCGCGGCGGAGGGACAGCGGGTCAAGTACGGCATCCGCCCGGAGCACGTCGACCTCGCCGCCGCCGGCATCGCCGCCGAGGTGGTCGTGGTCGAGCCGATGGGCGCGGAGACCGAGCTTCTGGTCAAGGTCGGCAATCCAGCGGCGGGAGGACAGACGCTGACGCTCGTGGCGCACGGCCGCTCGAGCATCGGGCCGGGCGAGCGCGCGTTCCTCGCGCCGCGCCTCGAGCACGTGCACCTCTTCGACGCCGCCACCGGCGCGCGCCTCTAGTAGAATCGGCCTTCGGGCCCGATTTCACTCATCATCCTCATGGCGGAAAAAAGCGACTGGCAGTTCCCGGTGGAGATGCGCCCGCGTCCCGAGGACTGGCGCTTCGACCTGGACGGGGCGCTCGACGCGGTCGTGCAGCTGCGCGCGGAGATCCCGGAGGACGCGTTCACCGCGCAGATCCTCGGCACCGAGCGCGTCGGCAACGGCGTGGTGATCCGCGACGACGGCCTCGTCCTCACCATCGGCTACCTCATCACCGAGGCGAGCACCATCTGGCTCACCACCAACAAAGGCGTCGTAGTACCGGCGTTTCCGCTCGCCTACGATCAGACCACCGGCTTCGGCCTGGTGCAGCCGCTCGCCAAGCTCGGCGTGCGGCCGCTCGCGCGCGGCACCGCAGGCGCCTGCCGCATCGGCGAGAACGTCGTGATCGCGGGCCACGGCGGCCGGGCGCGCGCGCTGCGGGCCACGGTGTTCGCGAAGCGCGAGTTCGCCGGCTATTGGGAGTACGTGCTCGACGAGGCGATCTACACCGCCCCCGCCCACCCGCAATGGGGCGGCGCCGCGCTCATCGGCTCCGACGGCAGGCTCCTCGCCGTCGGCTCGCTGCTCGTGCAGGAGAAGGTCGACGGCGGCATGCTGCAGGGAAACATGCTGGTGCCGATCGACTACCTCGAGCCGATCCTCGACGACATGCTGAAGCTCGGACGCCCCAGGCGCGAGGCGCGTCCGTGGCTCGGCATGTACACGACCGAGGCGGGGCCGAAGCTCGTCGTGGCGGGGGTCGCGTCGGGCACACCCGCCGATCGCGCCGGCGTGAAGGTAGGCGACGTCGTGGTCGAGGTGGCCGGCGAGAAGCCCGCCGGGCTCGCCGACCTATGGCGGCGCATCTGGCGCCTCGGTCCCTCGGGCACCATCGTTCCCCTCAAGGTCCTGCGCAAGTCCGCGCTGGTCGACCTGGCCGTGCATTCCGGCGACCGCAACGACTTCCTCAAGAAACCCCACCTCCACTAATTCGGGGTCAGAGCCCGAATTCGTTGGGGTATTAGGACCGCGCACCGTAAACCGCAGTAGGCGACAGCATCCGTGGGCCGGGCTTGCCGGGCTCCATTTTCCATCCGAGAGGTTCAAGAACGTTCACCTTGAAAGCATCGCTCGCGAGCGGATAACCGGCGTTCGTAGCCTCGCGAATGTTCTGCATCAGGACGGGATCCAAGCTCTCCTCAAAGAGCCCGCGGTAAGCCGCGTATCGGTTGACCGGATCGCCTCCGAGTGCCTCGACATCGGGATGAGGCATGACGAGGGTATCGGACCGCATGCCGCTGTTCACTGCGTAACTCGACCATGGATAACCACTCGGATGGTCGACCATCCCAGCCCGCACCGGATTCAGCTCGATGTAGCGATGGCATGCCACCACGTAGCGGGGTGATTCAGCGAGGCACGAGCGAAATCGTCCTTCCCACAGCGTTCCAGTGCGCTCGTGCTCCCGATTGAAATATTGGACATAACGTTGGCCGAGATCGCGCATTAATCCGGTGCACGCACCATCTGCCGATGGGGTCACGAGCAGATGCACGTGGTTGGTCATCAGGCAATACGCGTGGATCGCACAGTCGTACTTCTCGGATAACTGCCGCAGGTGGGCCAGGTAGACGAGATAGTCGCTGTCGTTCCGAAAGCAGGCAGCACGGTTGTTGCCGCGCTGAATAATGTGAACGGCCACGCCCGGCAAGATCAGACGCAACGACCTCGGCATGGACGCAGTAACGACTGCCCTGCCGCACGCGTTGACGAGATCGGGCTCTGACCCCGAATTAGAACTGCAGGCGCTGGACGGCTTTCCAGTCGACGAATTTCTCGAGGTCGGCGTCGTTCGGGAGCTCGATCTTGCCGCCGCGGATCTGTGGGCTCAAGCGCGTGACCTGCGACTTGAGGAGCATGAAGAACGAATGCGACGCCGGGATGCGGCGCGGGTTCTTCACCGCCGCCGCGTGCTGCAGAGAGATCAGCGTGCCGAGCGCGCTCTCGTAGTACACCGCGACCGCGAGGCGCGCATGGCCGCCCGCGGCCACGTTCTCGATCGCACGGGCCTCGCTGAAGCCGACGCGCGCGGGCTTGGCCGCGAGCGCGCGCGCGCCGCGGCCGGCGTAGAGGCGCGCGTCGTCGGCCGAAGCGCACGAGAGATCGACCAGGATCGGCAAGCCGCAGTCGCGCTGCAGCGCCGAGTACGCAGCGTCCGGAGCAAGCGGGCAGGGATCCTCGGCCACGGTCACACCCGCGTGGGCGAGCGTGCGCACATACTCCAGTGCCTCCTCGCGCGCGTAGCTGCTGTTCGCGTCGACGACGAGCTCGATGGTATTTCCGACGGCCGCACGCACCTCGGCCAGCATGCGCGCATCGTTCTCCCAGCCCTGCCCGCCCTGGAGCTTGAGCGTGCGCACACCGTGCTTGTCGCAGGCCTCGGCGGCCTCGGCCGCCATGCGCGCGGGGCTCTGGCGCGTCACCATCCAGCAGACCTCGACCTCGCGGCTGCCTCCCCACAACGCCCAAAGCGGCATGCCCTTCGCCGCGGCGCGCAGCGTCCAGCAGGCATTGTCGACGAGCGCCTTGGCGAGGCGGTTCTCGGGAATCCGCGCCAGCGCCGTGGTTACTGCATTCGCGTCCGCGAGGTCGATATGCCGAAGCTGGGGCAGAATGACGTCCTCGAGCGCGACCGCGAGCGAGCGCGGCGAATAGCCGGTGCGCGTGGTCTTGATCACGCCCTCGGCGATGCCGGCGGCGCCGCTGTCGGCGACGATCCTGAGCAGCACGTAGTCGCCGCTGTTCTCGGTCGCGTACACCCATTGGATGTCCCGCACATAAGGCAGCCTGTAGAAATGCAGCGACCACTCGCCGAGCTTCACGCGCCGTATTCTGAACGAAACGGCTTTTTCCGACTTGGGCAGGAAATGCGGGTCAACGAAATGCGCCGCGGCGGCGTTTCAATGCTGATGCGTACTCCCCTCGCCCTTTTCTGCGCCGCGGCTCTGGCGGGCTGCGGCGTCACTGCGCCTTTCCGGCAGGACGCCGCGTCCATCGCCGCCGCGCCGGCCGCGGTCGTCGCCTCGCCGCTCGAGCCGGCCGCGCAGTTCCAGGGCAGCCAGGTGAGGTACGCCGACGGCGCGGTCATCGGCGCGACCGGCGGCGCCGGGATCGGCGCGATGTCGGCATACTCGTCGGCGGGCGTGCTCTGCACCATCAGCGGCCCGCTCTGCATGATGGTCGTCGTGCCGGTGGCGGTGGTCGGCGGGCTGGTCGGCGGCGTCGCCGGCGCCGCGGTCCAGGCGGCTACCAGCGACCCGCTCGGCCGCACCGCCAGTGCACGCGGCACCATCGAGCAGGCGATTGCCGATATGCGCCTCACCGACGGTCTCGCTTCCAAAACCTCGGAGCAGCTCAAGCTGCCCCTCGCGAAGGCGGGGGCCGCCAAGGCGGGCAACATTCAGGACGGGACCCTCCTGGAGGTGGGTGTAAGCGAGCTCGAGATCCTGGCGCACGAGACGGAAATGGCGCTGGTCCTGCGCGCCCGCTCGCGCCTCTATCGCAGCGGCGATGGCAAGGTGCTTGAGGAGCACGAGGCGGAGACGCAGACCGAGTTCAAAAAATACCGGGATTGGGCCGCCGACGGCGGGCAGCCGTTGCGCGACGCCGTGGACTATGCGCTCGTGCGCTTGGGCCGTTCGCTCGTCAGCGCGCGCCGGGAATCCCAGCTTCGCGCAGGTACCTGAGCACGCCTGGATGGATGAGCTCGCGCCGGGGCGCGGCGGCGAGCGTGTTCGCCATCGTGGTCTGGCGCGCCTGCTCGAGGCGCGCCGCGAAGGCGCCCTCGCCCTGGTGGATCGCCCGGCCGAGCCGGTAGGCGGTCGCTTCCTGCAAGGCCTCGTTCGCTAGCACGTAGCTCCACGCGCCCACCGAAGGAAGCGGCGCATTCTGTCCGGGATAGCTTCTCGCCGGGAGCGTCACTGCCTGTAACCCGGGGTTCTTCGAGAGGATGATGCGGATCTCGTTCGCATCGGGCACGACGAAGCGCCCGCCGGCCTTGGCGATCGCGGCGAAGGCGGGCCAGCCTACGCCGGCACCCCAGACCGCGGCGGCGCGCCCGTCGGCGAGCATGGGCGGCCCATCGGCCACCTTCTCGAGGTAGATCGGTTGAACTTCGATTCCCAAGAAATCAAGAACATTGCGGCCGAGAAGCGTGATGCCCGAGGCCTGTGCGCCGAGCACGACCGCACGCCCCTTGAGATCGGCGATCGTGCGGATCGGGCTTGCGGCCGGCACGATGAACATGCCGGGCGTCGCGTAGATCGCGGTGATGATGCGAAGCCGGGTGTCGGGCTTCGCGAGCGCCGCGTTGACGAACTCGCCGGCGACGAGGGCGATGTCGAGCTTGCCGGCCTCGAGGAGCGGCACGTTTTCGCCGCTGCCCTTGGTATTGCGCGGCTGCACGCCGAGCGTGGGGTCCTGCGCGTTGACGACTTCGGCGAACGCGTCGCCGTAGAGCGGGAAGCCGCCACCCGGGGTCGCGGTGCCGAGCACGAGCACGATCAATAGCTCCCTTTACTGCAGCTGGATGTTCGCCGCCCGCACGACCTTGCGATACATCTCGATCTCGCTGCGCACGAAGCGCGAGAACTCCTCGAGCTTCATCGGCGCGGGCTGGATGCCGAGCTTGGTGAACTGCTCGCGCACCGGGGGCTCGAACACGATCGCGTTCACCGACTCGTTGAGCTTCCGCACGATATCGGGCGAGGTCGCCGCGGGCGCCCACATGCCGAACCACAGCGTGACCTCGTACCCCGGCAGGCCCTGTCCCGCGATGGTCGGCACCTCGGGCAGGACTTCCGCCCGCGAGTTCGTGGACACGCCCAGGGCGTTGAGCTTGCCCTCCTTGACGAGATTCACGGCGACGTTCACCGGCGCCAGGTAGAACGCGGCGCGCCCGCCGAGGACGTCCTGCAGCGCTTCGGGCGAGCCCTTGAACGGGAGGTGAATCATGCGCACGCCGGCGAGGCCGAGCAGGTACTCGGAGGCGAGGTGCGTCGAGGTGCCCATGCCCGCCGACGCGTAGGCGAGCTCGCCCGGCTTCGCCTTCGCCGCGTCGAGCAGCGCCTTCAGCGATTTGTAGGGACCGTTGGCCGCGCTCACCATCACGTACGGCGTCTTGCCGAGCATGGCGACGTCGACGAGGTCGGTGAGCGGGTCATAGGGCAGGCTTTTGTAGATCGCCGGGTTCGCCGCATGCGACGAGGACTGAACCATCAGCGTGTGACCGTCGGGCTCGGCCTTCACCACTGCCGAAGTCCCGATCTGCCCGCCGGCGCCGGGACGGTTCTCGACGATCACCGGCTGCTTCCAGTGCTCGGTCATGCGCTGCGCGATGATGCGCGCCGCTATGTCGGCGCCCGCGCCGGCCGAGAGCGGCACGATGATCCGGATGGTCTTGGCGGGGTACTCCGGCGCCGGCTGTGCCTGGCCTGCCATCGGGAACAGGAGGGCGAACGCGGTGGCGGCGATTCTAAGGATGGTCATTCGAAGCGCTTTCTCGTCACCCCAACGTCGGCATATGGAAGCCCGGCGCCGGCGTGTCCTGGTGCGGCCAGCGCGTGGTCACGACCTTGGTGCGCGTATAGAACTTGACGCTCTCGACGCCGTGCACGTGCAGGTCGCCGAAGAGCGAGCTCTTCCAGCCGCCGAAGGAGAAGTACGCGACGGGCACCGGGATCGGCACGTTCACGCCGACCATGCCGACCTGGATCTCGTTCTCGAAGCGCCGCGCCGCGCCGCCGGACTCGGTGAAGATCGCCGTGCCGTTCGCGTACGGATTGCGGTTCACGAGCTCGATCGCCTGATCCAGGGTATCCACCCTCAAGACCACGAGGACCGGTCCGAAGATCTCGTCCCTGTAGATCGACATTTCCGGCTTCACGTGGTCGAAGAGGCTGGTGCCGAGGAAAAAGCCTTCCTTCGGAACCGCCGAGCCCCGACCGTCGACCACCAGGCGCGCGCCTTCCTTGAGCCCCGCCTCGACATAACCGGCCACCTTGTCGCGGTGCGGCCCGGTGACGAGCGGGCCCATGTCGACGCCCTCGGCGTCCCCGGCCCCGACTTTGATGGCTTTGGCTTTCTTTTCCAACAGACGAATTAAGGGATCACCTGCGGCGCCCACCGCAACCACGGCGGAAATCGCCATGCAGCGCTCGCCCGCCGAGCCGTAGGCGGCGCCGGTCAGCGCGTCGGCCGCGAACTCGAGATCGGCGTCGGGCAGCACCACCGCGTGGTTCTTGGCGCCGCCGAGCGCCTGCACACGCTTGCCGTGGCGCGCGCAGGTCTCGTAGATGTACTTGGCGATCGGCGTGGAGCCGACGAAGGACACCGCCTGGATTCCCGGGTGGGCGAGGATGGCGTCGACGGCCTCCTTGTCCCCGTGCAGCACGTTCAGCACGCCGTCGGGAAGCCCCGCCTCCTGGAAGAGCTCCGCCATGCGCAGCGAAGCGGAGGGCACTTTTTCCGAGGGCTTGAGGATGAAGCTGTTGCCGCAGGCGATCGCCATCGGGAACATCCACAGCGGCACCATCACCGGGAAATTGAACGGCGTGATGCCGGCGCAGACCCCCACCGGCTGGCGCACGGTGTGCGTGTCCACCTGCGTGCCGACGTTCTCGGCGTACTCGCCCTTCAGCAGGTGCGGAATACCGCAGGCGAACTCGACCACCTCGATCCCGCGCTGCACCGAGCCGATCGCGTCGGGCAGCGTCTTGCCGTGCTCCTCGGTAACGATCGCGGCCAGGGCCTTCTGGTTCTTCTTCAAAAGGCCGAGGAATTCCTGCATGACGCGCGCGCGGCGCAGCGGCGGCGTGTCGCGCCACGCCGGCAGCGCGGCTGCCGCCGCCTTTACCGCGGCGTCGACGATCGAGGCGTCGGAGAAGACGACGCGCTTGGTGACCTGCCCGCTGGCCGGGTTGAAGACTTCGCCGTAGCGCCTGGCGGTGGAAACCGGCTTGCCATTGATCCAAACCGGGACGGTGCCGAGCTTCAGTTCGGCGGGCTTGTTCATGCCGCAGTCCTTTCCTTGGTGCTTTCCTTGATCTTCAGTCCGCAGGCTTCGAACGCGGCGCGGGTGGCCGCTTTCTCCTCGCCGGTCAGCTCGAGGAGCGGCGCTCGCACGGCGCCGCCCGCCTGCCCGAGGAGCTCCTGCCAGTATTTCTGGTGCGCGGCCGCCTTGCCCGGCGGCCGCGAGCTTTTCAGCGCCTGCCTGACCGGGTTCAGGCTGTCGCGGATTTTCCGCGCCTGCGCGATGTCGCCCTGGAAGGCGAGCTGCGTGTACTCATGCATGCGCCGGTCCAGCGCGGTCTGCAGCAGGTAAGGCGGAGTCGAGCAGAGGTACACCTGCCAGCCGAGCTCGACGATGTTGTCGAGCCAGTCGTCCTCGCTCGAGGTGCTGATGATCAGGCGTTCGCCGGCCATGCGGGAAAGGCGGCCGTAGGTCTCGCGCGGTACGCTGTACTTGATCGCGACCACATTCGGCAGCTCGGCGATGCGCAGGCACACTTCGGGCTCGAGCAGATAGCCGCAGTCGGGAGGCTGGTTCCAAAGCACGACGCCAAGCTCGACTGCTTCGCTGACCCGACGATAGTAGTTGAAGAGCGTGTCGGCGGTATGCGCGCCGAAATAGAGCAGCGGCGTGTGCACCACGACGTAGTCGGCGCCGACCGCCTGGGCGTGCCGCGCGAGCTCGAGCACCGTGTCGAGGCTCTGGTCCGAGCACGACACCATGACGCCGCCCGCCTTCTCGGCCACCGCGGCCTCCGTGATGCGCTTGCGCTCATCGGTCGTCATGGCATAGAACTCGCCCTGTTTGCCGTTGACGAAGAGTCCCGCGAGGCCCAGCTCGCGGTACCAGTGGCGCAGATTGCGGCGCCAGCCGATGTAGTCGAGCCGCAGCTCCGGAGTGAAAGGCGTGAGCGCCGCCGCCCAGATGCCGCGCAGGTGCTCGCGCGCGTAGGCCTTCGCATCCTTGCGGCGGTATTTCATGGCGTCAGTCTAAACCCTCACAATACGCCGTGGCCGTCCCCTTCCTTCCGGCGCGACTGCGTTTCACGCCGCACGGCGTGCCGTATTCGGAGGCCTTCGACGACGTTTACCACAGCGCAGCCGGCGCTGTCGGGCAGGCGCGCCACGTGTTCCTGAACGGTAACCATGTAACCGAGCGCTGGGGCGGACGCGAGCGTTTTGTGATCCTGGAAACGGGCTTCGGCGCGGGAATCAACTTTCTCGCCACCTGGCAGGCATGGCGGCGCGACCCGCGGCGGCCGCGGCGCCTGCATTTCGTCTCGATCGAGAAGCATCCGCTCGCGGCGGCGGACGCCAAAGCGATCTTCGCCGGCCTGCCGGAGATCCGCGACGAAGCCGCGGAGCTGGAAGCGAAATGGCCCACGCTCGTGCCGGGCGCCCAGCGCATCGAGTTCGACGGCGGCAGCGTGGTGCTCAGCCTCTTTTTCGCCGACGTCGCCGTGGCGCGCGAGCTGCGCCTCGCGGCCGACGCGTTCTACCTCGACGGCTTCGCCCCGGCGAAGAACCCCGACATGTGGACCCCCGCGCTCATGCGCTCGCTCGCGCGCCTTGCCGCGCCCGGAGCCACCGCCGCGACCTGGAGCGTCGCCGCGACCGTGCGCCACGCGCTCGAGGAAACCGGCTTCGCGGTCGAGAAGCGTGCGGGATTCGGGGAAAAGAAGGAGATGCTTGTTGCACACTACCGTAAAACCGCGCGCGCCCTCTCCGTTCCAATCAACAGAACCGCAACCGTGGTCGGCGCAGGCCTCGCGGGCGCGGCGGTCTGCGAGCGCCTTTGCGCGCGCGGCTGGCGCGTCACGCTGCTCGAGCGCCATGCCGGGCCGGCACGGGAAGCGTCGGGAAACCACGCCGGGGCGTTTCATCCGCTGGTCTCGCCCGACGACAGCATCTTCGCGCGCGTGACGCGGGCGGCGTTTCTCGCCTCGCTGCAAAGATGGTCCTCGCTCGAAGCGCGCTGGGATGCGTGCGGCGTCCTGCAGCTCGCGCGCGACGAAAAAGAGCTGCTCTCGCAGCGCCGCTCGGTCGCGGCGCTCGCGCCTCCCCCCGACTATGCGCAACTCGTGTCGCGCGACGAAGCCGCCGGGCATGCCGGCGTGCCGGTGGCCGCCGGCGGTCTGTGGTTTCCGCGCGGCGGATGGGTGCAGCCCGCCTCGCTCGCCGAGGCGCAGCTCTTCGCGTGCGGCGATCGCCTGGAGCGCAGGTTCAACACCGACGTAAAGAATTTATCCGACTTCCAAGCGGAAGCAGTGATTCTCGCGAACGCAGGCGAAGCGTTGCGGCTGCATCCGTTGCCGCATCTCAGGCTCCGGCGCGTGCGCGGACAAGTCACTTACGTGCCCGCCGCGAGCATCGATGCGCCGCGCGCGGTCGTGCTGCGTGGCGGCATGGTGCTTCCGGCTTTGGACGAGCTCTGCGTCGTCGGCGCCACCTACGACCTCGAAGACGAGGATCCGGCGCCGCGGGTCGAAAGCCATGCGAGCAACCTCGAGCGCGCGGCCGGCATCCTCCCCGGATTCAGTTTCGACCCGAAGTCGGTGAACGGCCGCGTCGCGTTCCGCGCGGTCGCCCCGGACCGCTTGCCGATCGTGGGAAGAATTTCAGACCAGGTTCATGGAGCCTTCGCGTACGGATCGCGCGGCCTCTTGTGGTCGACGCTCGCTGCGGAGCTGATCGCCTCGGAGCTCGAGGGCGAGCCCTTGCCGGTCGAGGGGGCGCTCTACGATGCGCTCAGCCCGGCACGCTTCGCGAAGCGCGCGGCGCGGCGCGCAGGCGGCTAGCGCGCGCGGTCGAGAACCTGCCAGCGGGTCCCCGGATCCCCCAACCCTGCTCTTGCGAAGCCGAACTAGCACCTGCGAGCACCGCTAAAGGCGTCTTTGGACGCCCCTGCCTGAAAGGCCGCGGGCCGGCTCCCGACCGCAACGCGGCCCGAAGATTAACCGCCGCGCGCCGCCGCCCCCATAGGGGAGTTCCTGTCGTAGCCTAGGGGGAAACCTGAAGACGATTTTTCAAAGAAGTTTTCAATTGGCGCGCAGGATCGACGGGTTCGCTTCGCGCACGCTGCGCAGCCCGCAGAGCGCCATGGTCACGTCGAGCTCGCGCTGGATGATCTCGAGCGCGCGCAGCACCCCGGCCTCGCCCATCGCGCCCAGCCCATAGGCGAACGCGCGGCCGATCAGCGTCGCGTGCGCGCCGAGCGCGAGCGCCTTGAGCACGTCCTGCCCGCCGCGGATGCCGCCGTCGAACCAGACCTCCGTTCGATCACCGACCGCGTCGACCACGTCCGGCAGCGCGCGGATCGACGACATCGTCCCGTCGAGCTGGCGTCCGCCGTGGTTCGACACCACGATCGCGTCGGCGCCGCTCTGCGCCGCGATCTTCGCGTCCTCGGCGTCGAGCACGCCCTTCAGGACGAGCTTTCCGCCCCACAGGTTCTTGACCCACTCGACGTCCTTCCACGACAGCGTCGGATCGAACTGGCCGGCGATCCATTGCGACAGCGTAGCGAGGCTCTTCGCGTCGGGAATGCGGCCCTCGAGATTGCCGAAGGACTTGCGTTTGCCTCTGAGCACGTTCAACGCCCACCCAGGCTTCATCATGATATCCAGGGCAGTTCCCAGCGTGAGCTTAGGAGGGACTGCAAGGCCATTCTTGAGGTCGCGATGGCGCTGGCCCTGGATCTGCAGGTCGAGCGTGAGCACCAGCGCCGAGCAGCCGGCGGCCTTGGCGCGCTCGACGAGCGAGGCGGCGAAGCCGCGGTCGCGCATCACGTAGAGCTGGAACCAGAACGGCTTCTCCACCGCGCCGGCGACATCCTCGATCGAGCAGATCGACATCGTCGAGAGCGTGAACGGCACGCCGAAGCGCTGCGCGGCGCGCGCCGCGAGGATCTCGCCGTCGGCCCAGTTGAGGCCGGTGAGCCCCACGGGCGCGAGGCCAACCGGCATCGACACCTCCTCGCCGAGCATCGTGCCGCGCGTGCTTCGGCGGTCGACGTCGATGCCGACGCGCTGACGCAGCGTGAGGAGCTCGAGGTCCGCGCGATTCGCGCGCAGCGTGGCCTCGGTGTACGACCCGCAGTCGACGTAGTCGAAGATGGCGCGTGCGACCCGTTTTCTCGAGAGCTGGCGCAGGTCCTCGATGCAGGTCACCACAGGCATGGCGCCGCATTCTACAATGGGGTTGTAGATGAAAGAGGAACAGAAAAACCCCATCCAGGTCGTCGAGCGCATGATGCGCCTGCTCGACGTGCTGGAGAAGCATCCCGAGCCGCTCGGCCTCAAGCAGATCTCGCAGTACACGGGGCTGCACCCCTCGACCGCGCACCGCATCCTCTCGGCGATGTCGGCCGACCGCCTCGTCGACCGGGTCGAGCCCGGCAGCTACCGCCTCGGCATGCGGCTTCTCGAGCTCGGCAACCTGGTGAAGTCGCGCATCAGCGTGCGCGAGCTCGCGCTGCCGCTGATGCGCGAGCTGCACGCCCACACCGGCGAGACCGCCAACCTCTCGGTGCGCCACGACGACGAGATCGTGTACGTCGAGCGCAGCTCGTCGGGGCGCGCGGCGATGCGCGTGGTGCACGTCATCGGCGCGCGTGCGCCGCTGCACGTCACCGCCGCAGGCAAGCTGTTCCTGCTCGAGGAGGGGTTCGCGCGCCTGCGCGATTACGCGAAGCGCACCGGGCTCGCCCCGCACACCAAGAACACGCTCTCCAGCACTCAGCTCCTCGAGCGCGACCTCGAGAAGATCCAGCGCCAGGGCTGGGCCACCGACAACGAGGAAGCCGAGATCGGCGTGCGCTGCGTCGCCGCCGGGATCCGCGACGACAACGGCACGCTGGTCGCCGCGCTGTCGCTCTCCTCGCCCGCCGACCGCATGAAGCTGCAGTGGGGGCCGCTCGTCAAGGAGACCGCGGACCGCATCTCCCGCGAGATCGGCCACCGGCCCGGCTCGCGCATCGGCGTGGCGTAGTTCCATCCTGCGCCGCGCGCGGACGCGGCATCGATTTAGTCACGGTCAACATCGCGCGCGCGGGCGGTGTGCAAGCGATGGTCATCGGACTGCAAGATAACAATGTTGATCGTGATCAATTCAACATTGACCGGGATCAATCATCACGCATCATGCGCACCGTCATCAAAACCGACGGGTGCGAGATGCAGCTCAGAAAAAAAGTCATGACCATGAGCGTCGCGGTAGCGGCGGCGCTCGCCGTGGTGCATCCGGCGCGAGCGCAGATGCTCGACGAGCCGATCAAGCCGCTGCCGCAGAAGCTTGACCTCGATGCGCGCAAGGTGAGCCTCGGAAAACTGCTGTTCCATGACAAGCGGCTGTCCAAGGACAACAGCCTGTCGTGCGCGAGCTGCCACGACATCGCCAAGGGCGGCGTCGACGGCCAGCAGTTCGCCACCGGCATCAAGGGCCAGGTCGGGCCGATCAATACGCCCACCGTGCTGAACAGCGGCCTCAACTTCAGGCAATTCTGGAACGGCCGCGCCGCCACGCTCGAGGAGCAGGCCGCCGGCCCGGTGCACAACCCCGGCGAGATGGGCTCGAATTGGCAGGAGGTACTCGGCAAGCTGAACCAGGACGCGGCCTTCGTGGCGCAGTTCAAGGCCGTGTACGCCGACGGACTGCAGCCGCGCCACATCCAGGAGGCGATCGCGACCTTCGAGCGTTCGCTCATCACGCCGAGCCGCTTCGACCGCTATCTGCTCGGCGACTCGCGCGCCATCGACGAGGACGAAAGGCAGGGCTACCAGCTGTTCAAGAACTACGGCTGCATCGCCTGCCACCAGGGCATGGGCGTCGGCGGCAACATGTATCAGACCTTCGGCGTGCTCGGCAATTACTTCAAGGAAAAGGGCAAGGTCACTGACGCGGACCTCGGGCGCTACGCCGTGACCAAGAACGAGGCCGACCGCCACGTGTTCAAGGTGCCGAGCCTGCGTAACGTCGAGCTCACCGCGCCCTACTTCCACGACGGCTCCGCCAAGACGCTCGATGAGGCGATCGACGTCATGTTCCGCTACCAGCTCGGCCGCACCGCGCCGGCCTCGGACAAGGCGCTGATCGTCAAGTTCCTGAAAACGCTGACCGGTGAAAAGGGGATGCAATGAAGACGCTGCTACGGCTTGTCATTTTCGCGGTGCTCGCCGCGGGACTGTGGCTTCTCTATCGCGAGACGCTGGGAGTCGATCCGGCGCAGCGCGAGCGGGTCGTGTCCCTCCTGAACGATCTGAGGCAGATCGACGCGCAGTGGGACGTCCACGTGCTGCGGTCGAAGACCGGGCTCGACAAGAATTACGACCCGCTGACGCAGCCGCAAGCCGCCGCGCTCCAGGTGCTCGAGTCCTCGGCCGGCAAGCTCTCGGCGGTCGACTACCGGCTGTCGGATTCCGAGGCCAAGCTGAAGGAGGCGCTACTCGCCAAGAACGACCTGGTGGATCGGTTCAAGGCGCAGAACGCGATCCTGCGCAACTCGCTGCGCTTCGTGCCGCTTGCCGCGGAGGACGTCAAGACCAAGGCGCGCGAGGCCGGGGAAGCGACGCCGGCGAAGCGCGCCGAGATGGCGGCGCTCATCGAGAGCGTCGACCAGGTGCTGATCGACACGCTGAAGCTCGAGACCGCGCGCGACGCCGAGCTTAACTCCAACCTGCGTCGCCGGGTGGGCAAGCTGGTTGAGCGCCGCGGCGACTACCCAAAAGCGCTCGGCGAGAGCTTCGACACCTTCCTGAACCACGTCGCGACGATCTCGGCGCAGAAGGAGCGCGAGGAAGAGCTCCTCGAGCAGCTCGGCAACGTCGCTCTGGCGCAGCGCATCGACATGGTGGACCGCGGATACATGTCCGCCTTCGACCGCATGCTCGGAAAGCGCGAGAACTACCGGCTGATGCTCTACGTCTACGCGGGCTTCCTGCTCGCCCTGGTCGCGTTCCTGATCGGGCGCGGTAGCCGGCCCGAGGCAAACCCGGCCGCCTGACGTCTCAGGGGCGGCGCTTCGTGACGGGTCGTCCGCGAGGACGACCCGTTATACTTTTCGCCCCATCAACCGCGGTGGCAAGAAAAGTTCGCCAAGAATTTCTCGATGATGTGATCGCCGGGCTGGCGCTGCCGCAGAAGGCGCTGCCGCCGAAGTATTTCTACGACGACGCCGGCAGCCGCCTGTTCGAGCGCATCTGCAGGCTGCCCGAGTACTACCTGACGCGCGCCGAGCTCGCGCTGACCAAAGCGAACCTCGCCGCGATCGCGCGCTTTGCCGGAAAGGGCTGCGAGCTCATCGAGTACGGCAGCGGCGAGAGCCTGAAGACGCGGCTCCTCATCCGCGCGCTGCGCCCGAAGGCGTACCTCCCGGTCGATATCTCACCCGCCGCGCTGCGCGGCGCGGCCACGCGCCTTGGGCGCGAGTTCCCCTGGCTCGAGATCGTCCCGGTCAACGGCGACTTCCTGCGCCCGATCGACCTGCCGCGTGCGCGCGCCGCGCGCGTAGTCTATTTTCCGGGCTCGACCATCGGCAATCTCACCCCGAGCGAGGCGCACGCGTTCCTCTCCATGACGCGCGGCCAGGCCGAGCGCGTGCTGGTCGGCGTCGACCTGCGCAAGGACGCGAGCGTCCTGCACGCGGCCTACAACGATTCGCGTGGCGTCACCGCGGCGTTCAACCTGAACCTCCTCGTGCGCATCAATCGCGAGCTCGGGGCGGACTTCGAGCCGGCCCGCTTCGCACACTACGCGTTCTACCACCCCGCGGAGGGCCGCATCGAGATGCACCTCGTGTCGCTCGCGCGCCAGAGCGTGCGCATCGGACGCCACCGCTTCGAGTTCGAGACGGGCGAGTCGATCCACACCGAGGATTCGTACAAGTATTCGATCGACGGCTTCCGCGCCCTCGCCGAACGCGCCGGCTACGTTGCCGGGAAGACCTGGACCGACCGGCGCCGCCTTTTTGCGCTGCACGCGCTGAAGGCTGGATAAAGAAGGATTCGGGGCAAAAAAAATCGGGGTCGGGCCCCGATTTCTTTTCTTACCGCTTGAAGCGTGTCAGGTGCGCTGGCTCGCCTTGGTGCTCATCTCGAGCCACTTGCGGATGCGGTTCGCATCGGCGATCCGCGACTGCTTGCCCCACGAGTCGAGCAGCACCACGATCAGGTCCTTGGAGGCGAGGCGCACGTGCATCACCAGGCAGCGGCCGGCCTCGCTGATGTAGCCGGTCTTCGAGAGCTCGATCTCCCAGTGGGCGTTGCGCACCAGGCCGTTGGTGTTCACGAAGCGCAGCGGGCGGTTGAAAGCCTTCACGGTGGCGCGGTCGCGCGTCGAGTACTCGCGGATCAGCGGATAGCCGTGCGCCGCGCGCACCAGCTTCACCAGGTCGCGCGGGCTGGACACGTTCGACGGCGAGAGCCCCGTCGGCTCGACGAAATGGCTGTCGCTCATGCCGAGCTCGGCGGCCTTCTCGTTCATCGCCTTGACGAACGCCGGCACGCCGCCCGGGTAGGTCCGGCCGAGCGCGGCGGCGGCGCGGTTCTCCGAGGCCATGAGCGCGACCAGAAGCAACTCGTCGCGCGTGAGCGTGGTGCCGGGCATCAGGCGCGAGCGCGTGCCTTTGACGGTGTCGACATCCTCGCGGCTCACCACGATGCGCTGCTCGAGATCGAGGCCGCGGTCGAGGATGATCATCGCCGTCATCAGCTTGGTGATCGAGGCGATGGGGACCACGGCTTCGCTGTTCTTGTTGATGACCACCTCGCCGGTCGCGGCGTCCTGCACCATCACCGCCGCCGAGCGCAGGTAAACCACCTTCTGCGGCTGGGCCTGGGCAAAACCGATGGTCAAGGCAAGGACGAAAAACAGCGCGAATGCGGCGACGATTCCTTCGAGGGAATGGAGCTTTCTTTGTTGCGCAGCCATGGATGCGAATCTTTTCTTAGCGGTAGCGGTATCCGTTTGTTATGGCCATGCCCTACTCGGCGCATGGAGTTGTCGCAGTCTAGACGACGCCAAAACAGAAAATCAAGCAAAATCATGTAGTAGGGAATAGTTCCTCCAATCGTCGTGAAATATGCACACTGTCGGGCTGAGGCTACAGGGTTTGTTCCCTGATTTCGGCGTGTTCGAGCACCGCCTGGGCCTCGGCCGCCTCGCGCTGCAACTCCCACATCCTAGCGTATTCACCTTGTATTTCAATTAGTTGCGCGTGCGTACCGCGCTCGACCACGCGCCCGTGGGCGAGCACGAGGATCAGATCCGCATCCATTACGGTCGAGAGACGGTGAGCGATCACTAACGTAGTGCGCCCCTTGGCAATGCGCTCGAGCTCGGCCTGGATCGCCTTTTCGGCGCGCGAGTCGAGCGCCGAGGTGGCCTCGTCGAAGATGAGGATGCGCGGGTTCTTGAGCAGCGCGCGCGCGATCGCGACGCGCTGCTTTTCGCCGCCCGAGAGCTTGAGCCCGCGCTCGCCGACCGCGGTTTCGTACTTCGCCGGCAGGCTCTCGATGAAGTCGTGGATGTGCGCGGCGCGCGCCGCCTCGATCACCTCGGCGTCGCTCGCCTCGGGACGGCCGTAGCGGATGTTGTAGAGGATGGTGTCGTTGAAGAGCACCGTGTCCTGCGGCACGATCCCGATGGCGCTGCGCAGGCTCGCCTGCCTGACCTCGCGCACGTCGGCGCCGTTGATCGTGATCGATCCGCTGGAAACGTCGTAGAAGCGGTAAAGCAGCCGCGCCAGCGTCGACTTGCCCGAGCCGGAGTGGCCGACGACCGCGACGCGCTGGCCAGCGGCGATGGCGAACGAGACGCCGTGGAGGATCTGGCGCGCTTTCTCGTAGAAGAAGTCGACGTCGTGGAACGCGACCGTCGCCGGCCCGGGCGGCACCTCGGGCGCGCCCGGGCGGTCCTCGACCTCGCGGTGCGCCGAAAGGAGGCGAAACATGCGGTCCATGTCGAGCAGCGACTGCTTGATGTTGCGGTACACCATCCCCAGCACGTTGAGCGGGATGTAGAGCTGGATCAGCAGGCCGTTCACCAGCACGAGGTCGCCGAGCGTGAAGGCTTTTTCCACCACCCCCTGCGCGGCGAGGTACATGAGCGCGGTGACCGCCGCCGCGATGATCAGGCTCTGGCCGATGTTCAGTAGACCGAGCGAGGACTCGCTCTTGGTGGCCGCGTCCTCGTACTTCCTCAAGTTCTCGTCGTAGCGGCGCGCCTCGAACTCCTCGTTGCCGAAGTACTTGACCGTCTCGTAGTTGAGCAGGCTGTCGATGGCGCGCGTGTTGGCCTTCGAGTCGAGCTCGTTGGCGCGGCGCCGGATCTCCATGCGCCACTCGGTGACCAGCACGGTGAAGCCGATGTAGAGCCCGACCGCGCCGAAGGTGACGGCGGCGAAGCGCCAGTCGAACCGGTTGAGGAGCACCGCGGCCACCAGCGCGAACTCCAGGATCACGGGCAGGATCGAGAACAGCAGGTACGAGAGCAGCGTGGAGATGCCGTTGGTGCCGCGCTCGATGTCGCGCGTCATGCCGCCGGTCTGGCGCTCGAGGTGGAAGCGCAGCGACAGGCTGTGCAGGTGCCGGAACACGCCGAGCGCGATGCGCCGCATCGCGCGCTGCGCCACGCGCACGAAGACCACATCGCGCAGCTCCTGGAACAGCGTGGTCGAGAACCTGAGGATGCCGTAGGTCGCAAGCAGCGCCACCGGCACGGCGACGATCGCGGTGGCCGCGTCGAGGCCGTCCACCAGCCGCTTCATCACGAGCGGCACCGCGACGTTCGCCAGCTTCGCCACCACCAGGAAGGCGAGCGCGAATACCACGCGCCACTTGTACTCCCACAGGTAGGGGGCGAGCGTCGCAAGGTTGCGCCACTCCCCGCCCTTCAGCCGGTTTTCCATCGCGGGCGCGATTCTAGTGCCTCCGCGCCGTGACAAATGCCACGTGCGTCCTTGCAGCCTCGTCAGAATTTGATGCGGAAAGAAATTGCATGCCATCCATTCGGACAGATGAGACGTAGTAGGCTCGGTGAGGCGAAGAGTTCAGTGTAAGCTGCCGTGCAAAATAACCGGCGGCGACGTTCGCGCCGAAACAAGAAGGCATAGGGGGAACGCAATGGGTCTGCGGCTCAAATTCAACCTGGTGTTGATCTTCGTCTTCGTCGTCGGCCTGGGCGTGGCGGGCTTCATGTCCTACGAGCTGCTGCACAAGAACGCTCGGGACGAGGTGCTGCGCAACGCCGGCGTGATGATGGAGGCGGCGCTTTCCATGCGCGGCTACACCGTCGGCAAGGTGCGGCCGTTGCTGCCCTACGATCCCGACAAGTTCCTGCCGGAAAGCGTGCCGGCGTTCGCCGCCACCGAAATCATGCACCTGCTGCAGAAGAAATATCCGGACTACTCGTACAAGGAAGCGGCGTTCAACCCGACCAACCCGCGCAACAAGGCGGTCGACTGGGAGAGCGACATCCTCAACACGTTCCGCAACGGCAGCCCGCTCAAGGAGATCTCGGGCGTGCGCGACACGCCGACCGGCCGCTCGCTCTACCTCGCGCGGCCGCTCCAGATCCGCGACGATGCCTGCCTGAACTGCCACACCAATGCCGAGATGGCGCCGCCGGCGATGGTGAAGCTCTACGGGCCGGACCACGGCTTCGGCTGGAAGATGAACGAGGTCATCGCCACGCAGATCGTGTCGGTGCCGATGGACCTGCCGATCCGCAACGCCAACCACGCCTTCGTCACCTTCATGAGCTCGGTCGCGGTGGTGTTCGCCGTGCTCTTCGTGCTGCTCAACGTGATGCTGACGATCTTCATCGTGCATCCGATCATGCAGCTCGCCCACACCGCCGACATGATCTCCAAGGGGCGGCTCGACATGCCCGAGTTCTCGAACAAGGGGCGCGACGAGGTGTCGCAGCTCGGCCAGGCGTTCAACCGCATGCGGCGCAGCCTGCAGAAGGCGATCGCCCTCATCGACAAGGGCTAGGCCGGCAAATGGCGGTGCCCGCGCTTCCTTCCGGCTACGCGCTCCAGGAGTACCGGATCGAGCGGCTGCTCGGGGCGGGCGGGTTCGGCCTGACCTATCTCGCCATCGACACCAATCTCAACCTGAGGGTGGCGATCAAGGAGTACCTCCCCTCCGACATCGCCGTGCGCAACCCCGACCAGTCGGTGGCGCCGAATTCGACGCAGAGCGGCGAGGATTTCATGTGGGGGAAGCGCCGCTTCCTCGACGAATCGCGCACCATCGCCTCGTTCCGGCACCCGAACATCGTCCGGGTGATGCGCTTTTTCGAGGCCAAGGGCAGCGCCTACATGGTGATGGAGTACGTCGAGGGCGATGCCCTGCCCGACTGGATCAAGCCGCGCCGGCCGCTGCCCGAGGCGCAGATCATGGCGCTCGCCGGGCCGCTGCTGGACGGCCTGCAGGTCGTCCATACCACGGGCTACCTGCACCGCGACATCAAGCCGGGCAACATCTATGTCCGCTACGACGGCAGCCCGGTGCTGCTCGACTTCGGCTCGGCGCGCCAGGACGGCAAAGACGACCTCACCGCCATCGTCACGCCGGGGTATGCGCCGTTCGAGCAATACCACTCGCACGGGCAGCAGGGCCCGTGGAGCGACGTCTATGCGTTTGCCGGCGTGCTGTATTGGGTGGTGACCGGGCAACGGCCGCTCGAGGCCGCGGCGCGGGTGCGCGAGGACACGCTGCCGCCCGCGGTGAAGGCGGGCGACCGCAACCGCTACCGGCCCGAATTCCTCGCGGCGATCGACTGGGCACTCGCGCCGCACGAGAACGACCGCCCCCAGAGCGTCCACGAATGGCGCTCGGCGCTCACGGGCACGATGGAGCCGAGGCTGAAGCACGCGGAGCCCGCGCCGCCGCCTCCGCCGCCCCCTCCCGCCGCGCCGGAGGCGGTGCGCTTCGACGCCAACTTCCTGGACAAGGTCGAGCGCGAGCTCGCGCAGCACGTCGGCCCGATCGCGCCGATCATGGTGAAGAAGGCGGCGAAGAAGGCCCAGGGCCCTGCCGAGCTGGTCCAGCTCCTCGCCGCGGACATTACGCACAACGGGTTGCGCCTCAAGTTCGAGCAGCGCTTCGCCGACCACTCGCGTCCGGTCTCGAGGTCGCAGCCGGCGAGCGTCACGCCCACCAGCCCGAGCGGACCGCCCAGCGGTGCTCCCATCTCGCCCGAGATCCTCAGCCGAGCCGAGGCCCAGCTTGCGCAGTACCTCGGGCCCGTGGCGAAAGTAGTAGTCAAGCGCGCGGCGCTCAAGGCGCGCGACGTGTCGGAGCTCTATCTGCTGATTGCCGACGAGATCGAAGACCCGGCGGAGAAGAAGGCGTTCATCCGCCGGCGGATTTCCGCGACCAGCAAGGCCTAGAGCCCGTTCCCGTCGGGGACCCCCTCCCCTTGACGGCGGGTCCGGCAGTCCGGTATCGTTCAAACGTTCGTTTGAACCGGATTGCTCCATGCCAACCTCTTCCCTGCGCACCGTCAAGCCGCCGCACGAGACGCGTACCCGCATCCTCGACGCCGCGGAAGAACTCTTCATGCTGCACGGCTTCGAAGGCACGTCGATGCGCCAGCTCACGGCCAAGGCCGACGTCAACCTCGCGGCCGTGAACTACCACTTCGGCTCCAAGGATGCCCTGATCGAGGCGGTGCTGCGCCGCCGCCTCGATCCGATGAACGCCGCGCGGATCGCCGCGCTCGACGCGATCGAGGCCGCGGGCAGGGCCCTTTCGCCCGAGGCGATCATCCGGGCGTTCGTCGGCGAAAGCCTGCGCATGATCGAGGATGCCAAGGGCGGCGGCCGCAATTTCATCCGCCTCCTCGGCCGCAGCTACACCGAGCCCTCGAAGCCGATCCGCGTCCTGATCGGCCAGCTCTACGCGCCGACGATGGAGCGCTACAAGTCCGCCTTCGAGCGCGCGCTGCCCCAGATGCCGCCCGAGGAGCTGGTGTGGCGCATGCATTTCATGTTCGGCACACTCTCCTACACGCTCGCCGCCACCGACGCCGTCCAGCTCATCGCGGGCTGCAAGCCCGAGGACCGGCACGACGCGCGCCTGCTCGAAGACCGTCTCACCGCCTTCCTCGCGGCCGGGCTGACCGCGCCGCTCAAGCACGCGGTGCGCAAGGCCGCCTAGGAGCCTCCATGCTCGAATTCGTTCTCGCCGCCGTCGCCGTCTTCTTCGTCTTCGGCTTTTTCGGCCTCGCCATCGGCTGGTGGACCCTCGCTGCTGCCGCCTTTCTCTATTGGTTGAGCGTGATCGCCGGCTTCGCGCCGGTCACGAATGTCGTGGTTGCGGCGGTGTTCATCGCGCTCGCCGCGGTGCTCAACCTGCCCTGGCTGCGCCGCAAGCTCCTTACCGATCGCATCCTCGCGGCCTATCGCCGCATTCTTCCCGACATGTCGCAGACCGAAAAGGAAGCGATCGACGCCGGCACGGTGTGGTGGGACGCCGACCTCTTTTCCGGCAAGCCGGACTGGGCGAAGCTGCTCGCCGTTCCCGAGCCGAAACTCTCGGCGGAGGAGCAGGCCTTCCTCGACGGTCCGGTCGAGGAGCTGTGCGCGATGTGCGACGAATGGGAGATCACGCACGAGCACCAGGATCTGCCGCCGCGCGCGTGGCAGTACGTGAAGGACAAGGGCTTCCTCGGGATGATCATCCCGAAGCACTACGGGGGCCTGGGGTTCAGCGCGCTCGGCCACTCGGCGGTGGTGCAGAAGCTCGCCACGCGCTCGAGCACCGCGGCGATCTCGGTGATGGTGCCCAACTCGCTCGGGCCGGGCGAGCTGCTCCTCCACTACGGCACCGATGAGCAGAAGAACCACTACCTGCCGCGCCTAGCGAAGGGCCTGGAAATTCCCTGCTTCGCGCTCACCAGCCCGGAGGCCGGCTCCGACGCCGCCTCGATTCCCGACTACGGCGTGGTGTGCCGGGGCGTCTGGCAGGGCAAGGAAGTGCTCGGCATGCGCGTCACGTGGGACAAGCGTTACATCACGCTGGGGCCGATCGCCACGCTTCTGGGTCTTGCTTTTCGCCTCTACGACCCGGAAGGGTTGATCGGGGACGAAAAAGATCTGGGCATTACTTGCGCGCTCGTTCCGACGAACACACCCGGGGTCAACATCGGCCGGCGCCACATGCCGCTCAACGCGGCGTTCCAGAACGGCCCCAACTCCGGCAAGGACGTCTTCATGCCGCTCGACTGGATCATCGGCGGGCGCGAATACGCGGGCAAGGGCTGGATGATGCTGATGGGCTGCCTCGCCGCCGGGCGCGCGATCTCGCTGCCGACGTCCGCCGTCGGCGGCGCCAAGGCGCTGGTGCGCTTCGTGGGCGCCTACGCGCGGGTGCGCAGCCAGTTCAAGACGCCGATCGGCAGGCTCGAGGGCGTCGAGGAAGCCCTGGGGCGCATCGCCGCCCACTGCTACATGATGGACGCGACCCGCATCATGACCGCAGGCGCGGTCGACCGCGGCGAGAAGCCGGCGGTCCTTTCGGCGATCGCGAAGTACCACATGACCGAGCGCGCGCGCCAGTGCGTGAACGACGGCATGGACATCGTGGGGGGCAAGGGCATCTGCCTCGGGCCGAACAACTGGATCGGCCGCGGCTACCAGCTCTCGCCCGTCGCCATCACCGTGGAAGGCGCGAACATCCTGACGCGCACGCTGATCATCTTCGGCCAGGGCGCGATCCGCTGCCATCCCTACGTGCTGCGCGAGATGCGCGCGGCGAAAGAGCTGCATGGGGAGGAAGCTTCGCGCGAGTTCGACGACGCCTTCACCTCCCATGCCGGGCACGTGCTGCGCAACGGGATCCGTGCCTTCGTGCTGGGCCTTTTCCCGGGCCTCGCGCCGGCGCCGCGGGGCGCCGCCCCCGATACCAGGCACTACTACCGCCACGTATCGCGCCTCTCTGCCGCCTTCGCTTTCCTCGCCGACATCTCGATGCTGGCGATGGGCGGAGCGCTCAAGCGCAAGGAGAAGATCTCCGGCCGCCTCGGCGACGTGCTCTCGATGATGTATCTCGTCTCGGCGACGCTGAAGCGCTACGAGGATCAGGGCCGGCTCAAGGCGGACCTGCCGCTCGTGCGCTGGGCGGTGCGCGACGCGCTGCACCGCGCGCAGGAAGCGGTCGAGGGCATCCTGTCGAATTTCCCGGTCAAGGCGGTGGCGACGCTGCTACGCTGGACCGTCTTCCCGAGCGGCAAGCGGCTGCGCCCGCCGCTCGACTCCCGCAACCGCGAGTGCGCCCGCATCGCGCTCGAGCCCGGCGCGACGCGCGACCGGCTTACGGCGGGCATGTACCTGCCGAAGGGCGAGCACGCGACCGCGGTGCTGGAGGCGGCGTTCCTCGCCGCGGTCGCCGGCGAGCCGATCGACAGGAAATTGCGCGAAGCGCGGAAACAGGGCTTGGAAAATATACTGTCGGCGTTGACCCCTCAAGAACTCGTTCAATGGGAGAAAAAAGAAGCGCTGCGCAAGCAGGTGATCAAGGTCGACGATTTCCCGCAGGACTTCGGCCGCGCCGAGCTGGTCCTCGACGGGAAGGCGCACGTAGCGGCGAAGGCCGCCTAGCCATGTACGCAAAGCCGATCTACATCGTCGACGGCGCGCGCACGCCGTTCCTCAAGTCGAAGAACCGCCCCGGCCCGTTCGCCGCGGCCGACCTCGCGACGCAGGCGGGGCGCGCCCTGCTGATGCGCCAGCCCTTCCGGCCCGACCAGCTCGACGAGGTGATCCTCGGCTGCGCCGCGCCCTCCGTGGACGAGGTCAACATCGGCCGCGTGGCGGCCCTGCGCATGGGCTGCGGACAGAAGGTCCCCGGCTGGACCGTGATGCGCAACTGCGCCTCCGGCATGCAGTCGGTGGACTCCGGCATCAACAACATCCTCGCCGGCCGCTCCGAGCTTGTGCTGGCGGGCGGCGTCGACGCGCTCTCGCGCGCGCCGCTCCTCTATGCCGACCGGATGGTGCACTGGTTTTCCGATATCGCCGCTGCAAAGACGACCGGCCAACGGCTGGCTCTTTTCGCGAGGCTTCCGTTGAAGCAACTGCTGGCGCCCGTGATCGGCATCATGAAAGGCCTCACCGACCCGATGGTTGGACTCCTGATGGGCCAGACCGCGGAGAACCTCGCGCACCGTTTCGGCATCACGCGCGAGCAGCAAGATGCCTTCTCCGTCCGTTCCCACCATCGGGTCGCCAAGGCTCAGGATGAAGGCAGGCTGGCGCCCGGCGGCGGCGAAGTCGAGGCGCTCTACGACCGCGACGGCAAGGTGTTTGCGCTGGACGACGGCGTGCGGCGCGACGCCACGCCGGAGGCGCTCGCGAAGCTGCGGCCGTTCTTCGACCGCAAGTACGGCAGCGTGACGCCCGGCAACAGCTCGCAGATCACCGACGGCGCGGCCTGGATGCTGCTCGCGTCGGAAGAGGCCCTCAAGAAGCACGGCCTTCAGCCGATCGGCCGCATCGTCGACTCGGAGTGGGCGGGGCTCGACCCGGCGCAGATGGGCCTCGGCCCGGTCCACGCGGCGACGCCGATCCTGAAGCGCCACGGTCTCGGCCTGGACGACCTCGACTACTGGGAGATCAACGAGGCGTTCGCGGCGCAGGTGCTTGGGTGCCTTGCGGCCTGGCGCGATGAAAAATACTGCCGTGAAGAGCTTGGCCTCGATCGAGCACTCGGTCCCTTAAATGAAGAAAAGCTGAATGTCGACGGCGGCGCGATCGCGCTCGGCCATCCCGTGGGCGCCTCGGGCACGCGCATCGTCCTGCACCTCCTCAAGACGCTGAAGCGAAACCACGCCAAGCGCGGTATCGCGTGCATCTGCATCGGCGGCGGCCTGGGCGGGGCGATGCTCGTGGAAGCGCTCTGAAAACAAGTAGACTGGGATCCCCTTGATGGACCGAGCTTCCACGTTCACCCGGCATTGGCGCTGGGAGACCGACCGCGACGGGCTCGCCTGGCTCACCTTCGACAAGGAGGGCGAGTCGGCCAACACGTTCTCGCGCGAGGCGCTGGAAGAGCTGGGACGCGCGCTCGCCGCGATTCGCTCTGAAAACCCGAAGGGCCTCGTCATCCGCTCCGGCAAGGACAACTTCATCGCCGGCGCCGACGTCGAGGAATTCACGCGCTTCAAGTCGCCGCAGGAAGCGCTCGGGTTCGTGAAGCTCGGCTGGGACGTGTTCCAGGCGCTGCGCGAGCTGCCTTTCCCCACCACCGCGATGGTCAACGGCTTCTGCATGGGCGGCGGCGTGGAGCTCGCCCTCGCCTGCCGCTACCGCGTCGCGCTCGACGACCCGAAGACGCGCTTTGCGCTGCCCGAGGTCATGCTCGGCATCATGCCGGCCTGGCACGGGCTGCAGTGGCTGCCGAAGCTCGTCGGCCCCGCCGCCGCGCTCGACATGATCCTGACCGGCCGCGCCGTCGACGCGCGCCGCGCGAAGCGCATGGGGCTCGTCGACCAGGCGGTGCCGCTGCGCATCCTGGAGAACACGGCTCGGATGGTCACCCTGGAGGCGCCAGCGCCAAGGAAACCGAGCTTCATGAATCGCTTGATGCTTGCGCGGCCGCTGCGCGGCATCGTGACGTCGCAGGCGAGAAAGCAGGTAGCCAAGCGCGCGCGCCGCGAGCACTATCCCGCGCCATACGCCGTGCTCGAGTCGTGGCGCAAGTACGACGGCAACCCGTTCGCGGCATCGCACGACCCTTCCGCCTCGGTCGAGTCGGTGTTCGATCATCCGACCACGCGGAACCTGATCCGGATCTTCTTCCTCCAGGAGCGGATGAAGTCGCTCGCCCGCGGCGCCGCCTTCGAGGCGCGCCACGTGCACGTCGTCGGCGCCGGGGTGATGGGCGGCGATATCGCCGCCATCTGCGCGATGCGCGGCCTCTCGGTCACGCTGCAGGACACGACGCCCGAGCGCATCGCCCCCGCGGTCAAGCGCGCGGCCGAGCTCTTCAAGCGGCGCCTGCGCGACGAGCGGCGCGTGCGCGACGCCCTCGATCGGCTGGTTCCGGACGTCGCGGGCGAAGGCGCGCGGCATGCCGACGTGATCATCGAGGCGATCTTCGAGAACCTCGAGGCGAAGCGCGAACTCTTCGCGCGGCTCGAGTCGATGGCGAAGCCCGACGCCATCCTCGCTTCGAACACCTCGAGCCTCAAGCTCGCCGACATTGCCACCGCGCTCAAGGATCCCGCGCGGCTGGTGGGTATCCATTTCTTCAATCCGGTGCCGCTGCTGCAGCTGGTCGAGATTGTCTCTGGAGACCGAACCCGGCCCGACCTGGGAAAAAAAGCAGCGGCGTTCGTGCGGCAGATCGACAAGCTGCCGCTGCCGGTGAAGGACTCGCCGGGGTTCCTGGTGAACCGGGTGCTCGGGCCGTACATGCAGAACGCTTTCCGCATGCTCGACGAGGGCTACAAGCCCGAGACGCTGGACCGGGCGATGGAGCAGTTCGGCATGCCGATGGGTCCGGCCGAGCTCGCCGATACCGTCGGCCTGGACATCTGCCTGGCCGCCGGCAGGGCGCTCGCGAGGACGACCGAAGTGCCGAAGATCCTCGCCAACAAGGTGGCGCTCGGCCATCTCGGCAAGAAATCCGGCCAGGGGATCTACCGCTACGAGAATGGCAAGGCGGTGAAGGGTCAGCCCGACGCGTTCGACGACGCGCTGGTGCAGCGGCTGATCGAGCCCTACCTGCGCGAGGCCGAATCGGTGCTGCGCGATGGCATCGTCGCCGACGCGGACCTGGTCGACGCCGGGCTCATCTTCGGCACCGGTTTCGCGCCGTTTCGTGGGGGACCCCTGCAGTACCTGGCTTCGAAGAAATAGATGGAGTCTCTACCGAAAGGCAAGCAGCCTGCGTTGCGCGTCATGCCGATGCCGGCGGACGCCAACCAGAACGGCGACATCTTCGGCGGCTGGATCATGGCGCAGGTCGACGTCGCCGGCGGCACGGTCGCGGGCAGGATGGCGCGCGGCCGCGTGGCGACCGTCGCGGTGAAGGAGTTCGTCTTCAAGCAGCCGGTACAGATCGGCGACCTGCTCTCTTTCTACGTCGAGGTGGAGAAGATCGGCACCACGTCGATCACCGTCACCGTCGAGGTGTACGCCGAGCGCCGCCCGGAGAATCCGCGCGTGGTGAAGGTGACCGAGGCGACGCTCACTTACGTGGCGATCGACGCCACCGGGCAGCCCCGCCCGGTGCCGCGCGCGTAGTTGCTCCTCGAAGCGTCGACCCTGGCCGCGGTGGCGGCTCTCTCCATCGGGGCGGCGATCGTCGGCGGCATGGGCGGCTTCGGCACCGGCGTGATCCTCGCGGCCGCGCTCGTGCCGCTCATCGGCGTGAAGGCGCTGGTCCCGGTCATGGCGGTCGCCGGCGTGATCATCAACGCCGGGCGCTTCTGGTTCTACCGCAGGAGCCTCGAGCGCCGGACGCTTGGCGTGGTGCTGGTCTCGGCGCTGCCCTTCCTGGTGTTCGGCACCTGGCTCTACAGCGTGCTCGATGCGCGCTCGGTTGGCACCATCCTCGGTCTCGCAGTGATCGCCTCCGTGCCGCTCCGCAGGATTCTCAGAAAGAAAGCAGTTATGCTGAGTCGTCCTGGTCTCGCGGTTGGCTCCGGCATTTTCGGGCTCGCCAGCGGGCTCGCCACCGGCACCGGCGTGATCCTGGTGTCGCTCCTTCTCGGCACCGGAATGAGCGGACCCGCGGTGCTCGCGACCGACGCGCTCGTGTCCATCGCGCTCGACCTCACCAAGGCGGCGCTCTTCCAGCGCTTCAACCTCCTCGACGCGCAGGCTTTCTTCACCGGCGTGGTGATCGGGGTCGCCAGCATTCCCGGCAGCGCGGTCGCGGCCGCGCTGGTGACGCGCGTCGGCGCCAAGCTGCACGTGGTCTTCATCGAGACCTTGATCGTGGTCGGCGGAGCCTCCATGCTGTGGCATTCATGGCGCTGAGCGATCTTCGCGGCAAAGGCGCTGCGGTCACCGGGGCGGCGAGCGGCCTCGGCCGCGCGATGGCGCTCGCCTTTGCCGCGGAAGGCATGCGCCTCGCACTCGCCGATGTCGACGAGGCGGGTTTGGAAAAAACCCGCACGCTTCTGGGTTCCCCGGATTCAAAAATCGTCTCTATGCGCGTCGACGTCTCGAGGGCCGACGAAGTGAACCGCTTCGCCGAGCGCGCCGCGACCGAGCTGAATGGTGTCCACGTGGTATGCAACAACGCCGGCGTGGCGGTGTCCGGGCCGGTATGGGAGACGAGCGAGGCCGAATGGCAGTGGATTCTCGGCGTGAACCTGCTCGGCGTGGTGCACGGCGTTCGCGCCTTCGCCCCGCGCCTGATTGCGCAGGACGTGGGCCACATCGTCAACACCGCGTCGGTAGCGGGACTCATCTCGCCGCCCGGCATGGGCGCCTACTGCGTGTCGAAGCACGCCGTCGTGACGCTCTCGGAAGCGCTGCATCACGACCTGCGCGAGCGCGGCTCGAACGTCGGTGTGTCGGTTCTCTGTCCTGCGTACGTCCCGACCGGAATTGCAGATTCGGAACGAAATCAACCGCCGGGCGTTTCCGCTTCCGGAAAATCCGAAGCACGGCTTGCCAAGGAAGCCGCCTTGAGAAAAGCGGTCGCCGCCGGCAAGCTCGGCGCCGACGACGTGGCTCGGGCGGTGGTGGCCGCGGTGAAGGAAAACCGGTTCTACGTGCTGACGCACCCGGGAATCAAGGGCGCCGTGCGAGCGCGCATGGAAGACGTGCTCGAAGAGCGCACGCCGCGCGATCCGCTCAGGCTGAAGTAAGGCCCGGCAAGAGCACCTTCAGCCCGTCGGCCATGGTCTCGATGGCGATGGCGGCAAGCAGCAGCCCGAGCAGCCGCGTCGCGATATTGAGGCCGGTCGTTCCCAGGCGCTCGCCGAGCGCGTCGGAGACGCGCAGCATGCCCCAGAGGATGGCGCACACCAGGGCGAGGCACCCTAGAACGGCGGCGGTATGGGCGAAACCGCCCGACTGCGCCGCGATGATCGTGGTGCCGATGGCGCCCGGCCCGGCGAGCAGCGGCACGGCGAGCGGCACCACCCCGCTCAGCTCTCCCGACTCGAGCTCCTCGGCCTCGGCGCGCGACTGACGCAGCCCGCCCGCCTGGGCGTTCAGCATCGCGAGCGCCATGAGCAGCAATACCAGGCCGCCGCCGACCTGGAACGCGGGCAAGCTCGCGCCGATAAGCTTGAGCAGCGCTTCGCCGAAGATCGCCGCGCCCGCCAGCACCACGAAGACTGTCACCGTTACGGCGGTTGCGAGCCGCTTGCGCGAGGCGGCGTCGCGCGAGGCGGCGACGCTGAGAAAGATCGGGATCGCAAGGAAGGGATCGAGCACCGCGGTCAGCGTCGCGATGAAGCGCAGGTATTCCGGATAGGCGGTCACCAATCCATTATATTGACCCCATGCCGAAGGACGACCCGGGCTACATCACCGAGCTTGCCGCCGATACCTCGTACGGCGGCTACCTCGAGCTCGCGCGGCTGCTCTCGGCGCAGCGTCCCCGCTCGTCGCACCACGACGAGATGCTGTTCATCATCCAGCACCAGACCTCCGAGCTCTGGATGAAGCTCCTGCTCCACGAGCTCGCCGCCGCGATCGAGCACGTGAAAGCCGACCGCCTCGCGCCGTGCTTCAAGATCCTGGCGCGGGTCAAGCAGGTGCAGCGCCAGCTGTTCGAGCAATGGGCGGTGCTCGAGACCCTCACGCCGTCGGAGTACGCGCTGTTCCGCAACGTGCTCGGACCCGCCTCGGGGCTGCAGTCGCACCAGTTCCGCGCCATCGAGTTCATGCTGGGCAACAAGAACGCGCGTCTTGTCGATCTCCAGAAGCATGACGCGGAAATCGAGGCCTACCTTCTCCGCCTCCTGAATTCACCCAGCTTGTACGACGAGTTCCTGCGCTACCTCGCGCGGCGCGGCATGCCGGTCCCGGCCGAGCGCGTCGAGCGCGACTGGACGGCTCCGTACCAGCGCCATCCCGGCGTGACGGCGGTGTTCAAGACCGTCTACGAGAACACCGAGCGCTACTGGGCCGAGTACGACATGTGCGAGAAGCTGGTCGACGTCGAGGAGAATTTCGTGTTGTGGCGCTTCAGGCACGTGAAGACGGTGGAACGCATCATCGGCTTCAAGAAGGGCACCGGCGGCACCGCCGGCGTGCCGTTCCTGCGCAAGACGCTCGAGCTCTCGCTCTTCCCCGAGCTCATCGATGTCCGCACCGAGATTGGATGAGGCGTGGCTCGCGCGCCGGGTCTGGCCGCGCTTCTCCCGGGTGCTGACGAGAAAACAGATTTACCTCGCGAACCATTCGCTGGGCCGGCCGCCCGACCGCGCCGCCGACGACCTGCGCGCGGCGCTCGACGCCTGGTACAGCGAGATGGACGGAGCGTGGGACTTTTGGATGCAGGGCCGCGAACGTTTCAGGTCTTTGGTCTCCGAACTGGTCAATGCACCCAGCGCCGACTGCATTGTTCCCAAAACGAGCGCCGGCCAGGGTCTGCGCGCGATATTGAACGCGCTGCCTGGCAAGCCGCGCGTGCTGACGACCGACGCCGAGTTCGATTCGATCGACTTCATCCTGCGGGTCTATCGCGACAAGGGCCGCATCGACCTGAAGGTCGTGCCCTTCGATTCGTTCCGCTTCGAGCCCTGCGACCTCGTGGTGGTCTCTACGGTCGCTTTTCGCACCGGACAGATTTTTTCCGGTTTGATGAACCTCGTCGCCGATGCCCATCGGGGAAAAGCGCTGGTGCTGCTCGACGTCTATCACCATGCAGGAGTGCTGCCGCTCGACCTCGCCGCGCTCGACGCCGACTTCGCGGTCGGCGGCTCGTACAAGTATCTGCGCGGCGGGCCGGGCGCCTGCTGGCTCTACGTGCACCCGCGGCACCACGGCCTGCGCACGCTCGACACCGGCTGGTTCGCCAAGGAGGACGTTTTCGCTTACCAGCGGCCCGACCCGCCGCGCTTCGCCGCGGGAGGGGATGCGTGGCTCGAGTCGACGCCTCCGGTGCTGGCGCCCTTCCAGGCGCTCGCAGGGCTCGAGATCACGCTCGAGCTGGGCGTGAACCGCATTCGCGACCACAACCTTGCGCAGAAAGCCTTCCTGAAATCACTCCTTCGAATCGAGGGCGAAGGCGAGGACCATGGCGCGTTTGTCACGCTCAGGAATGCAAACGCGAAAGCGCTCGCGGCCGAGCTCGAGAAGAAAGGGGTCAAGACCGATGCGCGCGGCGAGTATCTGCGCATCTGCCCCGACTACCTCAACAGCCGGGAAGAGCTTCGAACCGCCGTGGCGCACGTAGCGGAGCTGATCAAGGGAGGACCTGCATGAAGCTGCTGTTGTGGATCGCGCTCGCCATGGCGCAGGCGGCGCTCGCCGCCTATCCGGACCGGCCGGTCAAGGTCGTCATGCCGTTTCCGCCCGGAGGCACCGTCGACGTGGTGACGCGGCTCGTGTGCAACGAGGCTTCCGAGCTCCTCGGCAAGCCGCTGGTGCTCGACTACCGGCCAGGCGCCGCGGGAATCATCGCAAGCGAGGCCGTCGCGCGTGCTCCTGCGGATGGCTACACGGTGCTCGTAACGACTCCCAACCACACGATCAATCCAGCGCTGCGGCAGAAGATGCCCTTCAACACCGAGACGGACTTCGTCCCGGTGAGCTTGATCGGAAACGTGCCGGAGCTGCTGATCGCGCATCCTTCGGCGCCCTTCGACACCGTCGACGGCATGGTGAAGTACGCGAGGGCCAATCCAGGCAAGCTCAGCTACTCGTCCGCCGGCACCGGCACGCTGCCTCACATCACGATGGAGCTGCTCTTGCGACAGGCCGGCGTCCAGGTCACCCATGTCGCCTACAAGGGGGCAGCGCCTGCGCTCACCGACCTGCTCGCCGGCGTGGTCCAGCTGAAGTACGACACGTACGCGACGACCTCGCCCCTGCTGCCCTCGGGCAAGGTCAAAGTGCTCGCAACCGCGGGACGGGCACGCCTGCCACAACTCCCGAACGTTGCGACCGTAGCCGAGTCGGGATTCCCCGGCTACGAGGGCTACCTGTGGATCGGCGTGCTGGCGCCGCGCAGCACGCCCGCCGAAGCCGTTTCCGTCCTTTCATCCGTCCTGGCCAAGGCGGCGCGTTCCCCCAAGGTCGCGGCGCGCTTTCAGGCCGACGGCATCGAGGCGCCGGCGGGCGGCCCCGAGGAGCTCGGCCGGCTGATCGCGCGCGAGCTCCCGCTCTGGGCGCGCGTGGTGCGCGAAGCGAAGATCACGGCCTCGGATTAGCTGCTGCGTCATAGTTCATCGACGCAAACCCCGCCCCGAGGCTAACCTGCCCGGGCTTCATAACCGGGGAAACACCATGAAAAGAACAACGATCGCACTCCTTGCGTCGTGCGCGCTGGCCGCGTGCTCGACCATGGGCCAGCTCACGGTGAAGGATTACCAGGCGAAGTCGGGCCAGCGGGTCATGGCCGGGCAGGCCGAGCCGAAGGCGGAGTACGGCTGCACCAAGCTCTCGCAGGAAAGGCAGGAATGGGGGCTCAAGGGCAACATGGACAAGGTGGCGGCGACCGAAAAAGTGACCGTGGCGGCGGTGGACGCGGCGCCGAAGAAGGGCGCCAACTACGCGTACATCATGACGCCGAGCGAAATGACGGTCGGCATCGTGAACGTCAACGCGTTCAAGGACGCGCAGGTGGCTTACTACCGCTGCAGCAACCTGCCCGCGGTCAAGCAAGCCTCGCTCTAGCGCGCGCCTAAAGCACGCGCAGCGGAGCGCCGCGGCGCCAGGCGGCGATGTCCTCCACCGCGCCGCGGAAGTAGGCGCCGTAGCTCTCGCGCGTGACGTAGCCGAGGTGCGGCGTGAGCACCGTGTTGGGGGCGGACAGCAGCGGATGGTCGGGCGCGATCGGCTCCGCGTCGTAGACGTCGATTCCCGCGCCCGCGATCGTGCCCTGCCTGAGCGCCGCGGCAAGCGCGGCCTCATCGACGATCGGACCGCGCGAAGTATTCACGAGGAACGCAGTGGGCTTCATCCGCGCGAGCTCGCGCTCGCCGATCAGGCCGCGCGTGCGCTCGCTCAGCACGAGGTCGATGGTCACGACGTCGGAGCGCTCGAGGAGCTCGTCGCGCTCGACCCGCCTCGCTCCCGAGCGGCCCGCGCGCTCGGCGTCGAGGTTCTGGCTCCAGGCGAGCACCTCCATGTTGAACGCGGCGCCGACTTTGGCCACCTGCGAGCCGATCGTGCCGAGGCCGACGATGCCGAGCGTCTTCCCGGCAAGCCCCAGGCCGACGGTGGTCTGCCACTTGCCTTCCCGCGTCGATCGGTCTTCGCGCGGAATCTGCCTGAAGAGCGCGAGGATCAGACCCCACGTCAATTCTCCCGTCGTGCCGGCCGCGCCGGGCGTGCCGCACACGACCACGCCGCGCTCGCGGGCGGCCGCGAGATCGATCGAGGCGTTGCGCATGCCGGTCGTGACGAGAAGGCGCAGCCGCGGCAGCCTCTCGAGCAGCGCGCGCGGGAACGGCGTGCGCTCGCGCATCGCCACGATGATTTCGAAGTCTTTAAGTCTTTGGACGAGTGAATCGAGATCGGCGAGGTGATCGCGAAAAGAAGTGACTGCGCAATCGGCGCCGAGGCTGGCCCAGTCGGCCATCTCGCGCGCGACTCCCTGGTAGTCGTCGAGCACGGCGACGCGCATGCCGGCCCTCCTAGGCGCGTCGCAGCGCGAGCGCTTCGGCGATCGAGGTCTGCTCGCCCAGCTCCTGCTTGGCGATCGCGTTGCGGTGCACCTCGTCGGGGCCGTCGGCGAAGCGCAGGGTGCGCGCGCTGGCGTAGGCGCGGGCAAGGCCGAAGTCGTCCGACACCCCGCCGCCGCCGTGCACCTGCAAGGCCCAGTCGATGACCTGGCAGGCGACGTTGGGCGCCAGCACCTTGATCATCGCGATCTCCTTCTTCGCCGCCTTGTTGCCCGCGGCATCCATCTTCCAGGCGGCGTTCAGCACCATGAGGCGCGCCGAGTCGATCATGATGCGCGCCTCCGCGATGCGCTCGCGCGTCACGCCCTGGTCCGCGACGGGTCTTCCAAAGGCAATCCTTTCAGTGGAACGGCGACACATTTTCTCAAGCGCCACCTCGGCCTGGCCGATGAGGCGCATGCAGTGATGGATGCGCCCGGGCCCGAGGCGCCCCTGCGCAATCTCGAAGCCGCGGCCCTCGCCGAGGAGCACGTTCGCCACCGGCACGCGCACGTTTTTCAGCTCGACCTCCATGTGGCCGTGCGGCGCGTCGTCGTAGCCGAACACGGACAGATGGCGCAGCACCCTGACGCCCGGGGTGTCCACCGGCACCAGCACCATCGACTGCTGGCTGTGCCGCGAAGCGTTGTCGGGATCAGTCTTCCCCATGACGATGTAGATCTTGCAGCGCGGATCGCCGGCACCGCTGGACCACCACTTTGTGCCGTGGATGACGTAATCGTTGCCTTCGCGCTTGATGCGCGTCTGGATGTTGGTGGCATCCGAAGACGCGACGTTCGGCTCGGTCATCAGAAAAGCCGAGCGGATCCTGCCCTCGAGCAGCGGCTCGCACCATTCCCGGATGTGCTCGGGCGAGCCGTATTTCAACAGCGTCTCCATGTTGCCAGTGTCGGGTGCCGAGCAGTTGAAGACCTCCGGCGCCCAGTGCACGCGGCCCATGATCTCGCAGAGCGGCGCGTACTCGAGGTTGGTGAGGGTGCCGCCGTGCGACTTCGGCCGCCAGAGGTTCCACAGGCCCGCCTGGCGCGCCTTGGCCTTCAGCTCCTCGATGATGGGCACCGGCTCCCAGCGCTTGTCGCTGCGCACGTGCGCCTCCCACTTGTGCTCGTTGGGATGGACGTGCTCCTTCATGAACGCCATGAGCTGCTTGCGCAGATCCTGGACTTTCGGCGAGTAATCGAAGTTCACGCTGCCCTCCTCAATATCTTTTCCACTTGCTTCCAACCCAGTTCCGCCATCGGTCGGGCACGCGATCCGGCATCGACCGCGTGCTCGCTTGCCGCAGTGCCGTCGACCACGCGCTTGCGGATCCCCTGCAGGATCGCGGCGATGCGGAACAGGTTGTAGGCCATGTAGAAATCCCAGTGCGCCGGATCGATCGCGCTTCTGCCGGTTCTTTCGCAATAGCGCGCCACGTATTCGCCCTCGGAGGGAATTCCGAGAGCCCGCAGGTTCAGGCCGGCGATGCCGCGGAACTGCCCAGGGGGTATGTGCCAGCTCATGCAGTGGTAAGCGAAGTCGGCGAGCGGATCGCCGAGCGTCGAGAGCTCCCAGTCGAGCACCGCGAGGATCCTCGGCTCCGAGGGGTGATAGATCGCGTTGTCGAGGCGGAAGTCGCCGTGGACCACCGAGGTGGCGGTTTCCGGCGGAATATTCTTCGGCAGCCAGGCGATCAGGTTGTTCATCGCTTCCATCGGCTCGGTTTCCGAAGCCCGATACTGCTTGCTCCAGCGCGCCACCTGGCGCTCGATGTAGCTCCCCGGCTTGCCGAAGGTCTGCAGCCCTATTTCTTCAAAGTTGATCGAATGAAGGCGGGCGATGACGCGGTTGAGCTCGTCCCAGATCGCGCCGCGCTCGGCCCTGGACATCCCGGGAAGCGACTGGTCCCAGAGCACGCGGCCTTCGACGAAGTCCATGACGTAGAACGCCGTGCCGATGACGGACTCGTCCTCACAGAGGACGTGCGGCCGCGCCACCGGGAATCCGGTCGGATACAGCGCCTGGATGACGCGGAACTCGCGGTCCACCGCGTGCGCCGAGGGCAGGAGCTTGCCCGGCGGCTTGCGCCGCAGCACGAAGCGGCGGCCGTCGGCGGCGGTGATGCGATAGGTGGGGTTCGACTGGCCGCCCTTGAACTGCTCTGTTTCAAGAATCTTGAAACCGAGAAATTTCCCGAGCGCCGCGGTGTCGATGCGGTGGCGTTCCTCGACGGGCTTGGTGCCGATGAACTGCTCGAACATGCCGGGGCAAGCTTACCCTACAATCCCCGCGGCATGAGCACGCGCTTTCATGTGGCGCATCTCGCGGGCGCGAAGTTCTCGCGCCGCGGGCTGCGCGGTTATTTCGAATACCGCGACCTCGGCATCCGGCGCGCCACGCGGGGGAAGGTGGTGGCGCACGTCATCCGCGCGCGGCCGCAGAAGGCGCCGCACGGCGAGTGGCACGCTCACGATTGCAAGCTGCAGTTCGTGTACGTGCTGAAAGGCTGGGCGCTGTTCGAATACGAGGGCGTCGGAAAGGTGATGATGAAAGCGGGAAGCTGCTTCTACCAGCCGCCCGGCATCCGCCACCGCGAGATCCGCCACTCGAAGAATCTCGAGCTCATCGAAATCGTGGCGCCCGCGAACTTCAAGACCCGGGCTTCGCCTGGAGCCAGAAAGTCACCGGGCCGTCGTTCACGAGGCTGACGCGCATCTCGGCGCCGAAGCGGCCGGTCTCCACGCGCGCCTGGCGGCGCGCGGCCTCGACGAAGCATTCGAACAAGCGCTTTCCCTCCTGCGGCGACGCGCCGCTCGAGAAGCTCGGGCGGGTGCCCTTGCGCGTGTCGGCCACCAGCGTGAACTGCGGCACCGCGAGCAGCGCGCCGCCGGCCTCGACCAGCGAGACGTTCATGCGGCCCTGCGCGTCGGGAAAGATGCGGTAGCCGAGCACCCGCTCTGCGAGCCGCTCGGCCTGCGCCTCGCCGTCGTCGCGCTCGACACCCACCAGCGCGAGGATGCCGGGGCCGATCGCGCCCACGGTCTCGCCGCCGACCGCCACGGCGGCCTCGGCGACGCGCTGGATCAGAGCGACCACGCGATCGTGAAAGCGGCGATCACGCGATGATGTCTGGGATGAGGCGGGTGCGCAGGCGCGCGATCTGGTCCTTGAGCAGAAGCTTGCGCTTCTTGAGGCGCTGGAGCTGCAGGCGATCCTGCCCCGGATCGAGCGCCAGGCGGTCGATCACGTCGTCCAGGTCGTGATGCTCGATCTCGAGCGCCTGGAGCCGCAGCTGGATCTGCGAGCGCTCTTCTTCGGTCAGTGGAAGGTCGGTCACCCGGGTCCGTCACGCTCCGTGAAAGTCCCGTTCGGGCCTTCCATGCTATCCCTATGTCAGTAGGCCGTCGAGCCCTTGAAGTAGTGCGCGCGGTCGATCGAGCGCACCGTGACGTTTCGCACCTGCGAGCCGCGCAGCACCCTGAGCGGGACCTCGACGCCTGCCGCGCCTCGGGACCAGATCTTCGAATAGAGCTCGGCCAGCGTATGCACCTCGTCGCCGGCCACCGCGAGCACGATGTCGTCGGCGCGCAGTCCGGCGCGCTCGGCGGGCCCGCCAGGCGAGACGCGCGCCACGAACAGGTGTCCGCGCAGCTCGTCGGTGTTGACGCCCAGCCACGGCCGCGCCGGCCCTCGACGCCGCCCGCTCGCGATGAGGTCCGACAGGATCGGCTTCAGAAGGTCGATCGGGACGAACATGTTGCCCGGCGTCTGCCCACCGCCCTGGCCGTCGGCGTCCGCGACGATGAGCGAGCCGATACCGAGGAGCTCACCCCTCGGGCCGATGAGCGGCGCGCCCGACCACTCGGGCACCGCCGGGTGGGTGAAGATCGCGGAGTCCAGCATGTACTCCCAGCCGCCCGAAAACCCCCGCCGCGAGACCACGCGCACGATGCTCGCGCCCTCGCGTCCGGGCGCGCTGATGACCATCGCGGGTTCGTTCTCGCTGAGCCCGGCCGAGTCGCCGAGCGCCAGCGGCGTCCCCCTGAGCGGCGCGGCGAGCTTCAACAGCCCGAAGCCGGAGACTTGGTCGAACGCAGCGACCGTCGCCGGCACCGTGCGCCCCTCCGAGGAGGTCACCTCGACCGCCTCCGCCTCCATGACAAGGTAGCCGATGGTCAGCACGTACTGCTCGCGGATCAGGGCGCCGCTGCCGCGGCGCTCGGTGCCCAGCGTGGCAGCGCTGCGCGCGCCGGGGAGAATCCTGGAGCTCACGCCGACGACCGCCGAAAGGGTTTCCTCCGCGCTGGGTTGCGCTAGCGCCGCCGAGGAAGCGAGCGCCAGGATCGCGACGAGCATCCGCATGGGACCTCCTACGCCGGCCATGATGCGCCTCGTGGCCCTCGGACCGCAACTGTGTTGAACTACCGCCAACCAACCCGGCGAAGCGCGCGATGCCCAAGCTCCTGGCCTATCTCCCCTGCGAGAAAGTCGTCATCGAGGAAGAGTCGAAGAACATCTCGGTGCTGTCGATCCTCGAGACCGTCAACGTCACCCTCGCCCGCGGCGCTCCCGTCCCGGCGCAGAACGCCTCGATCGGCATGGCCTGGGCCATCTTCACCCTGTGGCAGAAGGAAAAGGGCGAGTCCGGCGAGTTCGAGTCGAAGTCCGTGCTCGTGTCCCCGACGGGGGAGCTGCTCGCGGAGACGCCGGCCGCGAAGCTCGGGTTCGGCACCAACACGCGCCAGCAGGTCGTGAACCGGATGGCGAGCTTCCCGGTCTGGACGCCGGGACCGTGCCAGCTGAAGCTCATGGTGAAGACCACGCGCGATGGGACCTACCGCGAGCTCGCCAACGTGGTCGTCACGTTGCGGCACACCTGGGCCTAGCAGAGCGCCCAGCTCACACCATCATGGACACGCGAGCGGTTTGCCGTCGCTCCACTGCTTGAGCGCGTCCCACTTCGTCGAAACGCCGCTGCACCACGTAGGTGTCGGTCATCGTCAGCGGTACGCCGGAAGCGATTGCCTGGCGGTACTCGTCGCGCGTCTGCGGATTCATGGTCGCGCCGCATCCGGCGAGGACGGCGCCGTGAACTTCCTCCCTCATTCAACGTCGCGATCTCTTCCTTTCCGGTTGTGCTGTCGTACGAGCCTCATGAACAGGTGACCTTTTATCCTGAGCACATCGGAGCCGACGACTCTCATTGCTGCGCGCAATTCTTCGGGTGTCGTACACAATGCTTGAGCCCAGCGCGAGACGTCGGCGTCGTCGTCGACGTTGATTCTTTCATCGTCGCGGTGCCGCGACACGTTCGGATCGGCGGTCATTGCGGTCTCCGAGATCTAGAACGCAACCGACGTACCCCGCGCTAGACCAAAGCGAAAGAAGGTTATTTCGCAGGCTGATAAGCGACACGCGCGTCTGCCTGCCCGCAGAGCCCAGTAACAGCCGACGGCGATGAATGTAAGTACCGATGAATGTAAGTACATAAAAGAAAACCCCCGGCACTCCTGGAGGGAGGCCGGGGGTGGCAGCCGTCTCTGGGGGAGCGCGGCTTGGGGGAGGCGAAGATTACTCCGTACGCCAGTCCGTTAGGCTGTCATTTCATCCTGTTGTTTTTGTTGTCCGAGCACGACAATTTGGTCCTGGCGCGGCGGGCGTTACGCTCAATCCATTCTGGACGAGGTCGATGCGCATAGTGAGCTGGAATGTGCAGTGGTGCCGGGGGATCGACGGAGTGGTCGATCCCGCGCGCATCGCCTCGGAGCTCCGGCGCATCGCGGATCCCGACGTCGTCTGCCTGCAGGAGATTGCCTCGGGGTTCGCCGATCTGCCGGGGAGCCGCGGCGAGGACCAGCCGGCGGCGCTCGCCCGAGAGCTGCCCGACTACGAGACGGTGGTCGGCTGGAGCGTCGACGTTCCCGGCGGCGGCCGCGCGCGCAAGCGCTTCGGCAACATGATCCTCTCGCGCCTGCCGCTCGGACGGGTGCGGCGCCACTCCCTGCCATGGCCTGCGTCGGCGACGCAGCCGAGCATGCCGCGAGTCGCGGTGGAAGCGATCGTGGAGGCACCCTTCGGTCCGCTGCGCGTGGTCTCCACGCATCTCGAGTACTACCTCGCCGAGCATCGCGCCGCGCAGGTCGCGCGGCTCGCGCAGCTTCGGCTCGAATGGCTGGCGGCGCGCAAGGACGCGGAAGAGAGCGGGCCGTTCCGTTCGCAGCCGAGCCCGGCGAGCACGATCGTCTGCGGCGATTTCAACCTGCCGCCGGAGGATCCGCTGCACCGGCAGATCCTCGACATCGGCTTCGTGGATGCCTGGGAGGCGCTCCACCCCGCCGTCGCCCACCCGTCCACGTTCCGGGTGCACGAGCGCGACGAGGGCGAGTCGCCCTACTGCTGCGACTTCATGTTCGTGACGCCCGACCTGGTGCCTCGCCTGCGCTCGGTTCGCATCGACGCGGACAACCGCGCCTCGGATCATCAACCCCTTATACTCGAGCTGGCATGACCAGGATCAAAGTCGAGAAGCTGGCGCCCGCCCTGGGCGCAGATGTCAGCGGTGTCGATCTCTCCCGGCCGGTTCCGGCGGGTGCGTTTGATGAAATCCGCGGCGCGTGGCTCGAGCACCTCGTGCTGCGTTTCCGCGGTCAGAAGCTCTCGAACCCGCAGCTTCTCGCGTTCAGCAGGCAGTTCGGCGAGCTCGACCCGCCCGGCCCGAATCCCTACGGCAGGCCGTTCCTCGCCGAGCATCCCGAGATGAACGTCATCTCCAACATCAAGAACGACGGCGTGCCGATCGGCGGCCTGGGAGACGGCGAAGCCATCTGGCATGCCGACATGACGTATGTGGACACGCCGCCAATGGGCGCGATCCTGTACGCGCTCGAGGTGCCGCCTTCGGGTGGCGACACGTACTGGGCCAACATGTACACGGCGTACGAGGCGCTTCCGGCGCGGCTGAAGCAGCGCATCGAAGGCCGACTGGCAGTGCACGACGCCACCTACAACAGCGCGGGAATCATGCGGAAGGGTTACCAGGAAGTCACCGATCCGCGCACGGCGCCCGGCGCGCGCCATCCGCTGGTGCGCGCGCATTCCGAGACCGGCCGCATGTGCCTGTTCCTCGGACGGCGGCGCAACAGCTACATCGTCGGCCTCGAGCTCGCCGAGAGCGAGGCGCTACTCGACGAGCTCTGGGCGCACGCCACGCGTGCCGAGCACACCTTCCGGCAGCAATGGAAAGTTGGCGACGTCATCATCTGGGACAACCGCTGTACCCTGCACCGGCGCGATGCCTTCGATCCGGCGGCGCGCCGGCTGATGCATCGCACGCAGATCAAGGATGCTCACTCGAGCCGCGCGGCCGCTCGCGGCTGAAGTCCTGCCGCCGCTCTCCATCGAGCGCGTCGAGGTGTTCGGCGTCGCCGTGCCGCTGGTCGGTCCGGGGTTCAAGAACGCCTACCTGACCAAGACGGTGCAGAAGAGCGCGCTGGTCCGGATCACCGCGTCGGGCGGAGCGGTTGGACTCGGCAACATCGATCCCTCGCCGGGCTACTCCACCGAGACCATCGAAGCGTCGCTCTCGGCGCTGCGTGAGAAGCTCGCCCCCTCCGTCCAGGGACTCGATGCGGCCAACATTCATCGGCTGAATGCATGCCTCGACGCGGCGGTGCCGGGATTTCTCGACGCCAAGGCTGCGATCGAAATGGCGAGCGTCGATCTCACGGCGCGTGCGCTCGGCATCCCGGTGCACGCCTACCTCGGCGGCGCGGTCAAGGACCGCCTGACATTCAACGCCTGGATCGGCATTGTTTCGCCTCAGGAAGCGGCGGCCGAGGCAGCCAGGTGGTTCGAGCGCGGCTTTCGCTCGGCGAAGATCAAGGTCGGCGGCGGCATCGAGGCCGATCGCGAACGGGTACGCGCGGTGCGCGAAGCGGTCGGCGGCGGCATGGCGCTGCGAATCGACGCCAACGCAGGCTACGACGCGGACACCGCGCTCGGGCTCCTGCGCCTGGTGGAGCCGTTCGACCTCCAGCTCTTCGAGCAACCCGTGCCGGCGGACGACCTTGGGGGCATGGCCCGCGTGCGCCGCGAGGCGGGCGGCGTGCCGATCATGGCCGACGAGTCGATCCTCGACCACGCCAGCCTTGTAGCCGTAATCCGCGCGCAGGCGGCCGACATCGTCAAGCTCAAGGTGATGAAGCAGGGCGGATTCCATCGCACGGCCGCGATGCTCGCGACGGCGCAGGCGGCCGGCATCCGCTGCGTGATCGGGCACGGTTTCGGCCTGGGCGTGAACACGATGGCGGAAATCATGCTCGCCGCCACCAACGCCAACGTGATCGACGGGCTCGAATGCGTCGGACCGCTCAAGACCGCGGACGACATCGTCACCGAAAGGATCGATCTCGGCGCCGGCGTGCTCAAGCTTCCTCCAGGCCCGGGCCTGGGCGTCGCGCTCGACGAGGCCAAGCTTGCGCGCTATCGCTTCGCGTAGCGGATTTCTGCAACGCATTTTTTTCGCCGCGGCGCTCATCACGTGCGCGGAAGTCTTCGCTCAGCCCTATCCCACGCGGCCGGTACGGATGCTGGTGCCCTTCGCCGCGGGTGGAACCGTGGACATCGTGGCGCGCCTCGTCGGCGCGAAGCTCGCCGAGGAGCTCGGCCAGCCGTTCGTGGTCGAGAACCGCGGTGGCGCCGGCGGAACCATCGCCACGGGCTTCGTGGCGAAGGCCCCCGGCGACGGCTACACGCTGATGACGATGCACCAGGGTATGGCCTTCAACGCAGCGCTCTACTCGAACCTTCCGTACGACACGGTGCAGGATCTCGCCCCGATCGCCTACCTGGGCGCGACGCCCAACGTATTGGTGGTGACCGACGCCCTGCCGGTGAAGACGCTCGGCGAGTTCCTCGACTACGCGCGCCGCAATCCCGGGCGCGTCGCCTACGGCTCGGGCGGAGTCGGCAGCGCCGGCCATCTCTCGGTGGAGCTGCTGCAGTCGCTCACGGGAGCGCGCCTCACGCACGTCCCGTATAAAGGCTCCGGACCCGCGCTCACGGATCTCGTGGGCGGACAGATCCAGGCGATGCTCGCCACGATGCCCGCGGCGATGCCCTTCGTGAAGAGCGGCAAGGTGCGCGCGATCGCCACGTCCGGCACGCAGCGCTCGCCGGCGCTGCCGGAGCTTCCGACGATCGCGGAAGCCGGGGTGCCGGGCTACGAATACATGCCGTGGTACGGCCTGTTCGGCCCCGCCACGCTGCCCAAGGGCCTCGCCGACCGTCTCCACCAAGCGGCCGCAAAGGCGCTTAAGGAAGCCGAGGTACGCGAGCGCCTCGCGCAACAGGGGCTCGAATACCGCGAGACGACGCGCGAGCGCTTTGCCGAGCTGGTGCGCACCGACGTGGCGAAATGGAGCAAATTCATCCGCGACGCCGGCGTGCGCGCGGAATAAACCTCAGCGCCGCGCCTCGATCAGCGCGCGCAGTTCTTCCACCCGCGCGCGGTTGACGCCGAAATCGCGCCGGCCGAGGCGCGAGCACGAGCGCACCTGGAGCACCTGCCCGTCGAAATACAGCTCCACGTCGTCGACGTAGCGCAGGAGGCGCGTGCGAAATTCGGCGTAGAGATAGTTCCCTTCCATTTTTATGATTCGCGTACGCGGCAGGGATTCGATAGCGCTGCGCGCGGCGCCGATGCTGCCGCGGATCGGCGCGATGTAATGCTCGCGGTCGGAGGGATCGGCCTGCGACGACACGCAGTTCGGCGAGCGTTTGCACGGCGCGAGGCGGCCGTCGCGCACGCCGAGGTTGTCCGGGCGCTTCCAGGAGAGCACGCGGCCCGATGCTACCATCCGCGCACCTGACCACACGCGGAGGCCGCAAATGCAGATCCTCTCGTCGCAGCATCTCGCGGAGCTCCTGATGGGCATTGCGCGCGCTCAGGCGGCGATCGTGCAGGCCATGGAAAGCGAGAGCGCCGGGTTTCGCAGCGCCCGGGCGATGCCGGCGCTGCAGAACGTAGCCCACCTGCGTGACCATCCCGAGCCGACGCTCGTCGACCTGCCGGTGCGCGTCCTGCTCGCGACCCTCGGGCGCGCCGGGCCCGACGCCACCGCGATCGTGAAGGACCTCGAGCGTCTGGTCGTCGGCCAGTCGGGCGGCGGCTCGCCCGGCCCCGACCTCGACTTCAGCAAGGCGCCCTGAGCCGAAAGGCCTCAGAAGTCCTTCGGCTCCGGCGGGAAGACGGGCTTGCGCTTCTCGCGGTGCGAGGCCACGCCCTCCTTCGCCTCGGGCCCGGTGAAGCCGAGCACTTCGAGCGCGAGCGAGGCATCGAACGCGGGCCCCGCCATCCGCAGCCAGTTGTTGAGCGAGTACTTGGTCCAGCGCAGCGCGGTCTGCGCGCCCGCCGCGAGCTCTCGCGCCACTTCCAGTGCCTTAGCCTGCAGCTCGGACTCCTCGCAGGTAAGCGATACGAGGCCGAGCCGCTCCGCCTCCTCGCCGCTGATGGTTTTGCAGGTCAGCAGGTAGTACTTCGCCTTGGCCATGCCGCAGAGGAGCGGCCAAACGATCGCAGCGTGGTCGCCGGCCGCGACGCCGAGCCGCGTATGGCCGTCGATGAGGCGGGCATTGCGCGCCGCGATCGAGATGTCGGCCAGCAGCCCGGCGACCAGCCCCGCGCCGACCGCGGGGCCGTGGATCGCCGAGACGATGATCTTCGAGCAGTTGATCATGTTGTAGACGAGATCGCGCGCCTCGCGCCACACGCGCGCCCGCAGGTCGAAGTCCTGCGTCATCTTCTCCACCATCGCCAGGTCGCCGCCGGCCGAGAAGCCTTTGCCCGCGCCGCGCAGGATCGCCACGCGCGCCTGCGGATCGCGGTCGACGTCCAGCCAGATCCGCGCCATCTCGGCGTGCGCATTCTCCGTAGCCACGGCGAGCTTGCCCTCCTCGCCCATCGTGATCTCGAGGATGCCCGGTTCGAGCAAGCGGACTTTGAGGTCCGTATACGAGGAGTAGTTCATCGGCTCATTCTACAATCGCGACGTGCGCACCCCTGACGAGCGCTTCGCCGATCTTCCGGGCTTCCCCTATGCGCCGCGCTACCTGCAGTGGCGCGATTGGCGCGCGCACTACCTCGACGAGGGGAAAGCCAGCCGCACCTGGCTCTGCCTCCACGGCGAGCCGACATGGTCGTATCTCTACCGGCGGATGATTCCACTGCTGCTAAAGAACGGCGGCCGCCTGGTCGCGCCCGACTTCATCGGATTCGGGCGCTCGGACAAGCCGGAAGACGAGGCGACCTACACCTTCGACTTTCACCGTGCCTTCCTGCTCGAGGTAATCGAAAGGCTGGACCTGAAGAACATCACCCTCGTGGTTCAGGACTGGGGCGGGCTGCTGGGTCTCACGCTGCCGATGGAGATGCCGGAGCGCTTCGAGCGCCTGCTGGTCATGAACACGGCGCTCGCCGGCGGCGATCAGCCGCTGAGCGAAGGCTTTCTCGCCTGGCGCGCTTACGTCGCGCGGACCCCCGACCTGCCCTGCGGCAAGCTCATGTCGCGCACCTGTCCGCATCTCACTCCGCGCGAGCTCGCCGCCTACGACGCACCGTTCCCGGACACGCGCTACAAGGCGGGTGTGCGGCGCTTTCCACAGCTCGTGGCGCAGCGTCGTGACGATCCGGGCGCCGCCATCGCGCGCAGAGCGAGGCAATGGCTCCGCGACGCGTGGAAAGGCGAGAGCTTCATGGCGATCGGCGTCAAGGATCCGGTGCTCGGCCCTCCGGTCATGACCGAGCTGAGGAAATGGATCCGCGGCTGCCCCGAGCCGTATCGGGTCGAGAACGGTGGCCACTTCCTTCAGGAATGGGGCGAGGAAGTCGCGGCGGCCGCGTTGAGACACTGGAGCTGAAATGGTCACCTACGACGATGTAGCCGCCGCGCACGAGCGCATCAGGCCGCAGGCTCACCGCACGCCGGTCATGACTTCGCGCCAGGTCGACGAGCTCACCGGCGCGAGTGTCTTCTTCAAGTGCGAGAACCTGCAGCGCATGGGTGCGTTCAAGTTCCGCGGCGCCCATAACGCGCTGTCTCTGCTTTCACCGGACGAAAAGCGTCGCGGCGTACTCGCTTTCTCGTCCGGCAACCATGCGCAGGCGGTCGCGCTCGCGGGACAGCTTCTTGGGGTGAAGACCACGATCGTGATGCCCGAGGACGCGCCCAAGGTGAAGCTCGAGGCGACGCGAGGGTACGGCGGCGAGGTCGTGACCTACGGAAAGGGCGAGAACCGGGAAGCCCTTGCAAAGCGACTGTCGGAGGAACGAAACCTCACCCTCATTCCCCCGTTCGATCATCCCCACATCGTCGCCGGGCAGGGCACGGCGGCGAAGGAGCTGATCGAGGACGCGGGCGCGCTCGACGTCCTCGTCGTGCCCTGCGGCGGCGGCGGGCTGATCTCGGGCTGCGCGATCGCGGCGCGGCATCTCTCCCCGGGCTGCCGCGTGATCGGCGTCGAGCCGGCGGCGGGAGACGACGCTACGCGCTCGTTCCGCGAAAAAAAACTCATCACAATTCAAACACCGGAGACGATCGCCGACGGCGCGCGCACCACTTCGCTCGGCGCCGTCACCTTCCCGCTGGTGATGAAGTACGTGAGCGACATGCTCACCGTGACCGACGAAGAGCTGCTGCGGACGATGTTCTGGCTGTGGGAGCGGATGAAGATCGTGGTGGAGCCGACCGGCGCGCTCGCCGCCTGCGCCGTCCTGCAGAAGAAACTCAAACTCGAAAAACAGCGGGTCGGGGTGATCCTATCCGGCGGGAACGTCGACCTTCGCTGGGCGGCCGCGCAGATGGCCAAGCGCTAGCGCGCCGGCGCCGACGAGCGTCGCCGCGAGGCTGACGTCGAAACGCGGCGAGATGACGGCCACCGCGCAGCCGAAAAGGACGAGCCGCAGCGGCCACGCGAGCGTCCGCGTGCCGAGGTAGCCCTGGAACGCGTACGAGGCGAAGGTCACCATCGCGATCGCGAACAGCACGCACTCGGCGATGTAGAGCGGCGGGCCCTGCATGTTCAGCCCCGGATTGAAGATGAAGTAGAACGGCAGGATGAAGCCGCCGATCGCGAGCTTGACGGCGTAGGGGCCGAGCGCCATCGGATTCGCGCCCGCGATCGCGCCCGCGGCGAAGTTGGCCACCGCCACGGGCGGCGTGATCGCCGACAGGCAGGCGAAGTACAGCATGAAGAGGTGCAGCTGCATCACCGGCAGGTCGAACACGCCGCGCAGCACCGGTGCGAGCAGCGCCGCCCCCATGATGTACACCGCCGGCGTCGGCATTCCCATGCCGAGCAGGATGAGGAACAGCGCCGAGAGCAGCAGCGTGGGTACGAGCAGCCCGCCGGAGATGGCGTTGATGAGGAGCGTGAACTTGCCGGCGAGCGCGCTGATCTCGATCGCCCCAATGACCATGCCGGCCGCGGCCACCGCGCCGACGAGCGGCACCAGCTGCAGGATGGTGTCGGTGCAGCACTCGACGAAGCGCCGCGCCCCGATGGCGGTGGGCGGGTGGAACCACGACAGCACGATCACCGCGGCGGTGGCGCCCGCGGCGACGTAGACCGGCGTGTAGCCTGCCACCAGCAGGCTGATGAGCGCGCCGAGCGGCAGCAGGTGGCGCCAGCCGCGCGCCAGCGAACTCCCGAGCGGCTTGATGCTCTCCTCCGGCATGCGCGGCTCGTCGTTGCGCACCGCCTCGTTGTGCACGAGGAGATAGATGGCGTAGTAATAGAGCAGCGCCGGCAGTAACGACGCCAGCGCAATGGAGGCGTACGCGATGCCGGTGATGTCGGACATGATGAAGGCGACCGCGCCCATCACCGGTGGCAGCATCGCGCCGCCGCTCGAGGCGGTCGCTTCGATCGCGCCCGCGCGCGCCGCCGGAATGCCCATCTTCTTCATGATCGGAATAGTGAGCGGACCGGTGGTCGCGACGTCTGCAGTCGGACTGCCGGAGACCGAGCCGTACAGGCCGCTCGCGGTGACGCAGGCCTTGGCCGCGCCGCCGCGCATGCGCCCGGTGACCGCGCCGGCGACATCGAAGAAGAGCTGACCGCCGCCCGACTTCTCGTAGAAGCTGCCGAAGAGCACGAACAGGAACGCGTACGTCGCCGCCACGTCGAGCGGCGCGCCGAAGATGCCGTTCTCCGTGATGGTCATCATCTCGATGAAGTAGTCGATGCCGAAGTTGTCGTGGCGCAGCGGACCCGGCATCCAGTGACCGAACACCGTGAAAAGGAGCAGCACGCCGACGAGCGTCGTCAGCCCCCAGCCGGTGGTGCGGCGGCACAGCTCCACCACCAGCGCCACGAGCAGCAGGCCCACGGCGATGTCCGCGGCGCTGGGCTGCGAAAAGCCCCGGCTCCAGTTGAGGAAGCGCTCCTGCAGGACGACGTAATAGAGCGCCGCGCCGAAAGAAAGCGCCGCGAGCACGACGTCGGTCCACGCGAGCCGGTCGCGTCCGCGCCGGGCAGTCGTCGTGAGGAAGGCGATCGGGAACGTGATCGCCATGAAGATCGAGATGTCGAGATGCCAGTTGGCGGTGAAGGCGCGCGCCCAGCCCGCGAAGCCGAGCAGCAGCTCCGAGTGCAGGTGCGTCGCGAGCCAGAGCGCGGTATTGCCGGCAATCTGGGCGAGCGCGCCGATCCACAGCACGTAGAGCGCCGCGACGACCGAGCCTGCACGGATGAGGATCCGCCATCCGCCCCCGGGGCGGTGGCGCTTGCCCTCCCAGTTTAGGAACTGCAAGGCGCTACTTCACCAGCCCCTTCTCTTTGTAATAGCGCAGCGCGCCGGGGTGATAGGAAAGCGCGGCGGGGTTGGTGGCCATGTTCGCCGCGGTGAACGAGGTCTTGAGCGAGCCGCCGATCGCCTGCACGCGCGCTTCGCCCTCGGCGATCGCCTTCACGTACTTGTAGACCACCTCGTCCGAGACATGGCTTCCCGCAAGCAGCGCGACCCACTGCCGCACCGTCGGGTAGTCCTTCTCCATGAACGGATAGGTGCCGGCCGGGACCATGTCGGCCTTGAAGTTGAACGCGTCGGCCGCTTTCTGGATGGTCGCGCGCTCGCCGTCGATCCAGAGGAGCGGGCGCTTGCCGGCGACGTCCTTCACCAGCGCGTCCCCCAGGTTGCGTGCGTTCATGAATACGTCGGCCTTGCCGTCTGTGATCGCGTCAAGCCCGATCTGGCTATTGCCGAGGACGTAGCTGCCGCCCCATTTCTCCACGTCGTTGATGCTGAAGCCGTAGGCCTTCATGACCTCGTAGGGCGCGCCGATCGTCGTCTGCGGGTTGTCGGGGCGGTTGATGGCGAGACGCATGCGCGGCTTCTTCTTCGCAATGTCGGCCCAGCTCTTGATGCCGTTGGCGTCGGCCCACTCCTTGGTCATCAGGAAGTGCATGAACTGGTTGTCGTACAGCATCATCACGTAGCTGAACTTGCCCTTGAGCGGCGCCCGGTACGGCTCCTTGCCCTCGTTGGCGAGACGGATCTCGGTGCCGGTGGCCGTGGCGGTGAAGTCGGCCTGCCGGTCCGCGATCGCCAGCACCCCGCCGCCGGGCGAGTTGGGCTTGAAGGACACGGACGATCCCGGGTACGCGTCGCGTACGACGGCGTTCAGGCCCTCGACCATGGTGCGCGGATAACCGCTCGGCGTGGCGCCGGTGACGGTCGCGTTGACCGGCTTCTTGTCGCCGAAATCCGCGGCAGCGGGAAGCGCGACGAGCAGGGCCGCCGCGGCCAGGACGCGTGCGAAATGCATTCGAGTCTCCTCCAGCAATTTGCGATTACTTGCGCTTCTTGCCGCGCTTGGCCCGCTTGGCCTTGTTGGGCTGCTTCGCTTTCTTGGCGGCTTTGGCTTTCTTGGGCTTGCCGATCTTTCTCACCGGCTCGCCGGGCTGCGGGAACTGCAGCACCGCGTTCTTGAAGAGCTGCACCAGACCGAGCACCGCTGCGGCCTCCGAGGGATAGAGCGCCTCGGTGCGCACCAGCAGCTCGGCGTGATTGTCCGGGTGGTACATCTCCGCGAGGTACTTCCCCGACGCTTGGTCCAGCACGAACTCGACGCGGAATTGGGCCATGCCATTATGATGGCATAGATGATTCCGAAAGAGACGTTTCCGAGAGAGATGCGCGCCGTCGAGATCGCAAGGCCCGGCGGTCCCGAGGTGCTCAATTCCGTCGTGCGGCCGGTGCCGGCGCCGAAGGCGAACGAGATCCTGATCAAGGTCGCGGCCGCAGGTGTGAACCGCCCGGACGTCCTGCAGCGCAGCGGAAACTACCCCGTCCCGCCCGACGCGTCGGATCTGCCGGGCCTCGAGGTGGCGGGCGAAGTGGCCGCAACAGGTTCTTCGGCAAGAATCTACAAACCGGGCGACAAGGTGTGCGCGCTGGTGCACGGGGGCGGCTACGCCGAGTACTGCGTCGCGCCGGAGGTCACCGCGCTGCCGGTGCCGAGGGGCTGGTCGCTCACGCAAGCGGCTTCGCTTCCCGAAACCTTCTTCACGGTCTGGGGCAATGTCTACGACCGCGCCCGGCTCGCGCCGGGCGAATCGCTCCTCGTGCAAGGCGGCACCTCCGGGATCGGCGTGAGCGCGATCCAGATGGCGAAAGCCACCGGCAACCGCGTCTTCGCCACCGCCGGGTCGGACGAGAAATGCGCCGCCTGCGTGCGCCTCGGCGCCGACAAGGCGATCAACTACAAGACGCAGGACTTCGCCGCGGAGATCAAGGCCGCCACCGGCGGCAAGGGCGTCAACGTGATCCTCGACATGGTCGGCGGCGACTACGTGCCGAAGGAGCTGAAGAGCCTGGCCGACGACGGACGGCTCGTGTTCATCGCCTTCCTGCGCGGCCACAAGAGCGAGCTTGACATCAACGAGGTCATGCGCCGGCGCCTCACCATCAGCGGCTCGACGCTGCGTCCGCGACCGGTCGAGTTCAAGGGCGCCATCGCGCGCAGCCTGCGCGACAAGATCTGGCCGCTCATCGAGGCGGGCAAGATCAAGCCCGAGATCTACAAGACCTTCCCGCTCGCCGAGGCCGCCGAGGCGCACCGCCTGATGGAGACTTCGCAGCACATCGGCAAGATCGTCCTCGTCCTTTAGTCTTATCTCTTGCCGGCCTCCTGCTTCAGCCAGGCCACGAATTCCGCCACTTCCGGCCGGCCTTCGGCGCTCTTCGAAACTACCGCGTAATAGGCGCGCGCCGGATCGGCGCTGCTCTTGAACGGAGCGAGCAGCTCGCCCGACGCGAGCAGATCCTTCACCAGGGGACTGCGCCCCAGTCCCACGCCGTGCCCGGCGACGGCCGCCGGGATGATCTGCTCGTAGCCGGAAAACGAGAGCGTGCCCGCGGGGCGCAGGTCGGCGATGCGCTCGACCTCGAGCCAGGTTTTCCAGTGCAGCCAGGGGTGGCGTCCCTCGGGATCGTCGTATTGGAGCAGGCAGTGATAACGCAGATCCTGGGGCTCGCGCAGCGGCTTCGACTTGTCCTTCAGGAGCTTCGGGCTGCAGACCGGAAAGACGCGCTCGCCCATGAGGCGCACCGCGTTCGAGCCTGCGAGCGACGCAGGGCCGTGTCGGACGGCGAGGTCGAGGCCGTCGCGCTCGAGGTCCTGTACCCGCGTGTCGGCCATGATGCGCACGTCGATCCCGGGGTGACTGCGCGTGAAGCCGGCAAGTCGAGGGATGAGCCACAGGGCGGCGAACGAATGCGTGGTGGTGACCGACAGGCCTTTCTTGCCCGCCTGCGCGCGCAGGCGGTCGGTGGCGGTGCGCATCGTGGTGAGAACCTGCGCCGCCGAAGCGTAGAACAATTTGCCGGCGTCGGTGAGCGAAAGCGCGCGGTGGCGCCGCTGAAAGAGCTCGACGCCGAGCTGGTCTTCGAGATCCTTGATCTGGCGGCTCACCGCCGACTGGGTGAGGAAAAGCTCCTCCCCGGCCTTGGTGAACGACAGGTGGCGCGCCGCCGCCTCGAAGCCCACGAGCAGGTCCAGGGCCGGCAATGCATTCCGATTTCTCATGTAAGCCTTGAGAATTTACCGTTTGAGAGGGCGGCCAATAGCATGCATCCTGCGCATACCAAACGCAAGCTAAAAGGAACCGCATCATGCAGATCGAGCTCGCAGCGGGGGCAGTCAGACTGGGCCCCAACCAGACCCTCAAGGTGGTCGACGGCGCAGGCAGCACGGTGTGCGCGCTCGAGGGCGCTCTGTGGATCACCGAAGAGAACCAGGTGCGCGACATCGTGCTCGAGCCGGGCAACTGCTACCGGCTGCAGCACGCGGGAATCGCGCTCGTGAATTCGCTCGGCGGCGACGCCGCCGTGAGCCTAAGTTGAAAGGACCGAACATGAAACCCCTTACCTTCGACGCCGTCACCCGCGACCCCGAGCTGATGGAGAGGCTCATCCGCCAGGCACGCCGGGAGCGCGCCGAAGCGATCTATCGCTTCATCGTCGAACCCCTGAAGTCGCTGTTCACCCCGGGAAACCATCATGCCCCTCGTACGCATCTCGCTGCTGCGCGGAAAGCCTGAGGGCTTCGGCCGCAAGGTCGGCGGCGTCGTCTACCGGGCGATGAGAGAGACGCTCAACGTGCCGCAGAAGGACAATTTCCAGCTCCTCAGCGAGCACGGTCCCGAGAGCCTGGTCTACGACCCGCACTACCTTGACGTTGAGCGCAGCGACGGCTTCATCGCGATTCAGATCACGCTCAACGAGGGCCGCAGCATCGAGATGAAGAAAGCGTTCTACAGGCGCGTGGCCGAGGACCTGCGGCGCGAGCTCGATGTGAGGCCGCAGGACGTGTTCATCAACCTGGTCGAGGTAAAGAAGGAAAACTGGTCGTTCGGCAACGGCATAGCGCAGTACGCCAGCTGACATGCCCCTCGTAAACGCCACCCTTGCGGCGAAGCCGGACGGCGAGCTGACAACACGGGCCATCGCGCTGCTCACCGACCTGACGGTCGAGGTCCTCGGCAAGGAGCGCGAAAGAACCACCGTGGTCGTCCAATACGTGCCCACCGGTCAATGGGCGCGCGGCGGCTTCCCGCTCGCCGTGCGAGGCTATTTCGTCGACGTAAAGGTGACCGCGGGCACCAACCTGCGCCACGACAAGGCCCGCTATGTCCGCGAGGTGAACCGGGCGCTGCAAGCGCTGCTCGGCGAGGCTTCGGGCTATGTGGCGGTCGAGGAGCTTCCCGCCGACTCGTGGGGCTATGCGGGCGAGACCCAGGAGCTCCACTACCTCAGGAACAAGGTCGCCTAGAATAGAGGGCTCGGAAACGGGGCCTCATGTTCAAGCCGGATCTCCTCAAGGGTAAGCGCATCCTCGTCACCGGCGGCGGCACCGGTCTCGGCAAGGAGATCGCGGCGCGCTATCTTTCGCTGGGCGCGGAGCTGTGGCTCGCTGGACGCCGCGGCGCGGTGCTCGAGGACACCGCCCGGGGCCTGATGAAGTCCCACGGGGGACAGGTCAAGACCCATTCGGTCGACATCCGCGACGCGGCGGCGGTCGACGCGATGGTGCAGCGCATCTGGGACGAGAGCGGGCCGCTCACCGGACTGGTCAACAACGCGGCCGGCAACTTCATCAGCCCGACCAAGGACCTCAGCCCGAACGGCTTCAACGCCATCGCCAACATCGTCTTCCACGGCACGTTCTACGTCACGCACGCGGTGGGCCGGCGCTGGATCGCGGGCGGCCACAAGGGATCGGTCGTGAGCATCCTCGTCACCTGGGTGCACACCGGCTCGCCCTACGTGGTGCCTTCGGCGATGTCCAAGGCAGGCCTCCACGTCATGACGAAATCGCTCGCGGTCGAATGGGGCCGCTTCGGCATCCGCCTCAACGCGATCGCCCCCGGGCCGTTCCCGACCGAGGGGGCCACCAAGCGCCTGCGGCCCGACGGCGGCTTCGACAAGTCGGCCGAGGTCAACCCGATGCGGCGCGTCGGCCGCATGGAGGAGCTGCAGAATCTCGCGACCTTCCTCATGGCCGACGGCTGCGAATGGCTCACCGGCGAGACCATCGCGATCGACGGCGGCGGCTACCTCGCCACCGGCTCGGGCGGCTACTTCACCGAGCTCGACAGGCTGTCCGACGCGGACTGGGAGAAGATGCGGGCGATGATCAAGGCGCAGAACGACAAGGACCGCGCCGGCCGCACGGCGTGACCGCGGCGCCCACGCCGCCCCTGGCGGCGACACCCATCGTGCCGCGCCCGGCGGCCACCCTGATGCTCCTGCGCGCGGGCGCGCGCGGCCTCGAGACGCTGATGCTGCAGCGGACGCAGAACGCCGCGTTCCTCGGCGGGGCGTACGTGTTCCCCGGCGGCGCGCTCGATCCAAGCGACGTCGCGCCGCGCCGCGTGCTCGGCCTCACCGAGGCGCAGGCGAACCAGCGCCTCGGGCTCGCGAGCGGCGGGCTCGGCTATTACGTGGCCGCGGTGCGCGAGTGCTTCGAGGAGGCCGGCGTGCTGCTCGCGTGCGACGCCAACGGCAACCCGGTGCTTCCGGCGCGCGCGCAGAAGCTGATGGAGCAGCGCGCGAGCCCGTTCCTCGAGCTGCTCGAGCGCGAGAACCTGTACATTCCCGCGGGCGCGCTCGCGTACTACGGCCACTGGATCACGCAGCCCGGGCGCAGCCGCCGCTTCGACGCGCGCTTTTTCGTCACGCTCGCGCCCGCGGGCCAGGAGGGCGCGCACGACGCCGCCGAGACCGTCCACCATCTGTGGATCGAGCCGCGCCAGGCGCTCGCGCGCGCCGACCGCGGCGAGATCGAGCTGGTCCACGCCACGCGCCAGACGCTCGCCGACTTCGCGCGCTTCGCCGAGACGCGCGCGGCGTTCGAATACGCGATGAGCCTGGTCGAGATCCCCACCAACCGCGCCTGCTGGGCGCAGGGACGCGAAGGCGCGCGCATCTTCCGGCGCGGCGACGCGCCCTACTTCGAGATCCACTGGAGCGATCCCGAGGAGGGCGGGCAGACGAGCTACGACCTCGTCCCCGGCGTCGCCAAGCGCCTCGACCGCCACGTCACGCGGCTGATCGCTCCGAATCCCGGAATGATGACCGGTCCCGGCACCAATACCTATTTGCTCGGGAAAGAAGAGCTCGCCGTGATCGATCCCGGCCCCGCGATCGATTCGCACATCGAGAAGATCCTCGCCGCCGGAAAGATCCGCTGGATCCTGTGCACGCACACGCACCTGGACCATTCGCCGGCCGCCGCGGCGCTCAAGAAAGCGACCGGTGCGAAGGTCCTCGGCCGCCCCGCGCCCGCGGGCCAGGACGCGAGCTTTGCCCCGGACGAAGTGCTTTCCCACGATCAGCGAGTCTCCGTCGCGGGCGTCTCGCTGCGCGTCATCCATACGCCCGGCCACGCCTCGAACCACCTCTGCTACCTGCTGGAAGACACGCGCATGCTCTTTACCGGCGACCACGTGATGCAGGGCTCCACGGTCGTCATCAATCCGCCCGACGGCGACATGCGCGCCTACCTCGCCTCGCTCGAGCTCCTGCTCGGCGAAGACCTCGCGATCCTCGCTCCGGGGCACGGCTATCTCATCGGCGAGCCGCACCACGAAGTGCGGCGCCTGGTGCAGCACCGCCTGAAGCGCGAGGGCAAGGTGCGCGACGCGATCGCGAAGCTCGGCGAGCCGAGCCTCGCCGAGATGCTGCCGCTCGTCTACGACGACGTGCCGCCGCGGGTGCACGGGGTGGCGGCGCGCTCCCTCACCGCGCACCTGCAGAAGCTCGTCGCCGACGGCGAAGTGCGCGCCGACGGCGAGCGCTACCGGCTCGCGACATGAAGTTCGACTTCGACCTCTTCACCATCGGCGGCGGCTCGGGCGGCGTGCGCGCGAGCCGCGTCAGCGCGGGCTACGGCGCCAAGGTCGCGATCGCGGAATCCGGCCGCTTCGGCGGCACCTGCGTCAACGTCGGCTGCATCCCGAAGAAGCTCCTCTCCTACGCCGCGCACATGCGTGAAGATTTCGAGGTCGCGAAGAGCTTCGGCTGGACGGCAGGCGCGCCGAGCTTCGACTGGGCGACACTGCTCGCGAACAAGGATCGCGAGATCGCGCGCCTGAACGGCGTCTACGAGCGGGTGCTGTCGCTCGCCGGCGTCGAGATCCTGCGCGGGCGCGCAGTCGTGGTCGACCCGCATACCGTCGAGTTCGGCGGGCGGCGCATCTCGGCCAGGCACATCCTGCTCGCCACCGGCTCGTGGCCGACGGTTCCCGAGATCCCCGGGCGCGAGCACGCCATCACCTCGAACGAGGCGTTCCATCTCGAGCGGCTGCCGCGGCGCGCGCTGCTCATCGGCGGCGGCTATATCGCCGTCGAGTTCGCCTCGATCTTCAACGGCCTCGGGGTGCAGACGGTGCTCGCGTACCGCGGCCGGCGGCTGCTGCGCGGCTTCGACGCCGAGCTCGGCGAGCGCCTCGCCGAAGAGATGAGCGCGAAAGGGGTGAAGGTCCGGTTCGGCGAAGAGCCGCGGCGCATCACGCGGCGCGGCGACGGCACCCTCGAGGTCGATTTCAGCGACGGCGCGCGCGAAGAGAGCGACCTCGTCATGTTCGCGACCGGACGCCACGCCAACAGCGCCAACCTCGGGCTCGAGGCGGCTGGCGTGGAGCTCGCCGCCGACGGCACGGTGATCGTCGACAAGTACTCCCGCACCTCGGTGCCTTCGATCCACGCCATCGGCGACCTCACCAACCGCGTCAACCTCACGCCGGTGGCGACGGCCGAGGCCATGTGGCTCGCGCGGACGCTGTTCCACGGCGAGCCCACCGCCGTCGACCACGACAACGTGCCCACGGCGGTCTTCGCCAACCCGAACGTCGCGACCGTCGGCCTGTCGGAAGAAAGCGCGCGCGAGAAGTTCGGCGCGGTGGACGTGTACAAGACCTCGTTCAGGGCGCTGAAGCTCACCCTGGGGGGCAAGGGCGAGCGCACCTTCATGAAGCTGGTGGTGGACCGCGTGAGCCAGAAGGTGCTCGGCGCGCACATGATCGGCGCCGACGCCGGCGAGGTGATCCAGGGCGTCGCCATCGCGGTGAAGCTCGGCGCCACCAAGGCGCAGTTCGACGCGACCATCGGCATCCATCCCACGGCCGCGGAAGAGTTCGTCACCCTGCGCGAACGCGTGTCGGTCGGCTGAAGGGCGGCGATGAAGCGCGTGCTGTTCGTCTGCACCGGCAACATCTTTCGCAGCCTGACGGCCGAGCTCGGCCTGCGCCATGCCTTGCGCGGTCGCGCCGGCATCCACGTCTCCTCGGCCGGCACGGTCGATTTTCCGCACGTCGTGGCGCCCAACGTGCGCGATTACCTGCGGTCGAAGGGCTTCGACGTCAGCCGCCACCAGCGGCGCACGCTCACGGAAGCCATTCTGCTCGAGTCGCATCTCGTGATCGCCATGAGCGTCAACCACCGCGCCTACATCCGGGGGCGCTTCGGGCGCGCGGCGCCGCTCTTCCTCGAGGCCTGCGGCGAGCCAGGCGAGGCGCTTCCCGACATCGAGGAAGCGGTCCTCGACTGGCAGACCAATCCCGCCGCCGTGGACGCGCACATGCGCGCGACCATCGACCGCATTCTTGCGCTGACTCCCGTTCTCGCATACCGTCTCGACGCGCTCCTTGCATGAAGCTCTGCCCGCTCTTCGCGCCTGCCTTGCTCCTCGCCGCGTGCGGCACGCCGCATCCCGAGATCCAGAACAAGGGCTACGCCGTCGTCGGCCAGGATCCGTTCCGCTTCGAGGTCGAGCCGGAGCTGCTGCGCCAATGGGGCGGGTACGGCAGCCCGAAGTTCAACCAGGTGCTCGACGAGGAGCTCGAGCGGCTGCGCATCTGCCGCAACGGCTACGTGCTGCGCAACGAAGGCACCCGCGACCGCGTGTTCAGCGTCACCGGCCGCTGCAGATCCTGAAAGGAAGGTCCATGCCGCAAATCCACGAGGGCGGCTGCCACTGCGGCGCGGTGCGCTTTCGCGCTACGAACGAGCCGGTCCGCAAGGCCGCCTGCCACTGCCGCAGCTGCCAGCGCCGCACCGGCAGCGCGTTCGGCATGGGCGCGTACTTCAACGAGAGCGACGTCGAGCTCGACGGCGAGCTGAGAACCTACGAGCACCGCTCGGACGAGAGCGGACGCTGGCTGAAGAATCAGTTCTGCCCGAAGTGCGGCAGCACCGTCACCTGGACGCTCGAGCTCTATCCCGGCCTGCGGGCGCTCGCGGTGGGCTCGTTCGACGATCCAGACCGGCTGGCGGTCTCGCGCCACGTCTGGACCCGCTCGAGGCACAAGTGGTTCACCTGTCCCCAGGGCGCGGAGGTCTTCGAGAAAGGCTCCCCGCC
>Ga0114129_10000271_pt1 | contig 58951 bp, 43 predicted proteins | sample RhiMetdeltSRZDD1_FD_80071 | JGI IMG/M metagenome (GOLD analysis project Ga0114129, IMG submission 80071) | Populus rhizosphere microbial communities from Tennessee, USA - Rhizosphere MetaG P. deltoides SRZDD1 (version 2) (version 2) | ecosystem: Host-associated > Plants > Roots > Rhizosphere >...
CGGCCGGAATGTTGCGGCGCGCTGGCCCATCACGCCGGCATGCACGCCCTGGCGAAAGACCGGGCCGAAGAGACCGTGGCTTCGCTGGGCGGGGAATCGGATGCGATTGTGGTGGCCACCGCCGCCGGCTGTGGGGCGCATCTCCGCGACCTGGCCGCCGTGCTTCCGTCCGGCCCCATGGCCGTGCAGGCGCGGGAACTCGCGCTGCGCGTGCGCGATCTCTCGGAAGCCCTTCTCGAGGCGCCAAGGCCGCTCATCTTCAACCCCTCATTGAAGTCGACCACCGTGGTATTTCAGGACCCGTGTCATCTCCGCCACGCGCAGGGGATCGTTGACGAGCCCCGCCGGCTGCTCAAGAGCGCGGGGGCAACCCTCGTCGAGGCAGAGGAGTCGGATCTCTGTTGCGGGAGCGCGGGGAGCTACCATCTCGCCAACCCCGAGCTCTCCGCCCCCCTGGCCCGGAAGAAACGCGGTGCGCTCGTCGCCACACGCGCGGAAACGGTGGTGACGGCCAACCCGGGTTGTTGGATGCAGCTCCGCGCGGTGTGGCCCGACGCGGGCCCGCGACTCACCACACTGGCTTGCTTTCTGGAGGAGCGCCTCGCCACGGACAGCTTGCCAACCCCGGCCCCGGTCCACGATCATGGTTCGTCATCACCTTTGGAAACGAACACGCCATGAGCCAAACCATCACTCGCGAAGCCGTGCTCGACGCCTTGCGTCACGTGACCGATCCCGATCTGGGACGGGACATCGTGAGCCTGGATTTCGTGAAGGATCTCAGCATCCAGGGATCCACGGTCGCGTTTCGTATCGAGCTCACCACGCCCGCGTGTCCGGTTAAAGCGGAAATCGAGCGCGACGCGCGTGCGCGCGTAGCCGCGCTGCCGGGCGTCGAAACCGTGCAGGTGGCCATGGATGCTCGGGTTCCGGTATCTCCGGCTTCGGCCACCGCCAACGTGCTCCCGGGGGTGCGTCATGCCGTGGCGGTGGCAAGCGGAAAGGGAGGCGTCGGCAAGTCGACCGTGGCGGTCAACATCGCCGTGGCGCTCGCGCAAACGGGAGCCAAGGTGGGGCTTCTCGATGCGGATATTTACGGTCCCAGCATCCCGATCATGCTTGGATTGCGGCAGAGCCGTCCGGAAGTTAGCGGCGGGAAGCTGGTCCCCCTAGAACGCTTCGGGGTGCGCATGATGTCGATCGGCTTCCTGGCCGGCGAAGAAACACCGGTCATTTGGCGCGGTCCCATGGTGTCCAAGCTCCTGCAACAGTTTCTGGCTGACGTGGATTGGGGAGAGCTCGATTACTTGATCGTCGACCTGCCCCCAGGAACGGGGGACGCACAGCTCACCCTCTCTCAAGCCGCCCCGTTGGCCGGCGCCATCATCGTCACCACGCCGCAGCCGGTGGCGCTCGAGGATGTGAGGCGCGGGGTGCGGATGTTCGAGAAAGTCAACGTTCCCGTCCTGGGAATCGTGGAGAACATGGCTACCTTCGTCTGTCCAAACTGTGGCTCCCGCCACGATATTTTTTCCCACGGGGGCGGAGCGGGCGCGGCACGGGAGTTCGAGGTGCCGTTTCTGGGCGAGATTCCGATCGACCCCGCCATCCGGGCCGGGGGCGATGCGGGCGTCCCGGTCCTGATCGGACAACCGGAAAGCGCTACTGCAACCGTTTTTCGGCAAATCGCAAGCGAGGTCGCCCGGGAGCTCAGCATTCTGGCGTTTCCGGCGCCAACTAGCTCTCAATCTTAACTTTAGCGCCTTAATTTCTTAGAACTCGACAGAACCTCCGCTTTTGGATAGTCTAAGGGATTCCCCCAGAAGAGGAAGCATCTCCGGGCCTGCTTGTATTGCTGGGTCAAGGCTTTAGGGCTCTCCCTTAACCGGAGGTCGCATGGCCAGTGCCAGAATGACACGAGAGGCGAGCGTTCCCCGCGTGCGGACGCGAGGGGTCCGGAGAAGTACGCCTACCGCGGCTCCCGCAAATTCGGCCTACCCCGTGGGCGCCTTTGTGGTCCATCCCAAGTATGGGGTGGGCAAGATCGAGGCGATCCTTGAGGTAGCGCTCAGCACTCGGACCGCCCCCTGCCTCGAGATCGTGTTTCCCCAGCAGGAAATGAAGCTGGCCATTCCCGTCGATCAGATCGAACGTTCCGGCATGCGCCGGCCCATCGCCCGCCGCGATTTGGACGACGTGTTCAAAGTGCTCCGGGGACGTGCGTCCCTGCGCACCGAGGCTCGCTCGGCCAAACGCGTGCTCGATTACCGCCGGCGGCTCAGCCTCGGGGATCCCACCTCTCTGGCCGAAGCGGTTCGGGACTTGGGTCGCCTGTCCATGAAGAAACCGCTCAGCTACGAAGAGCGGCGCATTCTTGGCACGGCGCTGCGTATCCTGAGCCGGGAGGTCGCCTTGGCGCGCGGACGCGAACCGGATCAAGTCCGCGAGGAGATCGAGCGCATCGTCTATCGTCAATGATGCGGATCGTTTGAGGCGAAGGCCTCGCTGCCCTGGCGAGGTTGGCCGAGGGGACACTGTGCGCTGGCGCGACTTTCCTGTTGTTGTCTTATTTTGCCTTCTGTTTGCCACGTTCGTAGAAGCCACGGCGCATGGGCAAGCATCCGTGGAACGCATGGCCATCCTTGCCGATGCGGCGGGGGAAGGCGATCTTCATCCGTGCCGGTGTCCCGGCCTCAACTCGTCGAGCCTCGCCCTGCGCGCCGCGGTTTTGAAACGCGCGCGCACCTACACGTATCCCTCCGTGATTCTGGAGGGCGGGGATTTCACCGCGCCGCTGGACGACACGCTCCGCAGCGAACGCTTCGATCTCTTCGTACGCAGCATGGCCCTGATGGCTTACGACGCGGTGGGCCTGGGCGACGCCGATCTGGATCTCGGGAAAGTACACGTTCGTTCCGCAGCGGCCAAGCTTCCCCTGGTGTGCGCTAATCTCGCCGATACGACCGGATGGGGTATTCCGCCCGTGCGACGGGTCGACAAGGGGAGCTTTCACATTCTCATTACCGGGTATGTCGATCCCTCACTTGTCATGAGCGATAGCTTGCTCTCGGATCCCATTCAGAGCCTAAGCCGCGTGCTGCCTAAGACGTCCAATGACTCCACCATCGTCATCCTTCTCAGTCATGGGTCGGACAGTCAGCTCGAGGACATACTTGCTCGATTCCCTTCCATCGACGTAGTGGTGCGCGGTCACGTGATCGAGGATGGTCCTGCGTTCACCTCGATCGGCAACGTGCCCGTGCTCATACCGGAGCGCAAGGGCCGCAACGTCGTTCAACTGATTGCCGATTTCACGCCGGACGGATCCCTGGCCGACCGGATCGAGCGCACGTGGGAGCTCAAGCAGGAGTCGCGCGGGCACGCCAAGATCGACGCCTTGGTGACCGAGTTCGAGACGCGTCACGGGCTCGACTGATGTCCTCGGCGCTCGATGCGCTGGGTGAGGGCCTTTCCGTCCTCCGGCCCGCCGACCCGGGCTATAGCGCCTACACCTCGGATGTCGTTCTCCAAGGACATCCCGACGCCGTCCTGCGACCCAAACGCGAGACGGAGATCGCCAAGGTGCTCGCCGAAGCAAACCGGCATCGCATTCCCGTCACACCGGCCGGGGGGCGAACGAGTCTTACCGGAAGCAGCGTTGCCCTCTCGGGGTGGCTCCTCGCCACCGAGGGCATGAGCCGGTTTCTCGACCTTCGCCGCGATCCGATAACGCAAACCATGGTCGCGGTTGCCGAGCCGGGCATTTTTCTGGGAGATCTCCAGCGCGAAGTCGAGCGTCACGGGTGGTTCTATCCGCCCGATCCAACCAGTCGCAACGAAGCCTGTCTGGGCGCGACGGTTGCCACCAATGCCACGGGGGAAGACACGTTGCGCTATGGACCCACCCGCCGGTGGGTGCGCGAACTTTCCGTAGTCACCGCCGATGGATCACCGCGTCGGATCCGCCGCTCGCCAACGAGTCACCCTTCCGAAGAGAAGGCCACCGCGGGGTATTACTTGAACGGAGAAGAGATCGATCTCGTGATCGGGAGCGAAGGGACGCTCGCCGTCATCACCGAGATCACCATCGATCTCCTTCCCCGGCCAATGGGGGTCTTCGCCGGCATGGCATTTTTCCCGTCCTTGCGATCCGCATTGGATTTCGTGGTGCGGGCGCGTGAAACGAGCGACATATCGCCTCGTGCTTTGGAGTTGGTCGACGTCGCCTCCGTCCAGCTCTTGGGTGATCGCACCGAAGACATTTTCTGGCCAACCGAGGCTAGGGCGGCCATCGTGTTCAAGCAGGAGTTCGCTGACGACCGGGAACGGGACCACCACCTCGCCGCGTGGTCGGGCCTGATATCGAGCCATCTCGAGTCGGACCAAGCGCTGGGTTTGGCCGAGGATACGGTCATCTTCGAAACCAGCGCCGATCTGGAGCGGCTCCGCGCGTTTCGGCACCGCATTCCCAGCGCAATCAACGAAGCGATCGAGCCCTATCGCTCCGAAGGGGGAGGGAAAATGGGCACCGATTGGTGGGTGCCGTATCGGGCCCTGCCGGCGTTCATGGACCGGTGGGAAGCGGCCGTGGGGGAGTGCGGGTTGCCTGCGTTTGTCTTCGGACACGTCGGTAACGGGCATCCGCACGTGAACTTCTTTTGCCGCAATCGCGTCGAGACTGATCGCGCGCGCGCGCTCGTTGTGGCCATGTGCCGGGATGCGGTTCGGGAAGGCGGAGGGGTGGCGGGCGAGCACGGCCTGGGGAAGCTCAAGCGGGATCTCCTCGCCCTTCAGTGGCCACCCGAAACGATCGACCGCATGCGAGAGGTGAAACGAACCTGGGATCCGCGGGGTATTCTGGGGCGAGGTAATGTGTTTCCGGAGGAGGATCCCGCTTGAAGACATGGCACTGCCTAGTCGCACTCACGATTCTGGGCGGGCCCGTTCGGGCCGTGGGCCAGGACACCCCACCCAACGCGGGGACCTCGAGCGCGTCACCGGCCGAAAGAGCAGAGCTGGAGGGCCGCTGGACGGACGCGGTCAAGCTCCGGCGGGACGCGTTCGCGGCTGCGGCAAACAGCCGGAATGCGGCGGAGTATCTGGAGGCGTTGAGTGCGGCGGGACTGGACGACCAAGTGATTGCCGAGGCGTCCCGCATTGCGGCGCAATTTCCCGGATGGTCGCGTCCCGCCATTCTTTCGGCGCGTTCGTCCGTTCGCCTCGGTCGGCCGGCAGAGGGTGCGGAGCGTTTGGCCGCGTTGACGAGATCCTTGCCCGCCCAAGCCGAGCGCGGGCGCATCTTGTTCGCGATGGGACGGCGGGAGGAAGCGAAATCAGTCTTCACCGACATTCGTAAATCCAGCCGGAGCTCGAGCCCGGAAGACATTTGGGCGCAAGCGCACGCAGCCTGGGCGACGGGCGCGTTCGAGCAGGCCTCCCAATGGTTCGAACAGGCCTATCGCGAGAGCCTCGACTACATGGATGCACGGCTGGATCTGGCCCGCCTCTTCCAGGAGAAATACCAGGAGGTCTTGGCCCAGGAGGAGTTGACCGAGGCCCGAAAGTTGGCGCCGCGCCATCCCGATGTCGCGCTGGCCGCGGCACAAATCGGTCTCGATGCGGGGCGGTTGAGTCAGGCCGAGCAGGAATCCAAGAACGTACTGTCGATTCGGGCCCACGACGCGGGAGCGAGCGCGGTTCTGGCCACGCTTTCCCTCATTGCCGATGCCCCCAAGGAAGCCGAGGACTGGGTCAAGGACCCGCTTGCCAAGGCACCCGGAGATCACCGGGTGCGTTCGGTGCTGGCCGCCGCCTACTACCTGGAAGGGGACAGCACAGGGTGGGCGCGGGAGCGCGATCGCGTGCTCAAAGAGGATCCCGGGTACTTCGAAGTCTATTTGGGTCTGGCCAACATCCTGGAGATGAGCAAGCGGAACGAGGAAGCGTTCGCGCTCTACGACGCGGTGCTGGCTCGGGATCATGAGAACGCGGCCGCCCTGATCGGAAAGGGGCTTCTCGCCATGCGCGAAGGCGAGGAAAAACACGCGCGCGAGTGGCTGGAGCGCGGGTTCAAGGGTGATCCCTTCAACATGCGCGCCTATAACCAACTCACCTTTCTGGATTCGCTCGATACCTATGCCACGCTTCGCTCGGAGCATTTCGTGTTCCGATATCGCGCCGCTTCGGACAGCCTGCTCATCCCGCAGCTTGAACAAAGTCTCGAGACGACCTATCGCGAGCTGACCGATCGCCATGGATGGCATCCGACCCAACCGACCGTGGTCGAGGTCGCGCCGTCCCATGATCTGTTCAGCGCGCGGGTGGCCGGGATGGCGTGGATCGACGGCATCCCCGCGGTGTGCTTCGGCGATGTGATTGCCATGGATTCGCCGCGCACGTTGGCGGGAACGGCAAACTGGCAAGAGATCCTGCGACATGAGTTCGGGCATGTGCTGGCGTTGGGGATGACAAAAAAACGAGTGCCGCACTGGTTCACCGAGGGCTTGAGCGTTTGCCTGGAGCGATATCCGCGCGGCCCCATCTGGGATCAGAATCTCGGCGCGGCGTATCAGGATGGAGAGTTGATCGGGGTCGATTCGCTCACCATCGGGTTCACGCGGCCGAAATCGCACACGCAACGGCTTTTGGCGTACCACGAGTCGTATCTCATCGTGAACGATTTGATCGCGCGTCATGGGTGGGATTCGATCCCTGCCATCTTGCGGGGCCTGGGGGAGGGGAAGAGTTTTCCCGAAGCGCTGAACAAGGCGACCGGCGAATCCTACGCCGCATTTCGCACCCATGCCCGAGACCTGGTGCGTGATAAAGCGGCCCGCGTGCCGATCTGGCCTCGGCCCGACCAGGGCCGGGTGAGTCGCCTGAAACAAGCCGCGAAAGCGCGGCCCAAAGATCCCGCGGTACTCGAGAAGCTCGCCGTCGCACTGTTCCAGGTTCAGGCAAAGGACGATCTCGACGACGTGCTCAAGAACTTACTAGAAGTGAGCCCCAATAACGCGGTGGGGCACGGGATCTTGGGGCTGACCCAAGTCGACGAGAAGACGGGGGATCATGGCCGGGCCGAGCTCCTCGCCGCGGCCAAGGCGGGAAGCAAGGACATCCCGGTCTTGACCGCGCTGGCCGAGCAGGAAACGGCGCTCGGCGACACCGCCTCCGCCCTCACGCGGTATCAGCGAGTGCTGGAGCTCTATCCCGAGTACACGGCCGCCCGAGCGGCGCGGGCGGAGCTGCTCAAGGCGCGCGGCGATACGGAGGGCGCGGAGGAGGAGTACCGCACGCTCATTCAGAAAGACGGCACCGCCGGCACGGCGGCCATAGAGCTGGCTCGATTGGAGCTCAATCACGACGATGGCAAGGACGCCGCACAATCGCTGGACTACGCGCTCCAGGTCTTGCCCCTGGATGCCAACGTGCTCGCGCTACGTGCCCAGGCGTACATCCTGCTGCACCGTTCCAAGGACGCGTTCACGCTCCTCGATCGCGCGCGCCGGATCGATGTGCGGAATGTCGAGGTAATGGTGGGCATGGCGTCCTATTACTTGGATCAGGGCGACGCCGAGGAAGCGGTGTACTTCGCGAACCTCGCGCTCAAGTACGATCCGACGCACCCGCGCGCGCAGGCATTGCGGGACCGCGCGGCACGGCAGTAGTCAGCGGAGTCGCACGAGCTTGCGCGCGGCTTTGAGCCCGGTCGCATTCAGCTCGTAGATGTAGATCCCTGCCGAGACGCGCTCACCCTTGGCGTTGCGTCCGTCCCACCGCACGCGTCGCTCGCCAGGTTCCATCGTGGCGTTCACGAGCGTGCGCACTTCGCAGCCGCTCGTGTCCACGATCCGGAGCGTCACTGATCCGCGTTTGGGCACCGTGAACGGAATGACGGTCGAACCATTCCGGCCCGGGTTCGGAAACGCCACACCGAGGGTCGGATGGAGTGAGATGAGGGGATCGGGTACGGCGGTGGCGCTGGGGCATTGGGCAGGCAGGATCGTGAGTCCATTGGCAGTGGTCGTGCAGACCGAATTCCCGGACACCACAACGTTCGCGGTTTGCGCATTGGCGTCTCCGACGACCTTCGGCGCGATGGGGTTCGAGGCATCGATGACGTAAAGCTCCCTCACCCCTTCAAAGGACGCGGGTGCATACACGGTCATGCCCGACACCGCTATTCGCCCCCCGCCCCCGATAGGCACGTAGGTTGTGCCGAGCAGACGCAGGGCCTCCGGAAGGGGAATGATTTGAAGGACGGCCACCCCACCTTGAGTGGCTCCGGCGTTTTGCCTGCTAATCGGGGCAAAGGCGTAGTTTCCAGAGACAGTCATTCCCCCTGAGATACCGACGCCCCAATCGGAAACATCTACCTGCCCGATCACCGCGGGCAAGATCGGATTCGAGATGTCGACCAAGTCGATTCGCCCGGGGTAAGGGATGTATGCCAACGAGTCCGTCACGGCCCAGAAGCCGGGGAAGTCATAGGGAGGATCCTCTCCCCCCACGAGAATCGGATGGTAAGGGTCGGACGCATCGATGATCCAGAAACCGTTTTGGGAGTTGAAACCGTCGGGGAAAGGGCCGTACGCGTTGACGAAAGCCATCGTTCCCGACGCGGCGACGTCCCAGGCGTCGGGGAGATCCAGTTGTCCCAAAATCTGCGGAGAGGCTGGCGTCGATAGATCAATGACGAGAAGGCCTCCGTAGCTGGAAAATCTATAGGTCACATAAGCCATCGACCCTGACAGCGCCACGCCCCTGACTATGCCGTTTTCAGCCGGATTGGGACCTACGCGAAAGTACGACAGGTGAACTGGAGATGTCGGATCCGAAAGGTCGAAAACAGAGACATAGACGGTTCCATGCGACGCGCAAACGAGCGAACCGGAGGTGGCGATTGCGTCAAAAGAAGAAAACCCAGGCGTGACTCCCAAGCTCCCCACCACCGGCACGGACGCGAATGTGGATAGGTCGATCGTATCGAGACCAGTTCCGGGGACGTAATCCGAGGAGTGGCCGACCATGAACCCTGTTGTTCCCGACACAGCAATGGCCCTTGTATAGCCGTTGGCGTGCCTGCCCACGATCACGGGAGAGGCCGGGTTGCTGACATCAATGACCGTGAATCCCCCCGTGTCGTCCGCCACAAAGACCCGCGTTCCCTGCACCCGGAGGTCCCACGCATATCCGGGAGTGTCCATGTTGCTCACCATCGTTGGAGAGGCCGGATTCGAGGCATCGATCACCACGAGCCCGCTCTTGCCGTCCGCAACGTAGACCGTGCTTCCCACAGCCTCGACGTCCTGGGCATTTCCGGGCGCCTGCACGGTGCCTGGGTTGGGCACCGTTCCCCGAATCGTGGGAGATGCGGGGTTGGAGATGTCGATCACTTGCACGCCCACGAACTCATCGGCCACGTAAGCAATGGTCCCATTCAACGCAACACCAAACGCGTTTCCGGGAGTGTCGACGTGGCCAATGATAGCGGGCGACGCCGGATTCGAGATGTTGATGATCTGGAGCCCAGAGGAGTAATCGGCAACATAGGCGCGTGTTCCCGCGACGGCCACATCTTCCGCCACGCCGGGCGTGTCCACGAATCCGACGATCGCAGGAGAGGCCGGGTTCGACACATTGATGATGAAGAGCCCCGCATAGGCCGCGGTGACGTAGGCCGTGGTTCCCACCACCGTGACACCGGTGGTATGGAAGGTTCCGGAGCCACCGCCGCTCAAAACAAAGTTACTCAAGAGGGTTGGAGAAGCAGAGTTCGAAACATCGGCTATTTGCAATAAGTGACCGCCCGGGACCACGTAGGCCGTGGTGCCGACCACGACGATGTCTTCCTCGTAGGTCCCGGCCCCTATCGCGGGATTGCTCCCCAACCAGTGGATGTAGTCGCCGTAATCGATGCAATCCCCCAAAGCAGGTGGCGAAAAAAGAAACAGAGCGAGGATGCTCATCGGAAACAATGCGGTCTTCATGAAGCCTCCTCGGGTTCTGCCGCCCAGCGATTTATGAGGCGAACCCCTTCTCCTCTATTAGACGGAGAAGGGAGGCGGGATTACAATTAAAGTCTGCGGACCAAACGACCTACGACGTCCAGGGCAAATAATGGCGCGCCGCTTCGCCCAGTTCTTCCAAGCGCGCTTGCACCTTGCCGAAGAGCGTCTCCGGCGCGTAATGGCCGTTGGGGCTCGTGGCGCCTCCCGGAATGCCCATAAGGAGCTCGGCGGCTTCGTCGACTCGGGTCACCGCAAAAATGTGAAACCGCCGATCGCGCACCGCTTCCACGATCTGAGGCCGTAGCATGAGATGGGGAACGTTGGCCGCCGGAATGATCACGCCCTGATTACCGGTCAGACCTCGGGCGAGACACAAGTCGTAGAACCCTTCGATCTTTTCGTTCACACCGCCCACCGCCTGAACTTGACCTTTTTGATTCATGGATCCCGTCACCGCCATGTCCTGGCGCGCGGCAACTCCGGACAAAGCAGATAAGAGAGACAGGGTCTCGGCAGTGGCCGCGCTGTCGCCATCCACTTCGTCGTAGGACTGCTCTAAGGTAATGCTGGCCGTCATGGCCAAGGGACGTTCCAATGCGAACGTCTCCCGCAAGTACCCGGTCAGGATCAACACGCCCTTGTCGTGATGCCGGCCGGAAAGCGCCGCCAAGCGCTCGATATTCAGCACGCCCGACAAACCCGCCGAGATGGTGGTGGTGATGCGGGTCGGTCGCCCGAACTGATGATCGCCCACGTCGAGAACGGCCAGTCCGTTCACTTGGCCCACGGCCAGGGAGTTCGTGTCGATCAGCACCACGCCTTCGCGGATGAGCCGGTGCGTTTTTTCCTCGGCCAGGTTCACCCGGTTACGCCGTTCTTCCAGCGCGCGCCACACGTCCCGTCCGCCGATCGAATGATTGTGTTCGCGTCCGGCCCAGAAGGACGCCTCGCGCACCAGGTCGGCGATTTGCGAGAACCGGGTCGTGATGCGGTTGCGCTGGCCGGCTAGGCGCACGCCGTGCTCGACCACTGCGGCGACGCCCTCGGCCGTAAACGGGGGAAGCTCGTCTTCGTCGCAGACCGAACGCACGAGACACGCGTATTCGGTGATGGCCTGCGGTCCGAGCTCCATCTCGGTGTCGAACTCCGCCTTCACTTTGAAGATCTTGGGGAAGTCATCGTCGGAATCGAGGAGGGTTTGGTAGAGCTCACCGGTCCCGATCAGGATGACCTTGGTGTCGATGCCTACCGGCTGGGGGCGCAGCGTGCGGGGGGCACCCTGGTGTTCCCCTTCGCCGGATTCGATTTGCACCTGCGCCGTGCGAAGCGCGCGCTTGATCACATGCCAGGGGCGCCCTTCGCCCTCGAGATCGTCGGCATGAATGACCAGGAACCCGCCGTGGGCCCGGATCATGGACCCTGCCTTGATGTGGGTGAAATCCTGGACGACCATCCCGTTCGAGCGGATTTCACGATCGATGGTTCCGCGCAAGTTGGAGACGTTCGGGTTGTTTTCGAACACGATGGGACGGGCACGCAACTCCCCGTGATCGAGAATCAAGTTGACCTGAAGCCTCTTGAGCTCACTCCGCGTCTCTTCATCTTCGACCTCCGCCTCGCCTTCCTCCTCGTCGCGATGAAAGAGCGCCATACGTGCTTCGAGGAAGACCTCGACTTCGCGCAGGTAATCGGTGACTCCGCTCACGGTCTCGAACTCGCGGTACACACCCGAGAGGACGAGATTCAAATAGGGATGAGTCATCTGACGGTCGAGTTCCCCGAGCTCTCCTTCAGCCTCGCGGACGAGGCGATTGGCGGCCTCGCGGAACTTGCGGAGCGGCTCGTCGAGGCCTGCTCGCGCCGTGACCAGTCTCTGGAGGTCCTCGCGCGGGAACTTGTCTTCCTCGACCATGGCTTCGAGATCCTCGAACGCCATCGGTTCGTCATCGATGAGCGGCAGCAAATCGGCCTCGGCGTGCTCGCCGATTTCGACCTGAACGAGCACGAGACCGGCCGGTTCGGCATCCCGGCGGAGCGTGGCCGCGAGCTGCTCCATGCGGCTCGTGTAGCGCTTCATGCGCGCGCGCCGGCGCTTGGAGTACACCTCGCTGGCAAAGATACGGGGAATGCCGTCCTGAAGCCGCAACACCGCGGCCAGCATGGCATCGCGGAACTTGCGGCCTTGCCCGGCCGGAAACCGGAGAAGTCGTGGCTGGTCGGGATCCCGGAAGTTGTATACGTAGCAAAGATCTTCGGGGACGAAGGTGGGGTCCTGGAACTCATGCAGGAAATGACGCACGGTTTCGGTGCGGCTCGTGCCGGGTTCGCCGGCCACGAATACGTTGTAGCCGTGGCCCCTGAGCGCGAGTCCTATTTCCAGGGCGCGCAACGCACGATGCTGGCCAGGCGCGAAGCTGCCCGGGCGCACTTCATCTGTGGAGGCAAAACCGAGATCGGCGGGGGCGAGGGTCCAGCGCAGCTGCTCGGGGGGCACGCGAACTCGTTGCTCGAGCTTCATGCTGGGTCCTCAGGTTGTGTTGCTGGTGCCGGAGGTGGGATTTGAACCCACACACCCTTGCGAGCGGGGGATTTTGAGTCCCCTGTGTCTGCCATTCCACCACTCCGGCCCAATTGGCGCGCGATAGCTTACCTGATTTCGACAAGGGGAGTGGCCCAGATTTCGCCCATTCACGCGGTGAACACCTCGCGAACGGTGGCCTCGGAAATATCGGCATAGTGGGCCGTGGTCAGGAGCATTATAGACGGACATCTTGCCAACGGTGAATGACGCCGTTATTCAGGCGAGGTCGCCGACCGGCCGGCCACCAGTCGTTGCAACAGCGTGTCCAGAGGCGGCTGCGGATGGAGGCTTAACCCCTGGGCCGCCACCTGGGCAGCTTCATCTTTCTTACCTTGGTTCCACAATGCTTCCGCCAAAGTCAGTTGCATCTTGGGATCCGAAGGAGATAGAGCGGTTGCTCGACGAGCAAGGGCCTCTGCTTCTTGGAACCGATTCGTTTGCGTGGCTAGAAGCCAGGCCAGATTGTCGAGAGCTTTCGGATCCTGAGGCCGCCGTTCGATGTAACGCCGCCACATGACCTCCGAGGTATCTACGTGTCCCAGACGCCCTTCGGCCAGCGCTAGATTCAACAATGCTTCAATGTGTTCCGGATCTTTGGTCAGTACGTCCCGGAACCGGGCGGCCGAGCGCTCGATCTCCATGGTTGCGTCATTGCCCTGTTCCCGCCAAGCGTGCCGCAGCCATATGACTCCTTCATTGCTCAAAGACATCGGATCCCGCGGATTGAGGCGCAGGGCGGTGGCGATGGGAGCACGCGCATCATCCCATTTCCCCTGTTGGATGAGAATCTCGCCTTCTTGTGCCCAGGACTGGAAATCGTTCTGATCGAGAGTTCTCGCCCGGCGGATCGCATTCAGGGCATCATCCAGATGTCCTTCTGCTTCGAGGCCGCGACCGAGGTTGTACCAGTTGCGTCCAGACTCCGGGACGACACGAACCGCGGAGGCGAAAAGGGCCTTTTCATTGCGCCAATCTGGAATGTATTTCAAAGATCCCCACGCATAGAACACCGCGAAACCCATGAGGACGAGATTCAGTGCCCGATGCAAGGATTTGGTTTTGATTAAAGGGATGCTCCCCAGAAGAATCGCCCAGGCCGTGGAGGGCCAGAAGAGAAGCCGATCGGCCAAAATGGTCCCGAGATCGAGAAAGAGATTCATAAAGAAGAGTCCAGAAACAAAAAGCCAGCATCCAGAGAGAACGAGGATCGCTCTCGAAGTGGTGTTGCGGCTACGTAGCCCGGCCCGGAACAGTAGGACAGTCAGGATCAAGAATCCGAGTCCCAACCAAAGCCGTCCATCCGTCCCTCCGCCGTCCAGGCGAATGTGCGCCCCTGAATAATCGGGGGCGAGATGCACCGGCACAGTCAGATGGAGCACATTCTCCCCGACTACTCGGACTCCAGCGATCAAGCGCTCAAACCCATGCAGATCGACAAGCGGGTTATCGCTTGCAGCGATGACGACGTCGGGTGCATTGAGCCATCCCCCCAGCACGTGGTGGCGTAACACGAGATGGGAGCCGATCCCGAGGACATAGCCCAACCAGGCCGGCCAGGCTACGAGCAGGCTTCTTCGATAAATCAGGTGAAGCGGCAGCGCGAACAGTGGCAAGAGCCACGCATTTTCCTTGGCCCCTGCGCCAAGAAATGCAAGCACGCCGATGGAAAGCAGGAGAAGGAATGGGTTCGTTCCGGAACCGTGAAGACGTCTCGCATGAAGAAGCAGGGCAAGGAGAAGGGTGAGCGCGGCCAGGAGTTCCGCGCGCCCCACCAATCCCGCCACTGCTTCGACATGCACCGGATGAAGAGCAAAGAGAACACCCGCGGCACCGGCGGGCCCGGGGGGCATTCCGAGACCCAAGCCCAATCGCACGAGTAGGAACGTCACTGCTCCGTAAAGGAGAAGGTTGACCATGTGACGACCCGGGAGAGGAACGTGTGCCTTTCCTTCGATCCAGAAGGTTGTCGTGGTGATGGGCCGGTATAGTCCTCCTCCTTGACCCCGCCCCCAATAACGGGTCTGCCACACCTGGCTCAGGCTTTGTTTCGGAGTCTCGGATGGCGGGACGACGTGAAACCGGTCATCGAAAGTGCGATCGAAGGTGAGGCTGGGGAGGTAAAGGAAGATCGCGAGCGCTGCTGGCCCCCATAGCGCAATCGGGCGCGTCAAATTGCCTTTCGAGAACGTTCCTGCTGATTTGGCGGGGGTCATTTTGAACCGGGCTGAAGGCGATTGTTCAGAGGGCCGATGGCGGCAATAGACTGGCGTTGGTACGAAGTTTGCCTGAATAAGGATCGGACTTCATGACATTCCCCATAGCGTTTTGGGCTTTGAAGGAAAAAGAACATTGCGCCCTTTGCGCCTGGACCGAGTCGCCGACGATCCAAGGGAACCGCAACATGCGGTGGCGGAACAACCTTCCCCTCCGGACGCGGCCGTCCAATGGCCGCCCGGTCTGATCGTGAACCTGGAATGGGCCGCGGTCTGGGCCGTCGACTGACCTGAAAAGACCTGCGTCCCGAAGAACCACTCGGTACCCTAGTACCCGGGATATCATTCGAATACTGGGGATTCAATTCGACCCGAGATGGAACGTTTGTTTCAAGGTAGGCGCTCTTCCACCGAAATCACGCGACACATGAGTGGGTCTCCATCCTGCGGCAACTCAACCGTATCCCCGGGCCGACGGCCCACGAGTGCTTTTCCCAAGGCCGCCAAATAGGAAACCACCGACGTACCCAGCTCCTGATCGCCTTCGCCAAGAATCCAATAGCGCCGCGTTCCTGAACCATCGACGGGTTCCAGCATCACTTCGGTCCCGGGCGAGACCACACCCGGCTCTCGCTTTAAATCCTCAATTAATCGCGCGCGATTCTGAAGCGCTTCGAGCTCCTCGAATCGCTTGGCATACACAATTTGCTTGGCTTTCGCGGCCGCGTACTCTGCGTTCTCGCGCAAATCCCCAAGCTCGCGGGCTTTCTGGATCGCTTGCGGAATCGTGGTCTTGAGCTCGAGACCGATTTTATGACGCTCCGCCTGCAGTCGATCCAGCGTGGGACGCGTGAGCAACAGCATTTGATCGTACCCTTCGTCTTCGACTCCCATGCGATTGGACACCTTCGCCACGGCGCGGGCCCGCGCGCCCTCGACTCGATCGGCCACCGCGTCTTGTCCCACTTCGCGCAGAAAATCCAGCACCGGAAAGCGATAGCGATCGCTGGATTGCCACCGGGTCAGCCGGGACGCGATCGAGGACTGCTCGTCCTCATCCAAGGGCAAACGACGCATCAAGGCGGCAAGGGGAGAGCCAGCCTCGATCAAGGCTTGCGCCCGCTTGCGGTGCGCTTCCCGCGGCGGTTTTTCCAGGAGATCCAGCACGGCGAGCATGGACACGTACGTCCATCCGGGCCCGCCGGCAATCTCGCCGTCGGGAGTTTCCAGCACCTCCAAGGCGCCTTCGGGAGCTTCTTGCGCCCGAAGCAGGATCTCTCGATACACCTTTGTCTCCAAACCAAGGTCACGCAGTTTCGCGCGGGCGGAGCGGCGGACGTTCACGATTCGTGAATTGAGCGCAGCCGCGAACGCATCGGCCGTGGCGAGGCGCGGCAACAGCTCCTCCTGATCGCGGCGCAAGAGCGCATTCATGTCGAAGTCCGACCGCACGAGCGTTTCCGGAGCGACCTTCGGGTTCGCGCCGGCTCTCAAGAGCCAGAGACCGGCCGCAACCGCTTGTTCCGTCGTCGGAGCGCGACCCGAGGCGAGCGCCTGAATGCGATCGCCGTGTGCTTCGAGCACGTCCTTGGCTTCTCCGGAATGCTGGCTCAAGAACGTGTCGAGGAGAGCGAGGTTCTTGAAGGCGTCTTTGCCCGGTTCCCAGGGTGGTACGGGAGCGCGCTCCTCCTCGGAAGTCGGTTTGGCGATGCTCCACGTATTCGCGTACGCCTGTTGGGCATCCACGCGACGATCGGAGTCCAGCTTGGCGCGCGTCGATTTCCACCAGTTCGGCCAGGCCGCCGAGGTGAGCACGTTCGGGACAATCTGTTTGCGGATCTCGTCGCCGGTGGCGCGTCCACCCTTGTGAATAGCGAGCACTTTGAGGACGAGCAGGACGGGATCCGCTTCGGCGAGCCGTTTGAGCTCACCAGGATCGCGCGTGAGCAACACGCGAAAATCGTCGGGAGCCATGGTTTGGAGCGCCTGCTGTGCCGTGGCGAGCGACATGCGATGCATCGGCTTGGAGGGAAAGTCGATGACGACCGCCTGCGTGTCGTTCTCGCGAATCAGTCCCAGACCCCAGCCCGAATGCCGCGCGAAGTAACCAGGAGGAAAGCGCTCGCCCTTGTCGAGGCGGTCGAGCACGACGTCGGCGGGTTGCGAGGGGCGCTCGATTTCGGAAAGATGAAGGAGCGCATCCGGTTCGGGATAGCGCTGGGCGAGATACCCGCGGACGATCCGAATAGCCACCGGCCGAAGCTCGGTGCGCTGGGGATGCTTGCGCCAGATCTCCCGAAGAACGGGCCATGCCTCGAGCGCGCCCGGCGGTTCTGCCAAGCGGTCACCCAATAGCCCCAAGGCGTTCTGAAACACGTCCCAGGCCTCCTGGCGGGCGAGAAGTTCCAGCGCTCGCGTCACGTCGGACAGGGGCACGCTGCCGTCGCTCTCGGCCAGAAGCAGCATGGCCATTTCTGCGGTTTCGTAATTCTTCTCCGCGATGAGCTCGGGCAACGCCTGCCCGGCCAGCCGGAGCGCGGCCACCGTGTCTCCGGATTCCGAGTGGGCCAGGGCAGCCAGCCAGGTCAGCACGCCGTGTCGCGGATGCAAGCGGTGCGCTTCGTACAAAAGCACATCCGGAACCGCCTCCGCGCCACCCCGCTGGCGGGCTCGGGCGAGGAGAGGGGCCGCTTCGGCCGCACGTTGAGGGAGGAGTTCGGTCAGCACCCGCGTCATGGCTCGCAGCCATCCCGCCTGGTTGAGGCGCTCGGCCAGGGAGAGGAGGGTGGCCTGGGCCTCGTCATCCTTTCCTTCCGCGACAAGCGCCCGCGCATGCAGGAAGGCGAGACCCACCGGGATGTTTTTTTCGGGAAGGAGCTTCAGGACAGCCGGCGAGGCAGGGACCTCGGTAACTTGGGCCGCCTCCGCGAGCGCGGAGAGCGCGTCATCTTCGGTCGTGGTCCGAGTGCTGAGTCGTGTCAAAAGATCGTTCATGTATTCGTGCAGGTGTTGAAGGAAGCCGTCCATGCTACCACAGGGCCGCCGTTTGACACCCCGAGAAGCCGCGGATAGTCTCTACCGCCCTCCGCCCGGCGCGGAGACTGATGGGGCTGTAGCTCAGCTGGGAGAGCGCCTGTCTGGCAGACAGGAGGTCACGGGTTCGATCCCCGTCAGCTCCACCAATTCTTTGATCCCCCCGCTCGAACGGCTTCCATGCTCGTCCCTGCGTTGACCCTGCCCCAGCACGGCGGCTAGACTGCCCAAAGCCGGATGAGCACTCCCGGCGGAGCGTTATGATCGACGAAGTCGAACCTGCTTCCGAAGAAACAACGCCCCCGCTCGGGGAGCCGATCTACCCGATTGGCCCTGCGCTGCGGGTCCCCGCTGACGCCGTTCAGTTGACCCTGCTCGATTTGCCCACCGGCCCCGCCGTGTCGGCCGAAGAAGAAGAGCATCCGGGGTTCGAGCTCAAATCGCCTTTGGGTGTGCGCCTGCCCGTGTTCGAGGGCCCACTCGACCTTCTTTTGTATCTCATCCGCCGCGATCAGCTCGACATTTACGACATCCCTCTCGGGCACATCACCGAGCAGTACCTGGGGATGCTGAAGCTCCTCGAGGTCTTCGATCTGGATGTTGCAGGCGACTTCCTGGTCATGGCGGCCACGCTCATGCGGCTAAAAGCTCGCATGCTGCTCCCCACGTGGCCGGAGGGCGAAGAGGAAGACGACGAGGATCCGCGCACGGAGCTGGTGCGCCAGCTCCTCGAGTACCGGCAGTTCAAGGAAGCGGCGCGACAGCTTCAGGCCAAGGAAGAAGAGCGGAGGCTCTTGTTCGGGCGGGGATTCATTCCCGAAGTGGAATCGGATCAGGACACGCCGCTCGAGCCGGTCTCTCACTTCCTGCTCATCGACGTGCTGAAAGACGTGCTAGCGCGGGTGGGGGAAGAGTTTTTTTATCATGTCGAGCTGGAAGACGTCACCCTCGAAGAGAAAATGGAACTCGTGCTGGGCGAGCTTCGCGAGCAGGGGCGTGTGTTGTTCGTGGACCTGGTGAGCAGGACCCCGAGACGCGTACACATCGTGGTCACGTTCATGGCCATTCTCGAGCTGGCGAGATTGGGCCGTTTGGTGCTGGCCCAAGAAAAGCCGTTCGCACAAATTTGGATCTATCGCTCGACGGCCGAGGTACCGGCCGCGGTAGCAGTTGAGCCCGAAGAGACGAGGGTCGATGAACCCGCGCAATCACCCGAGGACCCCTGATTATGGAACCACATGAGCTCGGCTCGCTCCTCGAGGCGCTCTTGTTCGTCGCCGCCGAGCCGTTGAGCGCCGGCGCGCTCTTGCGCACCATCGACGACGGGAACTTGACCGCCCAAGACGTGCGGAATGCGCTCGATCGGCTGGCCGAGGAGTACGATGCGACGGGCCGCGGTTTTCAGCTCATGCAGTTCGGCGGGGGATACCAAATCGTCACCCGCGAGATCCACGCGCCCTATGTGAAATCGTTTCTTGCCGGGAGACAGAAGGCACGACTTTCCCGCGCGGCGCTGGAAACGATTGCCGTCATCGCCTACAAACAGCCGATTACGCGCCTGGAAATCGAACGGGTGCGCGGGGTGGATGCGGGCGGAGTGTTGAGCACGTTGCTCGAACGCGGCGTGGTGCAGATCAAAGGCCGCGACCCCGGTCCTGGCCGGCCATTGTTATACGCCACGACCCAAGGCTTTCTGGATTATTTCGGGTTATCCCGGTTGAGCGATCTCCCCAACATGGACGAGATCTCCGCGCTGGCCCGCACCGAATCGCCGGCCTGGACCGACGACGAGCGTGAACGCATGGAGAAGGAGGGCCTCGAGCCCGACAGCATGCCTCCGCCCGTTCCGGAAGAATCGCAACCGCCGAGCGCTATGGAATACGCGGAAGCGGAAGGGGAACCCGTTGAGCGCGAAGCCATCGCGGCCCAAGAAGACGATCGCGCGCGATTCCAGGAAATCGTCGGCGACCTTGGTCCGGAGATAAGCGACCAAGCCTAGCGGCTATGAGACGCTCTCGATCAATAATCTTTGGTCTTTGCCTCGTAGCGGTTGTTCTCGTTTGCACCGCCTTCTTCATCCGAGAACAACGACAAAGCAATAAGCGTGATGCGGTGAACGCAGAGGCGAGCTTGGAATTGTCCCAGGGGGATAAGGGAGATCGCGTTTTTCTTGTCCTAAAGAATCTCGGCCCTGCGCCGCTTTTGATCACTCAAATAAGGGTCATCGACAAGGCTCGAGAAAACAAAACAGTTCTGTCCTATGATCCGAGGAAATACTTGAGTGCACACGACACGAGCTCGCCGTCGCGGCAATCTTTTCCTTTGGATCAGTTGTCCAGTCAGGAGTACTGGAAAACCCGAGGATACGACGAAAAAGACTATTTGATGGCTCAAGGGGTAGCTAGGGATGAAACGGGTAAAGAGTTCCGTTCCAATACCCTGTCGGTCCGGTTTCCGAAACTGACCGTAATTCCACCCTATATTCAATAAGTGAGAAATGGGCCCCGATTCGCTGTCCTACCACGTCGTTTTCGACGTCAGCCGCCAGCTCCCGCAATGGTGGTGGAGCTTCGCGCTTCCCCTGGCGATCGTATTCGTGCTGATGCGTTTCGGCAAACGAAACCGAATGAACCAACATCGCTGGTTCAAACGCATATTCGTGGGATTTGCCGTCCTATTCGCTCTCGTTGATGGGATCTCAACCTGGGCCCGGTACGTTGGCCAACGTAAAGCCCTGGAACAGGGAAACGTTCGGGTTGTGGAAGGCGTGGTCAACGACTTCATTCCCCAGAGGGTGTATTTCAAATATCCGGAGCAATTCGTAGTCGTTGCGCCGACCGGTCGTTACAAATACCAATACTATTCATCTCTCGGCACCGGTGGGCTCAACCAGAGCCACGGGCATATTCGAAACGGCACGCGGGTCCGCATCACCGACCGATATGGGGTCATCCTACGTCTCGAGGTCGCCCGGGATGCATCCGGGAATACGGTGTCACCGGCCCAGGCGGAACGCTTCCCAGAGGTCGTCTTCTTGCCGGTGGTATTCGCGCGCTATGGCTATACGGTCGTCGTACCGGAAACGCGCATGGCGGTTCGCCTGATCGATGTGATGAGCGACACACGCACGCTAGGTGGTTGCAAAAGCTGCTCTGACTACGGAGAGCCGGGGGATGCGATCGCGATCATCGAGGTGTTCGACAACGACGTGGGACAGCAACCCTTTCGCTTGGAGCTCCACACGAACCGTGAGCGATACGAGCCTTTTTCAGATGGGGATCTGATCGTGGACTTGACCGGCCTCTATCCAGTGCCGTCCGTAGACCAGCCCACCGCCAAGGCCGACTACCGTGCCCGGCTAATGTTCGGAAGATACAAGCCCGTTTTGGCCGAGAAGGAGACTCTTCTGGAGCAAGTCCGGGGTTTCTATCACCAGGTACTTCTTTGGTTTCGTGGCTCAAACATGGGCTAATACGTATCTGCCCGGGCCGTTCTACAGCACCCGGAAGCCTTCTTCGCGCGTGCTGAAGATCCAGGCCACTACGTTGCCGATTTCGATGTCCTCGGAGAGATAGGTGGCATGGCTCACTCGCGCCGTGGCCAGGCCATCGCGCGCCCGGCTCTTCTGACTTTCCCGCATCTGGCGAAAGGCTTCGAACCACCAGCGGACGCGTTCCGGCCGCAGGTCCACCCATGTTTCCACGTAGCGCTCCAACGTCTCGGCCGTGACCGGCACCGTCTTGCGGAAAATGCGATAGGGAGGCGCGCTGATCATCGGACCACGCAACATTGTTTTCCCATCCGGCTCCAGGATCGGAATACCGATCGACGTGGTGAGGCTCGCGATCAAGGGCTCACGTTCCAGCAACAACGAGAACTCCCGGCTCACTGCGTCCGCGGCGCCCTTTTCGCTGCTTCGCGCCAGCACCCGGTCCAACGTCTTGAACGTTCTCCGGAACAGATACGCTTCGAACAAGTGCTTGGCCAATCCGGGAGGTCCGAGCCGTCCCAAGGCGATGGACGGGATGCCGTGCGCTTCCTCAAGTCGGACAAGTTCGGTCAAGGCGGCCGGGCGTAGCAACCCGGCCTTGTACGTCGATCCCAGGACCGATGAATCGATCGCGCTCACCACATCGCGCCCCGTTCCGACCCCTTTCACTTCCAGCACCACGATATCTGCGATCTCCTCCGGGGTGATGAACTCCATTTGATCGAGCGCCGTGATCGCCTCGAACTCTCCCAGCGTGAACAGTCCGTTTTCGCCCGTGTCCACGAGCGGCACTCGAAGCTCTGACGTTCCATCCGGTCCCGCTATGCGCTCGTAGCCGGACGGATCGGGGGTGAGATCCAACTCTCCGGCCAGCTTATCCTTCCGGGGCTTGTACAACACGTACGGCTCATTGGCATCGCCCAGCTCGAAGACGGTCTCGCCTTCGCGGGTCAGCTTACGGAACTGACGACCCATCGCCGCGCGGTGGTCCACACCGCGATACCCGATCAAGGCCGCGGGCTTCACTTCCTTGATGATTGGGCTCCCCGGCGTGCGGGCCATCAAGAACAGCATTCCGGTATGCGCGAACGCGACCGCGGTCTTGTTCAACAGTTGCGGACTGGGACGTTCTTCGCCATGCGTGTAGGGAATATTGAGTCCCATGCCGCCCGTCCCTGTGGTGCCGACTTTCAGGTACAGACGCACGCCGGATTCGGCCAAGGATCGGTACAGCAACCGGATCCTCAGAATCAATTGGGGGATGGACAGCGACCCCATGAGCCGCTCCACGTTCTCGCGCAGCGACTCGGTGGAGACCGGAGCGTTATCCAGATCGGCGCGCACGGCTAGGCAGGTCGTGAACACGTCCTGGTAGGAAATGCCGGTGGCGGTGTTCACGCAATCGACGACGACGTCGGGACGCTCCGACAAGAGCAAGCGAACGAGCATGGCGTCCCGGTAGGCGCTCTCGAAATCGGTGTAGACGTCATCGAACAACCGGCGCCGAAACTCTGGGTCGCTCGGGCCGCCGCGACGTGGGGCATCGATCCCCGCCGGCACGGGTTCTCCCGGGAGGAAAATATCTCCGTGATATCCGCGCACATCCAGACGCGGGAACTCCGCCTTGAGGTCAGCCACCGCTTGATCGGTTTCGCCGCGCCAGCGCGCGACGATGATGAGCGACTGAAGCGTGGTATCGTGAGCGAGCCGGCGCGCCACCTGGTATCCCACCAGGCCGCTTCCTCCCAGCACCATGGCCTTTCCGTCGCCGTGACCCACACGCACCTCCCGAAAAACCAGCATTGTAGCGACTAAACGCCCGCATGATCACCCCCTTGAGCGGAAGAAGGGCGATGGCTAGACTGCGTCGTTTCCTTCGAGGTGATGCAATGCATGTTCGCGACGCGGTGAAAACCTTGGAGCCCTACCGTCCCGGCAAGACCCTGGAAGACGTACGGCGCCTGGGGCTCGATTCGGTGATCAAGCTGGGATCGAACGAGAATCCCTACGGGCCCGCACCCCAGGTGATGGCGGCGATCCAGAAGGCGGAAACAAACATCCGCCTGTATCCGGAATCGGGGGCACCTCGCCTCCGCCGGGCGCTGGCCGCATTCACGGGACATGCGGTCTCGAACATCGTCGTGGGGGCCGGTATCGACGAGCTCCTGGATCTCACGCTGCGGGCGATTCTCGAGCCGGGCGACAACATCGTGATCGCGTTTCCCGGGTTCATCCGCTACGAGGTGGCGGCGCATCTCTGCGGCGGCGAGGTGCGACGCGTGGCCGGACGGCCGGAGACCCCGTATTCCCACGATCTCAGCGGCATGCTCGGGGCGATCGATGCGCGGACGCGCGCGGTCGTGGTAGTGAATCCCAATAACCCGACCGGTTCCTACTTCCCGAAATCAGAGTTCGAACGATTTCTCGCCGACGTGCCCCCGAACGTCCTCACGATTCTGGACGAAGCCTATTTCGAGTTCGTCGACGATTCCGATCACGCCAATGGCTTCGATTACGTGACGGGTCCCAAGCCCCTCTTGGTCTTTCGCACCTTTTCCAAGATTCACTCCTTGGCCGGACTTCGCGTCGGGTACGGGGTAGGTCCCGAGGATTTGATCGGCTACCTGGATCGCGCCCGACTGCCGTTTTCGGTGGGCGTGCTCGCTCAGGAGGCCGCCATTGCCGCTCTGACGGCGACCGACCACGTGACTCGGAGTCGCGAGCTCTCGCAATCCGAAACGCGTTTCCTGAGCGATGGCCTGAAGCAACGCGGCTGGCATGTCTTTCCCACGCAAACGAACTTCGTCTTTGCCGAGTCGCCTCACGCAGGTGGGCCCGTAGCGGAAGGGCTCCTGCGGCGTGGTTTTATCTTGCGTCCGCTCACAGGATTCGGTCTCGGCGATCGCTGGTTCCGGGTGAGTCACGGCACGCGCGAACAGAACGAGGCATTCCTCGACGCACTGGACGCCGTCTTGCGAGAGCCGCCCCGGTGACGCTCCGCTCGCGCTTTTTGAATGACTTCCAATTGGAGCCCGATCTTCCCGGCGACAAATCGATCACGCATCGAGCCTTCATTCTGGGTGGCATGGCGCATGGAGAAACCGCCATCCAGAACGCCAATCCCGGAGACGATTGCCGCGCGACCCTACACGCCCTGCGACAACTCGGCGTGCACGTGGAGCCCGATCCCGGGGAGTTGCGCTTGGCCGGAATGGCGGGGGGCTTCTCGCGGCCGGAACACGCGCTCGACCTCGGTAACTCGGGAACCGGTTTGCGACTCCTCTTGGGAGCGCTCGCCGCCCAGCCCTTCACGGTCACGCTGACCGGAGACGATTCACTACGCCGCCGTCCGGTCGAACGAGTGCTCGCCCCCCTTCGGGCGATGGGCGTGACCGCCCAGGCCGAGAACGATCGCCCACCCGTCACTCTCACCGGGAGCACCCTTCATGGCGCGCGCCACCAGCTGTCGGTGCCGAGTGCCCAGGTGAAGTCCGCGCTCCTCCTCGCCGGAATGCAGGCAAAAGGGGAGACGTGGATCGGCAATGTCACGGGAACCCGGGATCATACGGAGCGCTTGTTGCCGTTATTTGGTGCGCATGTCGCGTTGGGCGAGGATTGGGTATCGATCCGAGGGCCGGCCCGGCTGACCGGCGCGTCGATCGCGGTGCCGGGCGATCTGTCCGCGGGCGTGTTCTATCTCGCCGCCGCCGCGATTCGTCCCGGAGCTCGCGTAGCCCTTGAACGCATCGGACTCAACCCAACCCGTACCAAAGTTTTGGAAGTCATGGGGGAGATGGGATTGGATCTCGATATCCAACCATCCGCCACTCCCATGCTGGAAGCGCAGGGGACGATTCGCGCCGCGGCGACGGGGACGCCCCGGGCCGTCGACATAGCGCCCGAGGCCATTCCGCTCCTCATCGACGAGCTTCCCGCGTTGTCCGTGATCGCGGCCTTCGCGCACGGCCGCTCGACGTTTCGGGGGGCCGGGGAGCTTCGCGTCAAGGAATCGAATCGTCTCGAAGCGATGGCGGACGGCCTCAACACGCTCGGCGCCCGCGTCACCCTCGAGCCCGACGGCTGGACCATCGAGGGATCCGGGGGCGCTCCGCTGGCCGGGGGCAAGGTGCTCTCCCGAGGCGATCACCGCGTGGCCATGGCGCTGCTCGTGGCCGGACTCAACTGCCGGGGCGGCGTCGAGATCATGGATGAGGCACTCATCGAAACATCAGATCCGTATTTCCTTCGGAACCTCGCCCGGCTGGTGGGGGACGCATGAAACGGATTCGGGTTGCCATCGACGGACCCGCCGGGGTGGGAAAGACCACGACCGCCAAGTCCCTGGCCGAACGGCTCGGGCTTCTCTATATCGACACCGGCGCCATGTATCGCGCCTTGGCCGTACTCGCGGTGGCGAGGGGCATATCTCCCGACGATGCCGAAGCCTCCTCCGCCCTGGCTCAGCGGATCAACGTGCAACTCGAGCCCGACGACTCGGGGGCGCTCCGGGTCCTCGCCGATGGCCAGGATCTGACCACGGCCATTCGCACTCCCGAGGCCTCCGACGGCGCGAGCCGTATTTCCGTCCACCCCGGAGTGCGCAAGGAACTGGTGTCGTGGCAACGGGCGCTCGCGGCAAAACGAGGCGTGGTCATGGAAGGGCGAGACATCGGTACGGTGGTTCTCCCCGACGCGGAGGCCAAGGTCTTTTTGACCGCATCGGCCGAGGAACGCGCCCGCCGGCGCCACCGGGAATTGGCCGCCCGCGGGGTGAGGGTCACGCTGGACGAGGTGGTGCGAGACATCGAAGCGCGAGACGCCCGGGACCGCGGGCGCGAGACGTCGCCCCTTCGACCCGCCCCCGATGCCGTTGTGGTAGACTGTACCGCCTTTGGATTGAACGAACAGGTGGCGGCGGTGAGCCGGGTGGTGGAGGCTCTGGTCACTCTTCCGCGGAAGACGCGTCCTACGCGTACTTCGTCCTAACGCCTTCGCAGACACTGTCGTTGCTGCGACATCGTGTTTGCGATCGCCATCCTGATTCTACGACCGGGTCCCGATAGGAAATGCCGTTCGGGATGTTTGAAACGTGTACCCCGGGTTCCCCCCCGGACCGAAGGAATTCCATGACCGAAGACGTCGAGCCGAAGACCGAGACCGCGGTGACCGCGGTGGAAGCGCCCGCCAAGAAGCCCATCATCATTCTGAATCGCGACGACGAGGATCCGGGTCTCGATGATCCGGCCACGCAGGAGATGCTGGCCATGATCGAAGACTCCCTGAAGACCCTCGACGAAGGCGAGATCGTGCGCGGCAAGGTGTTACGGCTCGACGATACCGAGGTGCTGGTGGACATCGGCGGCAAGTCCGAAGGTGTCATCTCCATGGGCGAGTTCTCGGACGCGGACGCGATCAAGGTCGGCGACATCATCGACGTATTTCTGGAAAAAATGGAGAACCAGGACGGCTTGATCGAGCTGTCCAAGACCCGCGCCGATTTCGTGAAGGTCTGGGACAAGGTCAAGGACGCCTACGACCAGAACGAGGTCGTGGAAGGACGTCTCCTGCGCAAGATCAAGGGCGGGGTGGTGGTGGATCTCTTCGGCGTCGAAGCATTTCTCCCCGGTTCCCAGATCGCCCTTCGCCAGGTGCAGAACGTGGATGAGCTGTTGGGCCAGGTAATGCGGTTCAAGATCATCAAGCTCAACAAGCGCCGCCGTAACATCGTCATTTCGCGCCGCGTGGTGCTGGAAGAAGAGCGCGCGCAGCAGAAGGGCAAGATCCTGGGCGAGCTGGCCAAGGATCAAGTGCGCGAGGGCGTGGTCAAGAACATCACCGATTTCGGAGCCTTCGTGGACCTGGGCGGCATCGACGGGCTCTTGCACATCACCGACATGTCATGGGGCCGGGTCAACCATCCCTCCGAGGTCGTGAACATCGGCGATCGGGTCATGGTGAAGGTGCTGAGCTTCGATCCCGAACGCGAGCGCATCAGCCTCGGTCTCAAGCAGCTCACCCCATATCCGTGGGAGCAGGTCGAAGAGAAATATCGTGTCGGCACTCGCGTCAAAGGGCGCGTGGTCTCGATCACCGATTACGGCGCGTTCGTGGAGCTGGAGCGCGGTGTGGAAGGGCTCATTCACATCGGCGAGATGTCGTGGACACGGCACGTGAAGCATCCTTCCAAGATCGTATCCATCGGTGAAGAGGTCGAGTGTCTGGTGCTCAAGGTGGACAAGGAGAACGAAAAGATCTCCCTCTCCCTCAAGCAGACCGGCACCGATCCGTGGGATACGCTCGAGCTCAAGTACCCCGTCCGCAGCCGCTTCACCGGAAAAGTGCGGAACCTCACCAACTTCGGCGCCTTCGTGGAGCTGGAGGAGGGGATCGACGGGCTCGTGCACATTTCCGACATGTCCTGGACCCGTCGCGTCAACCATCCCTCCGAGGTGCTGAAGAAGGGCGACGTGATCGAGGTCGAGGTGCTCAACATCGACAAGGACAACCGCCGCATTTCGCTGGGTCTCAAGCAGACGCAAGAAAACCCCTGGCCGCGCTTGGCCGAAACCTACGCCCCGGGAACGGCGGTGGAAGGTAAGGTCGTGCGGGTCATCGATCGCGGCGTGGTCGTGGATCTCGGCAACGATGTCGAAGGGTTCGTGCCCCAATCGCAGCTCGGCGGAGAAACCAAGGCCGAAGGGGACGTGATGAAACTGCGCGTCACCAAGGTGGACGGACCGAACCAGCGCATCGTGCTCGGAGTCGAGAATGCGCCGGTGGGGGCGAGTGAGGACGTTGATGAGGACTACGGCGAAGAGAACACTCCCGCCGCCTATTCGGATCGATACGCGGGCTCGGGTTCCTCGTCCATCGGCGAACACCTGGATCGGCAGCGTTCTGACGAATCCGAGGAGTCCTGACCCAACCGCACCATCGTCGCGAGGTCGATAACGTGAAGACGGCGTATCTCGAGACGTACGGCTGCCAGATGAATCTCAACGAGTCGGACGTGCTCGGACGCCGTCTGCTCGAAGAGGGGTTCCGGCTCGTCGACGCTCCCGAATCCGCCGATCTCATCCTCCTCAACACCTGCAGCATTCGTGAGCACGCCGAATCGAAAGTCCTAAGCCGTCTCGGCGTGCTCCGCCGTCTCAAGGCCGGCAACGGGGACATCCTGCTTGGCGTGACCGGCTGCATGGCCCAACGCCTGGGCGGCGCGTTTTTGGCCAAGGCGCCCTTCCTGGATCTGGTCATCGGGTCCGGGGCCTATCCGCGTTTCTTCGACGCTTTGAAAGCCCGTGTCGACACCGGCCGCCCCCAGGTGGACGTGGGCTTCGCGCCCGATTTCACGATGGAAGACCGGCCCGACCTCGCTCCCGGAGCGGTGAAGACCTTCATCACCATCATTCGCGGTTGCGATAATGCCTGCCACTATTGCATCGTCCCCTTCACGCGCGGGCGCGAACGATCCAAGCCGATCGGCCAGATTCTCAGCGAGGCGGCTTGGTGCGTGGAGCAAGGCGTGCGCGAGATCACGCTCCTCGGCCAAAACGTGAATCACTATCGGGACGGCGAGTTCGGTCTGGCCCAATGCTTGCGGCTGGTGGCTCGGGTGGACGGCCTCGAGCGCGTGCGCTTTACCACATCCCATCCCGGCTACATGACCGATGATGTGCTGGTGGCCATGGCCGAGGAGCCGCGCATCATGCCGCATTTGCACTTGCCCCTGCAGTCGGGGAGTGACCGCGTGCTGGCGGGCATGAACCGCGAGTACACTTGGGCGATCTACAAGAAGCTCATCGATCGGGCACGCGAGCTCATGCCGCATATCGCGCTCTCCACCGATATGATCGTGGGCTATCCCGGCGAGACGGAGGAAGACTTTCAGGCCACCGTGCGCGCGCTCAAGGAGATCCGGTACGATTCGGCGTTCCTGTTCAAGTATTCGCCGCGCCAAGGCACGGTCGCGGCGGGGTATGTCGATGACGTGTCTCTCGAGGAAAAGCAGCGACGGCTGGCCCTCGTCATCGAAACGCAGCGCGGCATCACCGACGAGCGTTCGGCGCGTTTTGTCGGGCAAGAGGTGGAAGTGTTGGTGGACGGAACCAGTCCCCGGGATCAACATCGCGTGGTCGGAAAGACCCGCGAGTTCAAGAGCACGGTATTCCCGGGACACGCCGAGTGGATCGGAACGCTTCGCCGGTTGCGCGTGACCGAAACCCGAGGGGTAACCCTCTTCGGGGAACCGATCGAGCCGGCCGCGGTTGGCGCGGCTTAGGAGGCAGCGGTATGTGGTTCATCAAGGCATTTTTCACCATCGTCGTGGTGGCCGGGCTGCTCTACGTTGCGCTTCTCAACTCCGGCCAACAGGTCAACATCTTCCTCCTCGATCCCAACGTTCCCACGCTGCCCAATGTCGAACTGCCGGTCGCGCTCCTGGCGAGCTTCGTGCTCGGCGCCCTGGTGTGGTTCTTTGTCTCGCTCTTCCAGGTCCTCTCCGCCAAATCCGAAGTAACCGCACTGAAACGCCGTAATCGCGAGCTCACCCGCGAGCTCACCGATTTGCGCAACATGCCGGTGCGGGACCTCGACCCCGACGCCATCACCAATCCCATCGGGACGGAAGTCCTTCGCCCCGGCTCTTGATCCCGATCCGGACGGAAATACCCGCATGAGTTGGATGGAGAGCGTCGGCCTCATTGTCCTCGTGGCCATCCTGCTCGGTGGCTGGTGGCTGCTTCGCACCAAACGAAGCGCCGAGCGCCGCGTGGCCCGGTTACCTCAGGACTCCTACACCCTCGGCCTGTCCGCGCTCATTGGCGGCGACCGCCGCGAGGCGCTCCGTCGGCTCAAAGAAGCGGTGCAGGGCGACTCCACCAATCTCGACGCCTACATTCGTCTTGGAGACTTGCTCCGCGAAAGCGGCGACGTGCAAAAAGCCCTCGCCATCCATCGGGATCTCATGGTGCGGGCGGAGCTGGCCGACCTCGATCGCGCACGCATCCTGGAGAGTCTTACCCGCGATTACTTCGCCACGGGACGCTATGAGGAGGCGGGACAGAGTGCGGAGCGACTGCTGCGCATCAATCGCCACAACCGTTTTGCTTACCGGGCCGTTCAGCAAGTGGCGGAGGCGCTCAAAGACTGGTCCCGAGCCATTCGCATCGTCGAGGAGCGCACGAAGCTGGAAGGCGAAGGCGGGAAGCCGCTTCTGGCGCGCTATCATGGTTTCGTGGGGGAGCAGGAATTTGCGGCCGGTAACGTGAAGGAAGCGCGCCGGCAACTGGAGGAAGCCCTCAAGCTGGACTCTCGCTGCCTCCTCGCGTATGTATCCCTAGGGGATATGGATCAGGCCGAAGGTCACACCGAACGGGCCGTCGAACGTTGGCGTGCCCTGGCCAACATTGCCCCGGATCGGGCGCCCTTGGTGTTCGACCGCCTCGAGCGCGCGTTTTTTGAGCTGGGTCGATTCGAGGAAGTCGTGGCATTTTACCGAGAGCTGCTCGAGAAGGCGCCCAAGGAGAGCTCGGCGCCCGCGCTCTTGGCCCTGGCGGAGATCTACCGGAGAAAGGGCGAGCTCGACCAGGCGGAGAGCTTCATCCAGGAAGCCCTCGAAGTGGCACCCGATCATCCGCGCGCGTACCGGCATCTGGCCAAGATCGCACTCGATCGTCACGACCTCAAGTCGGCGCTCACGCACGTCGACCGCGTGCTGCAAACCTTGCCCGAGGACGCGGAGGGAAGCAAATGCCGTCATTGCGGCCACGCGTTGAAACAGCCCTCCTGGCGTTGCCCCGAATGCAACGCCCTGGATCCTCAGGGCTTATGAGCACGCGGCGCGCCCTCGTCGCCGCCGGGTTCCTCCTCCTTACCGTCATCCCAGCCGCTCCTGGGTCGGCCGCGTCGTTGAGCGAGGCACGCGCACGCTTGGCCGCCGGAGATCGTGCCGGTGCTCGGGTCATGCTGGATGCGCTCCTTGCTCCCGGGGCATCGCTACCCGAGGGCGAGCGCCGCGAGGCCGAGTTCCTCCGCGCTGGATTGGAAGAAAGCGGAGAAAACTACGAGGATCGCTTGCGGGCCCTTCTCGATCACGGGCTGGATCGTGAACGCCAAGGCTCCGCACACCTGGCCCTGGGACAAATTGCGTACGTGCGCGGTGACTTTGCCGTCGCCCTACGCGAATTCGAAAAGGCCCGAGAAGAAGGTCGCGGCGACGAAGGAAGTCTCTGGGAGGGGCTGGCCGCCACCGCTCTCGGTGATATCGAGGTGGCCCAGGCGGCCCTCGGACGGGCCGAGCATTCCAAGAATCGGTCCATTCACGATCGCGCCCTCTTCGTGGAGGGGAGTTCCTACCGGGCTGGCGAAAACTGGGCGTCGGCGCGCGATGCCTTCCGCAAGATCCGGGACGAGGGTCCCGAAGGAGATTGGTGGGCGGCGGCGGCATTAGCCGAGGCGGAGTGTCTCGAGCAACAAAACGATGCGTCGGGGGCAGGAGCCCTTTACAAAGAGCTGCTCGCCCAATGCCCCGACGCCTATGAAGCGCCGCTCGCACTGGATCGCCTGGGTTCGGTCGCGCTACCCGAGGCCGTGGCCCCGTCCAAAAACGTTGGACCTCGCGCCATAACTTACAGCGTGCAACTGGGCGCGTTCGCCGATCCCTCCAATGCCCAGGGCTTCGCTCGCGCGCTCGAACAACGCCACATCGCCCCCGTGCGCGTGGTGCACACGGAAAACGGATTGCACCGCGTTCTGGTCGGCACCGGCCTGACCCGGGCACGGGCGGAAGCGCTGGGAGATTCTCTGGGCACGGCTCTCGGCGTGGGATTCAGCTTGTCTCCGGAAAAAGGCGAGCCGTGAAAACCCGCGACACGCCCATGATGCGGCAATACCTGAGCATGAAAGAAAAAGTGCGGGACGCGGTGTTGCTGTTTCGCATGGGTGATTTCTACGAAATGTTTTTCGAGGACGCCGAGATGGCCTCGCGCGAGCTCGGACTCACCTTGACCACCCGCGACAAGGGAAAGCTCGATCCGGTGCCGATGGCGGGCGTGCCGCACCATGCGGTGGATGGGTACATTGCCCGGCTCGTGCGCCGGGGACATCGCGTGGCTGTGTGCGATCAAGTCGAAGATCCGGCGCAAGCGAAGGGCCTGGTCGCGCGCGAAGTCACCCAGGTCGTCACCGCGGGAACCGCGCTGTCCGACGCCCTTCTCGTGGAGGGGCGCAACAACTACGTCGCGGCGTTGTATCCGGCGGGAAGCTCGATCGGTTTCGCCGCCGCCGAGATGAGCACGGGCGCCTTTCTTCTGGAGGACTTGAATCCCCAGACCTGGCGCGATGCCGTGGAGTCTCTTTCCATTGCGGAGTGGATTCTCGCCGAGACGGCCGCCAACGACGGACTGCCGGCCGGACTTCGCCGGCCCGCATCTTGGTTCGATGTCGCGGCCGGACGGGAGCTCTTACTCGGTCAATTCGGGCGCGAGACCTTGCACCGCGAGACGGTGCTCGATCTGGACCCGGCGTTGGCTGCGGGGGGCGCGCTAATTCGCTACCTGCATGAAGTACAAGGCGGTCCGCTCAAGCACCTCGTCCAGGCCAGGCGCTTTGGGGCGGGGGACGCGATGGTGCTGGACACCGTGACCCGCCGCAACCTCGAGCTCTTCGGCTCCATTCACGAGGACGATGACCGGGCCTCGCTGTTGCGGGTCCTGGATCGCACCGCGACGAGCCTCGGCGCGCGCCGGCTCCGAGCCTGGCTCGAACGGCCTCTCCTGTCACGCGCTCGCATCGAGGAACGACACGATGCCATCTCGGAGCTTCTGGCGCGCTCCGAGGACTGCGCGCGTCTTGGCCAAGTGCTCGGACAATTTCGGGATCTGGAGCGGCTCCTCGGAAAATGCGCCACCGGAAAGGCGGGGCCCCGGGACGTGCGCGGGCTTGCGGACGGCAGCCTGGCCACGCCCATCCTCGGCGACCGGTTGGGTTGGTTTCGTGCCCCCATCTTCGAGCAGTTGCAGGGCCGCTTCCCGGATCTGTCGTCCTTGGGGACGGCGCTCGATGGCGCCCTCGTGGAGAGCCCGTCTCCCATGCTGGGAGAGGGTGGAGTGTTTCGCGAGGGTTGGAACTCCGATTTAGACGAGCTCTCCTCGCTCGCGCGAGGCGGCAAGGAGTGGATGACCCGCATTCAGGAAGACGAGCGTGCCCGTACCGGCATTCCGAGCCTGCGCGTGGGTTACAACAAGGTGTTCGGGTACTACTTGGAGGCGAGCGCGGCCCATCGCGACAAGATTCCGGATCGCTTCCTGCGCAAGCAAACCCTGGTGAACGCCGAACGCTATGCGACCGCGGAGCTCAAGGAAGCCGAGGAAAAGATTCTCGGAGCCGAAGAGCGCCGCGCCGCCCTGGAGCGCCGGCTGTTCGGCGAGCTGGTAGCACAGGTGGTCTCCGAGGCAGCGCGCATCCAGGCCGCCGCCCAAGTAGTGGGGGAGACGGATGCGCTCGTTTCTCTCGCCGTGGCCGCCCGGGAGAATCGTTACGAGCGCCCCGAGATGGTCGACGAGCCCGTTCTCTCCCTTACCGCCTCGCGTCACCCCGTGCTGGAACGCTTGCTCCCTCCGGGCGAGTTCGTTCCCAACGATCTCGATCTCGATGCGCGATCGCGTCAGATCGCGGTCATTACCGGTCCCAACATGGCCGGAAAATCGACCTATCTCCGGCAGGTCGGTCTCTTGTCCATCATGAGCCAGATGGGCTCCTTCGTTCCCGCGACGAAAGCCCGCATCGGCATCGTGGATCGCGTGTTCACGCGCGTGGGCGCCTCGGACAACATCGCGCGCGGGCGTTCGACGTTCATGGTCGAGATGGAGGAGACCGCGACGATTCTCGCCCGAGCCACGGGACAGAGCCTCGTGCTCCTCGACGAGATCGGACGCGGCACCAGCACCTACGATGGGCTCAGCATCGCGTGGGCGGTGACGGAACATTTGCACGAGCGCGGCGACGGACATCCACGCACATTGTTTGCCACCCACTATCACGAGCTGACGGCGCTGCCCGAGCGGCTCTCCCGCGCCGTCAACTTGACCGTGTTGGTGAAGGAGTGGAACGGCAAGGTGATTTTTCTTCGCCAAATCGTGGAGGGGGCGGCCGATCGAAGCTACGGTATTCACGTGGCCGAACTGGCCGGCTTGCCGCCCACTGTGGTGAACCGCGCGCGCGAGATCCTGGATTCGCTCGAGCGCGAGCATCAAACCACGGAGCAACGCGGTGCCCAGCTCACCTTGTTCGAACCGGCGAGCGGGGATTTGCTGAAAGAGTTGGCGCGACTGGAGCCCAACGCCCTCACCCCGCTCGAATCCCTTCAACTTCTCACGCGATGGAAAGAACGCTACGAACGGGATGGGACGTGACGCGGCGCGTTTGGGTGTTGGCCGCGGTCCTCTTTGGCCTCCTCCCCGCTAGCTCGAGCAGCGCGGGTGTTCGCATGGATCCTTGGCTCAAAGCGCCACCGCTTCGCGCAACCGGGGCTTCCTCCGTCCGCTCTTCTACCTCGGTCGATGTCTTTCTCTTGCGCAACCCCGATCGGGCCGCCCTTCGCGGTCTCGGCGTGCGGGTGGGGACGCGCTCGGGGACGATGCTCACCGCGCATGTGCCCCTGCCGGCACTGGCCGCCTTATCCCGCGTTCATGGGCTGGAAAGCGTCATGCTGGCTCGACCCATGTCGCTTCTCCTCGACGCGTCCATCGATTCCGTACACGCGCGGTCCGTCCGCGTCCTCGGCCCGGGCGGTTCGTGGACAGGACATACCGGCAGTGGAGTGATCATCGGCATCGTGGATAGCGGCGTGGACGTGACCCATGACGATTTCCGTCACCCCGACGGGACGACCCGCATTTCCGCTTACTGGGATCAAACGGACAGCTCCGGCACATCTCCGGATTTCGGTTATGGATCCGAATGGACGGCGACCACGATCCTGTCGAACGCGCGAGCTTGGGACACGGTCGGACATGGAACGCACGTGGCCGGCATTGCCGCGGGCGATGGGAGCGCGTCTAGTGTCGACAGTCTCCGCTATCGGTTCGTAGGGCTGGCTCCCGAGGCGGAACTGGTCGTGGTGGCGGTGGATCTCACCAACGACACCCACATTCTCGACGGAGTCAAGTACGTGTTCGACCGCGCCCAGAGCGAAGGCAAAGCGGCGGTGGTGAACCTCTCGCTCGGAAATCAATTCGGCCCTCATGACGGCTCGACCCCGCTCGAGACGGGGATCGATGGACTCGTGGGTCCAGGGAAGCTCGTAGTCGCCGCGGCCGGAAACGACGGAGCGGATCTGATTCACGCCGCGCTGCACGTGGGCGCGGGGGGGAGGGACTCGGCGACCGTGTTTGTGGGTCCCTATGTGGCCCCTCCGAACGCCCTCGTGTTTTTTTCGGTCGATGCGTTCTACGACGCGAGCGGCGAGTTCGAGATCACCGTCGTCACGCCCAACGGCCATCGGTTCGGGCCCTACCGCTTGGACAGTCCAAGTACCGATACGCTCACCGGCGAAGGCACGCTCTTCATCGATCAGGCGGCCTATCCACCCGAACCATCCCAAATCGAAATGGCCATGCTGGTCAGCAACTTCGATCCGGACACGACCGACGGACAACCCGCGGTGATTCCGACCCACGGGGACTGGCGACTCGTTTTCTCGGACCGCGCCGGCGGGGGAGACGTCCATCTTTGGCTTCCCTTGGCCTCCATTCGTGACATTGGAGGAAACGCGCCTTTCTGGTCTACCCGCGCGGTGGCGGGTTACGAAATCACCGCGCCGGGGACGGCGCGCGGGGTGCTGACCGTGGGGGCTTGCAACACGAAAGCGTGCTGGCCGGATTCTTTGGGACAGACCCGATGCACTTCGGTGACCCCGGTCGCGCTCACGGAACCCGGCCGCATCACGTTCTTTTCCAGCCGCGGCCCGACTCGAGACGGTCGTGATAAACCGGAAATTGTTGCTCCCGGGTTCGTGGTTGCTTCGGCGCGCAGCGCCCAGATCACTCCCGAATTCGCGCAACTCTATCGCTTCGATCGCACGGTACAGGCCGATGGCAAGCACTTCGTGTACCTTGGGACGAGCATGTCTGCACCCCACGTGACCGGGGCGTTGGCGTTGGCGCTCGAGGAAAATGCATCCCTCGATCCATCCGCGGCCAGAAACGCGCTCAAGAATGCGGCCGCGCACGACGAGCATGCCCCGAAGCCCTGGACGCCCGAGGCTGGTTACGGAAAGCTCGATGTTGCCGCACTCGTGGCGGGACTCGTTCCGGTTGGTCCCGGCGTGCTGCAAGTAACCACGAACGCGGACGGGCGGCCGCGTCTGGAATGGCAAGGCACCGATGAGGCCTCGTTTCGCCTCGATTCACGCAGGCGGAATGACGCCTGGCAGGAGCGGGCGCGATTCCCCGGACCGGGTGAGCACGTGTGGGACGAGGTTTTGGACGCGTCCTACTGGGAGTACCGACTCTGGTTCATCGATCGCAGCGGTCGCAGCCGGTTGTGGGGAGAAACGTCCTGGATACGACAGGGCGACATGCGCCTCAGCGCCCCGTATCCCAATCCTTTCTATGGAAGTTGTGCCGTCTCCCTGCGGGGGCCCGCGGCCACGGGGCACATGGAGCTCCGCGTGTACGACGCCGCCGGCCGTTCCGTCCGCCACCTCTCCGGACGGGAGGGCGAAACGCTGGTGCGTTGGGATGGCCGAGACGAGCGAGGCCGGGTGGTTACGCCGGGGGTTTACTGGATCGAGGCGCGGGTGGGACCCTTGAGGCGTGGGGGGCGGGTGGTAAGACTTCCCTGACCACCTGGGTTCGAAAAGGAGGCCGCATGCACGGGCGGATCGCCTTACTCAGCACGACGTTGATGTTGATCTTGCTCTGTGTCCCCCGACCGTCCACCGGTTCGTATCTATATTTCAGCCCGACCGGGGGCGCGTGGCATTGGGATGATGATGCGTTCCCGGAGACCGAATTCGAGCATTCCTGGACGTTTGTCTACGGCGCGCGAGCGGGATATGCCTTCACTCCGGCATTCTCAGGCGAACTGGTCGGCCTAACCGGCACCAACGACGCCGTCCTTACCGGCGGCATTGGGCCCTCCGAGAGTTTGCGGCTGACCGAACTCGACCTGTCTCTTCTCGTACATTTCCAGTCCCTGACCTCCACCAAGCTTTACCCCTTCCTGGATCTGGGCGTCGGCTTGGCGATCAGGAAGGGGGGGCCCGCATCGGTGGACGACCACCATACGTCCTTCCATTTGGGCGGGGGGATCATGTTCGTCCTCAGCCCCCGTTGGGCCCTCCGCACGAACGTGCGGGACACCTTCTTTTCCGACAAGCAGACCGCGGGGAATCTCACCGAACAATTGACTGTAGATGCATTGGAATTAAGTCTAGGTGTGGAATTTAGGATTCCTACCAAGCAAAAAGGATCTCGTCCGGAATGATCCCGAATTGACGTTCGACAGGAACGTGCATAAATTACTTTTAAGTGGGATTTCGGGGTCGGGGCAGACGTTGAGGACGAGGCAGCGGCAGTCCGATTCTGTGTTTTGGACCTCCTTAGCGACAGGACGGGCTGTTACCTCCCGTTCTGCCCGACCCCCATCTTGCCCCGCTCGGGCTATTTTTCGGGACATTGGGATCGGGGCCGTCATTCTGATAGCATTAAGGGCTGGTTAGGAAGCTCGATGACGGTCACGGTTCGACGCCCAGTTGCCGCAATCCTCGCTCTCGCATTCATGTGTTCTTTGGGCTGTGCGGGGACGACGAAATTGAATCGCGAGGATCTCGCCGAGCCTCCCCAGGCGGACACGTATCAGGTGTCGACGCGTGACGGCCGCAAACTCGATTTCATTGCGTTGCATCTCGAAGACGATTGGCTGGTCGGTACGGTGCGACAAACCTCCACCGAATCGTCCGGAGCCGGCCCGGAGAGTCGCACCAGCGTCACGAATCGGTATGAAGAAGTGCGCATCCCGTGGGCGGACGTGACCCAGGTCGAAGCGGACAAGGGGAACGGAGGTCCGTCGGGACTCTTGCTCGCCGGAGGCGCGATCGTGGCCGGAGCGGTCGCGTTCTTGCTGCTTTCCGGGGGCAACCAAACTGAGACGACAGGCGGCGGGGGCGGGGGTAAGTGACCATGTCGACGTCTGCAAAGGAAGGAGCTTGGGCTGGAATGGGAAAGAATTTGATGGAGTTCACGGACGCCAACTTCGCGAGCACGGTGGAAACCTCCACCATCCCGGTGATGGTCGACTTCTGGGCGCCCTGGTGCGGCCCTTGCCGCTTCATTGCCCCCCTGGTCGAAGAGCTAGCCGGAGACTTCCAAGGCAAAATTCAGGTGGGCAAGGTGAACGTCGACGAGAACCCGCGGGTGGCGTCCCGTTTCAATGTTCGTTCGATTCCCACGCTGCTGTTCTTCAAGAACGGCCAAGTGGTCGACGTAATTCGGGCCGCCGTGCCCAAGGATCAGATTCAGAAAAAGATCGAAGACGTCTTGGCCCGCTGAACGTTCTGGCCTCGGAGCATGACCTAGCTCCGGGGCCTTTTTACGTGCTAGCGTCACCCAATCATGGCCTGGTTCGACGATGCTTTCGGACCGTGGTACCTCAAGCTCTACGCCCATCGGGATCGTGAGGAGGCCGCCCGCACCTTTCACGCCCTGGATCCCTGGTTGCCTCGAGGAGGTCGCATGCTGGACGTGGCGTGCGGAATGGGACGTCATTTGGAAATCTTGATCGCCCGCGGCCTGCCCGCGGTGGGTCTCGATCGTTCCGCTACGCTTTTGGCCAATGCGCCCATTCCCGTGCGCCCGTTTCTCGTGCGTGGAGATATGCGCCGCCTCCCGTTTCCCAACCGCACCTTTCACGGGCTCTTCTCGTTCTTTACGAGCTTCGGCTATTTCGGCCGCCGAAGCGTCCACGAAGCGCTGTTGTCCGAGTTTGCTCGCGTGGCGGCTCCGGGAGCACGGCTCGTTCTCGACGTGCCCAATCCGCCCCAGGTGAGGGCCTGCCTCCAGCCCTTTTCAGAGCGTGCAATCGAGGGTCATGCGGTGCGCGAGCGGCGGAGTCTCGTGGCACGATCCGAAGGAGATGTGGTCATCAAAGACGTTCAAGTCACCGATGAAACGGGGGAGCCGGTAGCATCGTTTCATGAGGAAGTATCCCTCTACGAGCGCGACGATCTCCTGGAAATGCTGCGCCTCACATCCTGGGATGAGGTGACGAGCCTCGGCAATTATGATGGGGGTTCCTGGACGCCGGAGTCGCCTCGGCTCCTCGTCATCGCGGAACGGACCGACGCATGACCAAGGCTCCCTCCAACGTGGGCGATCCGCTTCAGACCGCGAGGCCTCGCCATCTGAGCGCGGAGCTCATGACCCGTTGGGAAGCCGCGCTAGGGGAGTGGAATGCGCCGACGCGCGTCTTCGAAACGTGGCGGGCCTTGCACGATTCCCGCACGCGAATCGTGATCACCGGACAGCAACCGGGGCCCTGGGGCGGGCCGCTGTACACGTTTTACAAGGCCGCCACCGCGGTCGCGTTGGCCGAACATTTGGCCGCGCGCGATCACACGCCGGCCGTCGCTCTTTTCTGGATGCAATCCGAGGATACCGATTGGGGCGAGATCGGCTGGGGCGCCTTGCCGCACCGGGATCTGCGTCTCTTCCGGCATCGATTCGAAGCGCAGGTGCCGGCCCGGCACTGGGTGGGTTCTGCGAACCTTACCGATCCTACCGAGGCCCGCGCCCTGGTCGAGGAGTGGGGCGCAGAGCTCGGGGATCTGGGTCCCACGAGTGAGCCGTACGAGCTCGGCACGCGGTTCGCCCGCGCGCTCTTGTGGATGTTCGGCGACCGAGGACTCTTGCCGCTCGATGGACGCTGGCCGGAGCTGCGGGTGGGCGGCCGCCCACTCTGGGAACGCTACCTTCCGCGGCATCGCCAGCTCGCATCGGACGTGACGGCGCGCGGGAAGGACCCTAACGCAACCGCTCCGCTCGATGAGATGGCCGCCTCCCATGGGCTTTTCATTCTCGATGGCGAAAAACGCCGTCCCATCGATTCGGGCACCTGGGAAAGCGAGGTGACGGGAGCTTTGGCTTCTGAACCCGAGCGCCTTGCTCCGTCCGTACTCTTACGCGCGCCGCTTCAGGATCATCTCTTCGGCCCGGTGGCCCACGTGGTGGGGAAGGTGGAGGCGGCTTATCTCGATCAGCTTCGGCCCGTGTACGCCGTGCTCGGTGTCAATGAGCCCGTGCGCGTGCCGAGGCTCTCCGCCACCGTTCTTCCGCAAGGCCTCCTCCCACCCGTCGATCGCCAGCGCGTGCTCGACGATCCGGAAGCCTGGCTGGCCGAGCGCGCCCGGGCGCAATCGCCTACGGACGCAGAACGCACGCTCAGCGAGCTCCGGCGCCAGATCGAAACCGGAACGGCTCGCTTGGATGCGCTTTGGGCGAGCGAACAAGAATCGTCCGAACTTCTGAAGAGCGCGCGGCGCAAGATCGATTTCGAGCTCAAGCGGCTCGAGGAAACGCTCGAACGGCGCAGCCGTCGCGACCTCTACCGCGCGGAGCCTCGCCTTCGGCATCTCGCCGAATATCTCCGGCCGCGACGGGGGCCGCAGGAGCGCGGCATCTCGGGCGCCATGCTGCGACTCGTGTTTGGCGAGACGGCATCTTCGGTTCTGGCCGATGCGGCCCGCGATCACGTCGTGGCATGGGGCGAGGGACGAACCGCTCCTCGAATACTGGAGGCAACGCGTGTGTGACGTTCTCGCCATCGGCCCTCATCCCGACGACATGGAGCTGGCCGCGGGCGCCACGGTGGCCCAACTCACCGCGGCAGGAAAGGAAGTCATCCTCCTCGATTTGACGCTGGGGGAACGGGGAACCCGGGGATCCGCCGAGATCCGGGCCGAAGAAGCGCGTAACGCGGCCAAGATTCTCGGTGCGGGGCGACGGTGCCTGCATCTTCCCGACACCGGCGTGCGCGCGCTCGATGAAGACCAAATCGAAGCGCTGGTAAACGAGCTCCGCCGTCTCCGGCCGCGACTCGTGATCGCCGCGCACGGGGACGACGACCATCCCGATCATCGCGAGGGGGCCGAGCTCGTCCGCCGCGCGATCTATCTCTCCGGGCTCAACCGCTTCGGGAGCGGCGATCGTGAGCCGTACCGCCCGGAACGTCTCCTCTTTGCCATGGGACGTCGGCCGTTTCTGCCCAGTTTGGTCGTAGACGTCACCGACACCTATCCGATCAAGCGAAACGCGCTGGCGGCGTTCGGAAGCCAGTTCCATCGTCCGGAAGGGGACAGCCTGGCCACGCCGATTTCCGAGCCCGGCTTCCTGCCCGGCATCGAAGCTCGAGACCGATACTTCGGGAGTCTCATCGGGGTCACGTTCGGCGAAGCGTTCCTGGATCGCGGTCCAGTGGCGGTGAAGCGCGCGGTGTCCTTGATTGGGGAGGATGGTCGATGAAAATCGGGATCACCTGTTATCCCACCGAGGGGGGGAGCGGCGTGGTAGCCACGGAGCTGGGAAAACAGCTGGCGCGGCGGGGCCATGAAGTCCACTTCATCACCTCGAGCATTCCCGTGCGCTTGCGCTGCTTTGAACGCAACATCTACTTCCATGAAGTGCGGCCGGAAAACTATCCCGTGTTCTTGTATCCGCCCTACTGTCTTTCTTTGGCCGCCAAGATGGCGGAAGTGGCGGAGGCACACCGCCTCGACGTGCTGCACGCGCACTACGCCATGCCGCACGCCGCCAGCACCTACCTAGCCCAAAAGATGCTCCGTTCGCGCCGGGTGCGCACGGTGACGACGCTCCACGGCACCGACATTACTCTGGTCGGGCAAGCCCCGTCCTTCTACGCCGTAACCCGGTTCTCGATTCAAGAATCCGACGTCGTCACCTCGGTGAGCAGCTGGTTGCGCGACGAAACGAACCGCATCTTCGATCCGGGGCGTCCCATCGAGGTGATTCCGAACTTCGTGGATACGGAAACCTTCCGCCCCCGACGCGATCCCGAGCATCGCGCGCAATTCGCGGGGCCAGAGGAGAAGATTCTCCTTCACATCTCGAATTTCCGGCCGGTCAAGAACGTGAAGGCCGTGATCGAAGTGTTTGCGCGGGTGCGGCGCGAGCTTGGCGCGCGTCTCTTGCTGGTTGGCGACGGCCCGGAGCGTGTTCCGGTCGAGCGCCTGGTCGTGGAACGCGGTCTCGAACGGGACGTGTCTTTTCTAGGGAATCAAGAGTTCGTGGAAGACATCTTTCCGCTCGCCGACGTCTTCATCTTGCCGTCCTTGCACGAAAGCTTCGGCTTGTCGGCCTTGGAGGCCATGGCGGCTGGTCTTCCGGTCGTGGTGACCAGCATGGGGGGACCGCCCGAAGTGGTGGTGGATGGGGAGTGCGGTTATCTTCGCGCTCCGGACGATGTGGAGGGGATGGCGGATGCGGTGAAACGGCTTTTTCGCGATGCGGATTTGGCGCGCGCCTTCGGAGAAGCCGGGGTCAAACGAAGCCAAAGCCTCTTTCATGCCGACCGCGTCGTACCCGCGTACATCCACGCCTACGGCGGCTGACGCGTGGGTCGTAAAGCCGCCGATTCATAACTTGCAAACGCGATGATGCGCTCCGGCCCTCCCCCTGACCCTCGAGCCGAGGCCAAAAGGTGCTGGTGACAGCGGGTACAGAAAGGCGCCTCCACGATGGCATCCGGGCGCACGCCGCCGGCCTGGAGCCGCAGGGTCGCCGCCCGAAACAAGTCGAGATGTGTGCGCTCACCCGAGCCGGAACGAAGCGTGTCGCTAGGGAACTGCGCCGCCACTTCGGGGCCGACTTCATAACAACACGCACGAATGGCCGGACCGAGCACGGCGTGAACCGACTCGGGCCGAGAGAATCCGGTGAGACCCGCTTCGAGAATCCCCGCCGCCAACCCGCGCCACCCGGCGTGCAAGAGAGCGATTCCCCCGGAATCGGCCAGAAGGACCGGCACGCAATCCGCTGTCCGCACGGTGAGAAGCAGGTCGGACGCGCGCGTGCGCGCGCCGTCGCAGGAGGCGATCGATCCCGGCTCGGTCACGTCCACGACTCGGTTCCCGTGCACTTGACCCAACCGCACCGAGGCGCGGTTTCCAAAGACGGGCTGCCCGGGTCGCGTGCGACCTACAAAGCCGAGCTCGCGCACGCCCGGCCCGGGGGACTCCAGGTAAAGAACGGCCCCGTCCGTCGTCTCTCTCCATCGCCAGCCCATGACGGCCGAGCTTAGCAGGGGAGGCAGCATGGGGCGAGGCTGGCGCGATCCGTGGATTTGGATCGTATTCTTAATTGCGCTGCTGCTCCGGTTCGCGTATCTCGCCGATCTCCGTCACGCGCCGTTTTTCAGCCATCCGCAAATGGATGCTCTGTACCACGATCAATGGGCGCGGCGTTTGGCCTCGGGAGATTGGATTGGCACGGGCGTCTTCTTCCGCGCGCCCCTGTATCCCTACTTCCTGGGAACGATCTACGCGCTCGTGGGTCCCAACTACCTTGTCGTCCGCGTCGTGCAATTCGTGCTCGGTGCGATGACCGCCGCCTTCACGACGATGGTGGTGGGTCGGCGATTCGGACGCGTGGCCGGGGTGACGGCCGGATTGTTGCAGGCGACCTTCGGACCCGGCCTGTACTACGAGGGCGAACTCTTGCTGGTCGTGCTAGAGGCGCCGCTCAACCTCGCCACGCTCTGGGCCCTGGACCGGGCGTTCGAGACCCGCCGGCCGCGCGCATGGGCCTTGGCCGGAGCGTTCTTGGGATTGGCCGCGCTTGCCCGGCCCAACATCCTCGCACTCTTGCCCGTGGTCAGCGTTTACGCGCTCCTCTCTGTGGGCACCCTGGGCAAAACGTCTGTATCACGACTCGCCCTTTACTGGGGAGCCGCGTTGCTCGTTCTCGCCCCAGTGCTCGCCCGCAATGCCATCGTCGGTCACGACGTCGTGCCGGTGGCCTCGCAAGGGGGACTCAACTACTACTTGGGGAACAATGTGGCGGCCGATGGCATGTCCGCTGTCGCTCCCGAATTTCGCCGCACCTGGACAGGAGGTCTCGAGGATGCCGACCGACTGGCCACGCTTGCGGCGGGCCATGCGCTTCGCCCTTCCGAAGTGTCCGCCTACTGGATGCATCGCGCCTGGGACTGGGCCCGCGCGCACCCCGGCGATTTTCTAAGGCTTCAGATCAAAAAACTGGCCCTCTTTTGGGATGGCTACGAGATTCCCAATAACGACGACTACTATTATTTCTCGCGTCTCGCCCGCGTGTTCCACGCCCCCGTGTTGTTCGACTTCGGTCTTTTGGGCCCGCTTGCGATCCTGGGGGCGGTGCTGGGTATGGCGCGCCGGCGGCTCCCGTTCGCATGGATCGCCGTGCCCCTCGTCTTGTGGTTCGTGATTGCCGCATTTTTCGTGTGCGGCCGCTTTCGGGCGTCCACGACGCCGATCCTGGCCGGGTGGGCCGGGGTGGGCGTGGCCGAGCTCGCCGCTTACGCTCGCGCCCGGGAATTCAAAGCGTTGTCGTTGGCCGTAGCCGTGCTGGCTCTCGCGGCATTCGCGGTGAACGCGGATTTTGGAACGTTGCGAGCGCATCACAGCACCGCGGAATCCCATTTGCGCCTCGGCATCTTTTATGCGGCGAACGGTGCCCCGACCAAAGCGCGAGAAGAGTATGAGCTCGCCGTGCGCGAAAACCCGACGTTCGCCGATGGCTGGAACAATCTCGGTGTGCTCAACGCTCAGGAACAGCAATGGTCCCAAGCGAGGGCGGCGTTCGAGAAGGCGCTGGCCATCGCGCCGGATCATCCCAAAGCACTTGGAAACCTGGCCGCGCTCGATTTCCGCGAAGGCCGGCATGCGGAAGCGGATTCTCTGGCTCGCCGCGCCTTGCGGGCCGGGGGAGAGGAACCCGAAACGCTTTACAATGCCGCAGTCGTGCTGGGAAATCTGGGCCATCCGGATCTGGCCTACGCCGGATTCCACGCCCTCGTGCTGCGCCAGCCGTGGAACGCGGCGGCGCGCGCCGGGGAAGTGCGAGCGCTCCTGGCGATGGGGCGGCGGGATGAAGCGCTCGCTTCGTTACGCTCGCATCCGGAGGATCGCCGTACCCCCGAGCTCGAGACACTCTTGCAGGAACTCGAACCATGAATCTCGATGTCGCGATCTTTCATTTCTTGAACCACGACCTCGGTTGGGACGCCCTGGCCCCGATCATGAAAGCGCTCTCGAACTTCAAGGCCTTCATACCCGTGGTGGCGATCGCGACGGTTTGGATGCTGGTCCGAGGGGGATGGAAGGGACGCGTGACCGTGCTCGCGCTCCTCCTCATCGTTCCACTCAGCGACCAGGCTTCGGTCAACCTCGTCAAACCACTCTTTTATCGCGCGCGACCCTGTTGGCCCCAATCCGGACTCGTCGATGTCAAGACACACGGGGCCTACTGCCCGCACAACGCCTCGTTTCCGTCCTCTCACGCTGCAAACACCGCCACGGCGGGTGCGATCTTGATCGGGTCCTATCCCTCCCTGGCTGCCCCCATGGCCGTCTTGCTCGTGCTCGTCGGATGGAGCCGCGTGTACCTGGGCGTTCATTACCCCTTTGACGTCCTGGGGGGCTGGGTGTTCGGCGGTTTGATCGGAGGGGGAGCCGCGTGGGTGATCCGGGCCTGGGAATCCTCGCGGAAACGGGCGGCAAAAGGATCCAAGGTCCCATAAGGACGTTGACGCTCCCCAAGTCCATCTCTAGACTTATGTTCGGACGGGGTTGGATACCGAGGTTCGCTGCCTCCGCCGGTTAACCCATACATGGACATTTCTCGCCGGAGAGCGAGCGCTTCCAAGTGCGGCTCGCTCGTCGTTGTCGCCCTCCTTACGGCAACCTCCTGGTTCAAAACGAACAACGCTTTTTCCTCGGAGCCATCCGCTTCGGGGGCATCGCTTTTTGCGCCCGATCCTGCCGTTTTGGCCGAGCGGGGCATCAACGTCCCCACCACGACCCAGGACGCCGCGGCCGCTCGTCGCGCCCAGGGCGGAGTCACCGATTTCAATGTCGCCGTGGTCCTGGTGGACTTTCCGGACCTTCCCGCCGATCGGGTCGCTCATCCGCCCGCCTACTACGAGCATTTGATCTTCTCTCGCGAAGACGATGGATTCACGTCCGCCGCTGAATTCCTCGATCAATCCTCGCACGGGCGTTTTCACTTGGGCGGGGTCGTTCGCGGCTGGTTCAGGGTGAGCGGAAAGCGCACCGATTACACGGCGGGTTTCAGCGGCACTGGACTGTATCCTTTCAACAGCCAGCGGCTGGCCGAAGAAGCATTCTGGCTTGCCGATCCGTACGTGAACTATTCCTTACTCGACAACGAAGGTCCCGACGCCATTCCCGATTCCGGAGATGACGACGAGCTCGTGGACGGCGTCATCGTCGTTCACGCCGGGAAGGGGAGTGAGGTGGGGGGCATCACGCCGTCCGATTTCCTAAGCCTCTACTGGTTCACGCCCTCACCGTTCCCGGTCGACGGCGTATTTGCGCGCTTCTTCACCCTCAATCCGGAAGCCGGCAACATCGGAGTGTTCCTGCACGAGCTGGGGCACATGCTCGGTCTTCCCGACCTCTACGACACGAGCGGACAATCGTACGGAACGGGCCGCTGGTCGATCATGTCGGCCGGTCTCAACCTCGACGAGGGACGGACCCCGGCCGACTTCGATGCCTGGTGCAAGATGAAGCTGGGATTTGCCGAAGTTGTCTACGTCGAGAACAATTTGAAAGATGTGGTGATTCCGCCGTCCGTGGAAAGCGGGCTTGTCTATCGCTTGTGGCGCGGAGGCGGGGGAACGAACGAGTACTTCCTGCTCGAAAACCGGCGTCAGACGGGGTTGGACAGCGCGCTTCCCGGCCAGGGTCTACTCATTTATCACATCGACGATTTCGTGCTCAGGAACAACAACCCGACTCATTACAAGGTGGCGATCGAGCAGGCGGACGGGCTCTATCAGCTCGAAAACTATTACAACGATCCGTCGATTGGGGACCCCGGGGATCCATATCAGGCCGGAAATGCGTTCGGTCGGTACACGACCCCCTCCAGCATGGATTACCGGGGCGCGGATACCTACGTCCATGCCTACAATATTCGTGGCCCGGATGCCGCCGGCGCCATGACCGTCGACATGAGCGTGCTGCCGGGTCCCCTGGTCGAGCTCAGCGATTTGACGATGGAGGAGTTGGAAGGAAACGGTGACGGTCTCATCGAAGCGGGCGAGCTCGCCGGTCTCTTGCCCCGGATTTCCGTCGATCGCATGCCGGCCGATGGGCTCGTGCTCCATGCTGACCCCATGGATTCCTTGGGCACGTTGCTCGACCGTGACGTGACTTTCGGCGATGTGCCGGCCGGCTCCTCCGTGACCCCACCCCAACCCATCCGGGTGCGCGTGGCCTCGTCACTGCCCAGCGATCCCTATGGGCTTCCGATCGCGCTCACCTTGACCTGGGCGGACGCTCCGGGACGCCGCATTCCGATCGCGCTCGGCATCGGCATGGTGGTCGGTCGATCGGATGATTTCGAGCAAACCGAACACGGTTGGACGCATGAATCCGTGCGTCCGACCGCCTTCGATCAGTGGAACTACGGCCCGAATTTCGGGCAGAACGGCTCGGCCGGATTCAAACACGGCTACTACCAGGAGGGTTACCTCCGCGGTTGCGATGCCGTACTGGTGAGTCCAACCGTGCTCTTACCCCCTCATGCGGCGCTTAGCTTCGATCAACTCGTGGACATCGTGAGCCCGGACAGCTCGATCATTCAGGCCGGCGGGGTCGTGGAGATCTCGGTCAATGGCGGCGATTGGCAACTTGCCTATCCCGAGGACGGATATCCCACCTATTACGGAGGCACCCATCCCGAGTGGAAGGATCGTCCGATGTTCGCCGGTCACCAGCACGATGGGCAGTTCTACCATGAGCGCATCGACCTTTCCGCCTACCGCGGATCCCTGCGCGTGCGCTTTCGTTTCTTTTCCGAAGCCGGAACACGGAGCGGCCAGGGGTGGCACATCGACAACGTGCGCATCGAGCAGGAGGTCGTGCCGGTTCGCGTTCTGTCGGCGCGAGCGGTCGTGAAAGGTTCACGTGTGGAGCTCAAGTGGGAGCTCGCCGAACCCTTGCCGGCCGCCGTCCGCTGGATACGCGCGCAGAATCCCGAGACGCCGGAGTGGTCCACCGCCTGGATGACCGCGGCCACGAACGGCAACGCGATCGATTCATTGGGCGCTTCCCATCTCCCCGCGCAGTACTGGCTCGAGGGGCTGGAACGCGACGGATCGAGAACCCGCTGGGGGCCGCTGGCGGTGAATGTCGCGCGCGTCACCCCACCCGTTTCGTGGCGCTTGCTCGCCAACCCGGTGCGAGGGCCCGCGCAATTCGCGTGGGAAGGAACCATACCCGAACACACCCGGCTTCAAATCTTCGATATCGGCGGACGTTTGGTGTACGAAGGACCGGCGGGAATCGAGCACACCGCGACCTGGGATCGCCGCGATGGATCGGGGAAGCAGGTGGCACCGGGACTCTATCTCGCGCGCCTTACCCCGAGCGGGGCGCCCACCCTGCGATTGGTGGTGCTCCCGTGATTGCGCGCGCCATCGGTTTCGCAGTCTGCCTCCTTGTTGTATGGGCGGCTTGGGCGGGCGGGGCGGCGTGGGATCCGACCCTCGCCCCCATTTCACCGCCCTTGGCCAATGCCACGCTCGGCGTGACGAGCCGGAATGCGGCGGTGGCTCCCGACGGCGTCATTCATCTCATTTATCAGAACACTCTCAGCACCGACCGCTTTCAGCTCATGTACATCTCCCGCGATGCCGGCGGAACCTGGTCGACGCCCTTGCCGATCTCTGCGGACAGCGTGAGCGCGCGCAATGCCTCGGTGGTGGTCGATCACACCGGGCGTCTCCATGTGCTCTGCGAAGTGGCGTATGGAGCGACCGAGGACATCGCTCATTTCGTGCGGGAGACCAATGGAACCTGGAGCGGCCCCGTTTTCGTTTCCCCGAGCCCGGGATTTTCCCGTTCGCCGGTGGCGAGCGTGGATAGCTTCGACAAGCTGCATCTGGTCTGGTTGGATGGTCGCAACTCCGTCCAGCGAGTGCTGCATTCCACCTGGACGGCCGGGGGAGGCTGGAACGGTCTCAACGTGTTGAGCCCCGGCGGAATCTCGCCTCAGAATCCCACCATTGCCGCCGACGAGCTTGGCGGCATTCACATCTTCTGGAGCGATCGGATCGTGGCGGCCATGCCCGATCAGGTTTGGGACATCTTTTACGAACGTCTCGACGCGGGGACTTCGGCCATTCCTCCGCCTAAGGATCTCGTGCATGCGTCTTCGATCGCGGTAAACCCCTACGTCGAGGCGCTCGACGACGGAACGGTGTACCTCGTTTGGCTGGACACCCGCGCGGCGTCGCGAAACGATTCCTTCGAGGTGTACTTCAAGCGATTCCTCCCCGGTGTGGGGTGGGGGAGAGACAAGCGATTCACCTACGACGTCACCAACCATGCGCGTCCGGTCATCGTTGCGGGGGGAGGACGAAGCCTCAATGTCGTATGGGAAGATTTTCGCTTCGGATCCCCCGATATTTATTATCGGCAGATCACTCCGGAAACGGGTTGGGATCGCGACGAGACCGCGCTCACCACCGACGAATCCGCCTCGCAGTCGCCCACGCTCGTCTCCGAACCCAACGGCCGCCTGCTTCTCATCTGGAGCGGCGCGCAAGAAGGGGGCTCGTTCCGCATCTTCGTGCGCGAAGGTACTGCGACGCCGGCGCCCTGACCCGCTAGTTATACCGACGCGGAATTTCACCCGACAAAACGGTAAGTTCCACCCGTTTGAACCCGCTTCCGGTTCATCCAAAAGCTCGCTCCGGGCCCACGCCTAGGGAGGGACCTTTCTAGTTCCTTGTTGTACGCGAGGTTGAGGCCGCAGACTGCGGCGCCGGCATGGGTGGCACGGGGGTTGCGATATGTGGAGAGCAGACGCGGTCCTTCGGGACCGGCACCAGGACACAGGTTGCAAACCCTGCGCCGTTCGTGATGGCCTGCTAAGAGAGTAAACACCAGACGCCTGTTTCATCTCCAGGCCCACGCCGGAAGCGGGGGCGTTCGGAAGGGCCGGCTAACGCCGGCCCTTTCTCCTTTTTAGCGAGTAGTTTTCCATCAATTGACACTACTTTTGACGCGGTGCTAGCGTGGATTCCCTCTCACGATTGGAGTGTTCCCACTGGCCAGCCGCACACAAGGCCTCATCCTCGGTTGCGCGATCTTCTTGACCGGGGGACTGGTCATGATTTTTCTCGCGTCGTGGTTCGTAGGAGGATTCGGCCAAGGATCCGAGTTTGGATTGCGCGCCGGAAGCCGCATCGGTCTGATCGTCATTGAAGGACCGATCGGAGATGTGCGCGATCAGCTGGACGAGCTGGAAGACCTTCGGCGCGACGATTCCATCAAGTCGGTCGTCCTACGCGTGGATAGTCCGGGCGGCGACGTGGGAGCGTCCCAAGAGCTTCACGACGCCGTGGCGCGACTGGCCGACGACAAGCCGGTCGTAGTGTCCGTGGGCTCCGTGGCGGCCTCCGGCGCATATTACGCCGCCATGGCCGCGGACAGCATCGTATGCACGCCCGGAGCGGTCGTGGGATCGATCGGCGTCATTCTCACCTATCCCACCGCGGCCACATTGCTCGACAAGCTCGGCGTCGAATGGCGCGTGTACAAGAGCGGCCCGCTCAAGGATATGGGTAGCTTCAGCCGCAATCCGACCGAGGACGAGGAAGCGGTTTTCGACAGCATCATTTCGGATGTGTACGATCAATTCGTGAGCGCGGTCGTAGCCGATCGGGGGTTGTCGCGCGACGATGTTCTGCCGCTGGCCGACGGACGCATCTTCACCGGACGTCAGGCCATGGATGCCGGATTGGTCGATCGACTGGGTGATTATCAGGACGCAGTCGCCATGGCGGCGGCCATGGGTGGCGTAGCGCCAGAAACGCCGGTGGTGCATCGGGCACGTCCCCGAATCCCCTTCCTGGATTTCATCGACCGCTTCCTCCACGAGGAGGCCCGGGCCACCTGGGGGCCGCACCTGGAATACCGTCTCCGCTAACCCGGCCCAGCCCATTGGGCCCTTTCTTTGTTGCCCCCCCACCGCTTGTGTTACGGTCGGTAGACTTTCGGGGTGCTTTTCCTTGTGTGTCCGCAGGTTCTACGCCGCCTTTTCTGTGTTACTTTATGGAGGAGCTTTGTCCCCTTGGGGGTGGTTGGTTCTTGGAAGACGCCGCTGGCCATGGCGGAGTACGCCGCATCGGCCCTTCGGTGAAACCGGTCGCGATTTCATGCTGGAGTAGAGAGAGGCCCCGCCCGATCTGGGGCCTCTGTGCTAATTACGGGGAACTCTCCGGCATGGCGAGTGTTCTTGGAAGGTGGGTTCCCCGGCCTGCCTTCGCCGCGCGCCGCCGTCCCCTGAGGAGGGGGAGCGGTGTGGAGGAAGGATGCTGAAGAAGGCATCGAAGGAGCGGAGGAGGTATCCCCGCATCACCGCTCGATTGGCCATGCAGGTGGAGCGCACGGGGAGATCGTCCGCCGAACGGCCGATGACGACGGAGAGCGTCAACATTTCCAGCGGAGGCATCAACTGCTGCGTTCGCTCACAGCTCGAAACGGCAACACGAGTCGGACTCACCATCCTGCTCCCGTCTTTCGGCCGCAAGGGAAAGAAGACGCAAGTGATCTCTTGCAACGGCGTGGTGGTTCGGAGCGAACCGCAACCGGTGCTGGGAGAGTACGACCTATCGTGCGCGTTCACGGACATCAAGAAAGAAGACAAGCAACTCATCGAGGAATATATCGGCTGGCGATTGATGCAGGACCTCGTGGACGAGCGTCTCTCGCAGCCCTAAGCTCCGGAGCGAGGCGGCCGGGGCCGAGCGAGGCCTAATCGCATGTCAGACCGTCGCCCCCATGTGTCACGTCCGTGGACCGGCTTTGCCCTCCTGGGCATAATCACCTTCTTTGTTTCCTCGCCCGCCTTCGCCATCGACAAATTTGCCGCCGAATTCCTGAAGATTGGAGTGGGCGCGCGTGCGTTGGGTATGGGCGGCGCGTTCGTTTCGGTGGCCGATGATGCCAGCGGCGCCTACTGGAACCCGGCCGGGCTCGTGCAGCTGCAACAACGCGAAGCGATGCTGATGGGAGCGAGCCAATTCGGTGGCGTGGTGGATCACGAAGTCGGATCGTTCGTGGCACCGCTTAAGACCGCATCGTCCCGCGCCGCAATCGGAGTCACCTTCATTCGCGTGGGTGTAGACGACATCAATGTGACCAAGGACGCGAAGGTGGGGGAGGATCAGAACGGCAACCCCATCATCGATCCCAATCGCGTCGAGCAAAAGAGCGCATACGATCTAGCGCTTCTTTTGACCTATGCCCGAGGCTGGGGCGAGCGGTGGTCGGGCGGGGTGAACGTGAAGCTGGTGCGCCAGTCATTGGTCGATGAAGGGGCGAGCTTCGGTATCGGTGCCGATCTTGGGTTTCATTTCCAGGCCTCTCCGACCCTGGCGCTGGGCCTCCGCTTGGCCGACATCACCACCACGCAGCTCTTCTGGGACACCGGACGGCGAGAGACCGTCGGCCCCTCGGTCACGATCGGCGCCCACACCACCCACGACATCGCCGCTCTGCAAGGCAAGCTCCTCGTGGGCTTCGACTCCCGGTTCTCGTTCGAGGGCCTGGACGAACAGTTCGAAACCGGCAACGTGTCCGGGATCGTGCTCCCCGGGGCGGAGTACTGGTTCCGAAATGTCGTGGCGATTCGGGCCGGCTCCGATGCCGGCAACTTCACCGCCGGCGCCGGCGTCCGCTACAAGCAATTCGGGGCCGACTACGCCTACCTGGCCCACGACGAGCTCGATAGCACGCACCGGGTGAGCGCTCTCTTTCGCTTCTAAGCACCCGAGCGGCTTCTTCGAGAAAAGATCGATCCCGCTTGAGCATTTAGCTTAAGGCTGGGAGACTTCCGGCATGAAACGCGTCATGGCGTTTGCCCTGGCCGGCGGTCGCTCCTCCGGACTCTCCGTGCTTGCGCAGACCCGTTCCGTGGCCGCGGTGCCCTTCGCGGGCAAGTTCCGCCTCATCGATTTCACGCTCTCCAACTGCGTCAACTCGGAGCTCTACACCGTGGCGGCACTGGCTCAGTACGCGCCGCTGTCTCTGGCCGCCTACGTCGGGCGCGGCGAACCGTGGGATTTGAACCGGCGGGATGGGGGCGTAACCGTGCTTCAGCCCTACGTGCGCCAGGAGGGTGCGCGGTGGTACGAAGGCACCGCCGACGCCTTGCGCCAGAACCTGGATGTGTTGGAGAACTCCGGCGCCGAACGGGTCTTCGTGCTGTCCACGGATCTCGTCTACAAGATGGATTACTCGTGGGTGCTCGAGCATCACTGGGCATCGAGGGCCGAAGCGACCTTTGTCGCGGGCCGCGTGCCGTACGGAGAAGTCTCCCGGTTCGGCATGCTCGACGCCGATCCGGAAGGCCGCATCCTCGGCTACGTGGAGAAACCGGCTTCGAGCCCGTGGCCGTGGGCGTTCATGGGTATCTATCTCTTCGAGACCGCATTCTTGAAGGAAACCTTGCTGGAGACCCGGGGCGCGGATTTGATCATTGACGTCTTGGGGCCGCGATTGGGTCAGGACGACCGCATGCGCGCCTACTTCTACGAGGGCTACTGGGACGACATGGGCGGTATTCGTGAATATCATCGGGCCCACCAGCGCTTGCTCGAGGATCCGCCCGCACCCGATCTCTACGATGCCGACTGGCGCATCTACGCGCGAAGCGAAGAAATGGTGCCTGCATTGTTTGAGTCGAGCGCGCGCGTCGAGCGCAGTTTGTTCTCGAATGGAGCCCGGGTGGCCGGGAACGTGGAACGCTCGGTCATTTCGCCGGGGGTGCACGTGGACCGCGATGCGATCGTGCGCGACTCGGTGATACTGAACGGCACCCGCATTTGTCATGGCGCAGTGGTGGAACGAGCGGTGATCGACAAGGACGTGAGGATCGGCGCGGGGGCGCGAGTGGGCCGGTTGGGGGAGGAGATCACTCTCATCGGCAAAGGGGCGGAGATCCGGCCCGGACAAGCCGTGCCACCCGGTCGCGTGATACCCGTGGCGGCTTCGGCGCTTCTTAACGCGGGAGGCGGGCGGTGAGGGTCTTGGGTTATCGGAGGAGTTCGGTGCCCAGGTCCCAGGGTACTGGAGGCGCTCGGTGAGCGACGTCTACAGCATGGTGCTGGCCGGCGGCGTGGGAAGCCGGCTCTCCATTCTCACCGAGCAGCGCGCCAAACCCGCCGTGCCGTTCGCCGGGAAGTACCGCATCATCGATTTTGTTCTGTCCAATCTCGCCAACAGTGGGTACTTCGACGCCGCGCTGCTCACCCAGTACCGGCCGCTGTCGCTGATCGAACACGTGGCGACGGGACGCACCTGGGACCTGGATCGTTCGCTGGGCGGATTGCAGATCTTGCAGCCCTACTTGGAGGCGGACACGGGGGAGTGGTATCGCGGCACCGCCGACGCGGTCTATCGCAACCTCCTCCAGATCGCGCAGCGCACCTCGGTCGCCGACGTTCTTATCTTATCTGGGGATCATGTTTACGCCATGGACTACCGGCCGCTCGTGCGGTTTCATCGCGAGCATCGATTCCCGGCCACGGTCGCGGTCACACCGCTCGAGGATCGCGATCCGCGGCAGTTCGGCGTGGTGGAGACGAATGCCAACTGGCAGATCGCCGGGTTCGAGGAAAAGCCCGCGGAACCGCGCGGGAAGTGGGCGTCGATGGGCATCTACGTGTTTCGTCGCGATATCCTGACCCGACTCTTGCGCGAGGACGCCGTCGATCCCGAGTCCGACCACGATTTCGGCAAGAATATTTTCCCGAGATTGATTCGAGTGGCGGACGTGGGCGCCTACGTGTTCGAAGGGTACTGGCAAGACATCGGGACCGTGGCCGCCTTCTACGAAGCAAACATGAAGCTGTTGGATCCCGCCCACATCGACGCGGTCGCCAAGCCTTCCTGGCCCATTCGCACGCCGAGCGTGGACGCGCCGCCCGCGCGGGTGACTTCCGAGGGCCGCGTGGTGCGAAGCCTGATCGCCAACGGCGCGATTGTGCGGGGGCATGTCGAAGAGAGCATTTTGTTCCCTGGGGTCGTGGTGGAAGAAGGCGCGACCGTGCGCGGTTCCATCGTCATGAATGGTTGCATCGTCGAGGCGGGAGCCCGCATCGAGCGCACAATCCTGGACAAGCGAGTGCTGGTGGGACGTGGCGCTTCGGTAGGAGGCGAGGGCGCCGCCACGCCGAACCTTCGCGTTCCGGATCTCCTCCACGATGGCCTCACGTTGATCGGCAAATCCGTGATCGTGGAACCGGAAGCGCGCGTCGGCCGGAACGTATGCTTGGGCGGCTTTGCGCGGATTCGGCGCGATGCCCCGGTCGCCGACGGCGAGTACATCGATGGCTCCCTGCCCGCCAGCCTGCGTTTGTCCGCGGGCGCCGTGCGCTAGCTTTGCTACCCCGGAATCCGCAGCGTTTGCCCCACGCGAATCACCGAGCTGGTGCTCAGCCCGTTCGCCCGCCGCAACGTGTCGAGCGCAGTGCCGTAACGCTTCGCAATGCTCCACAACGTGTCCCCGGCCTTCACCTGATGTACACGATGCTGCGCCGTCACGACCGGTTTGGCGAGACTCCCGTCCGCCAGGGCTTCCTTGACGTCCTTGCGTTTCCCTTCCGGCACGCGTGCGTGAACGGGATGGCCGTCTCCCGGAGTCACGCTGCGGAGCCATGAGGGATTGAGTCGCCGCAGCTCTGCCGGGCTCGCGTCACACACCCTGGCCAGCGACTCGACCGACACCGGATGGGGGAGCGTCACCGTTTCGTACTCGAGCGCATCATCCGGATCCATGCGGTAGGGCTCCTGTTCGCCATCGCCGACCAGGCTCGCCAACGCCAAAGCGCGCGGGACGTAGCGTTCGGTTTCCTGCGGCAGATCCAGGGCCCAGAAGCTTTTCTTTTGACTCGACGTCATCGCGCGATGCACACGCGACGGCCCACAATTGAATGCGGCCAACGCCAAGAGCCCGTTCCCAAACTCGTCTCGCAGCTCGTTCAAGTACCGGCACGCCGCTCGCGTCGATTCCTCCCAGTCGCGCCGCTGATCGCGATCCGCGCTCAGCAAGAGCCCGGTGTGCCGAGCGGTCGCGGCGAGAAACTGCCACGGCCCCACGGCGGACGAAGTGCGATTCCGCGCTTCCGGACGAAATCCGCTTTCAAGCAACGTGAGTACCCACAATTCCGGGGGCAATCCTTCCTCTTGGAGAATTTTGCGCACATGCGGCGCATAGGGAGACGCATCCTCGATCCAATTCTGAAGGCTTCGATCGTAGCTCGAGCTGCGAAAGGTCTTTTTCCAGTGTTCAACTTGCGGACGATCGAGATCGGCGTCCTTCCACCACGGGTCCGGTTTGTGCCCGTGATCGCGCGTTGCCCATCGCTCGAGACGATTGAAGATGCGGGAGGCTGCGTATGCGTCGAGCAGGGAGGCCATCTGAACGGCGTCTTGAGGCTCTTCCTCGAAGACCCATGCATCAAGACGTTCTTCGAGGCGCCTCGTCGATGGCGGGGGAGCCTGGGCCTCGGGGGCACGCGCTTCGGGGGGCGCGTGGGGCAGCGCTTCCGGCGGCACGGGCGGTGGATGCTTATCCACCGCGGCCGGCGCGCAGCCCACCAGTCCCATGATGGCGAGCAAGACCAGTTTCCGGGTCTGCATCCCGTCGATTGTATCGGGGAACGGGCATTCGTCAACCGTTCCATCTGTCGAGCTGAAGCGGAATTGGGTCAAGTCACCCAACGCACGGTCGATAACCCCGGCAAAGGGAAAGCTCTGTGTCTATCACTGACTACCGTATCAACGCCCAGATTCGCGTCATCCTCGTTCGCCGTGGCATCGATCTGTCCAGGATCGAATACGGCGTGACGAATTCTGTGGTGTACGTCCGCGGCTCGGTGCGTACCTTCTCCATTCGCCAGAGCGTCGATCCCTCCCGCGATCGGTTGGAGGAAATCGAAGCCATGATGCGGCTCGAAAAGGCTCTGCGCGCAATTCCAGGTGTCAGAGACGTAATCTTTCAAATGGACCATTTGGTCAAGGTAGGTTGGCGATGGAAACCTCGATGATTGCATTGCCCCAAACATGGCCCGAGTTGAGTACCGAGGTGGTCGGCCTCTTCGAATCCGAGGCGTTGCAGCATCCAACCTGGGCCGACATCCAAAACCGTTGGGGGCTGGCGCTCCTGGCCGGAGGCCGTTTTGGGGAAGCTCGCGCGGCCTTTGAAAGAGCGTTGGAGCGAAATCCGCGTTATGCGTGGGCGGCCATGAATCACTTGCAAGCGCTGGCCCTCCTGGGGGAGACAGAGGCCGCGCGCGTGCGCCTGGCCGATGCGCCCTGGCCCAGCCAGGGATGTCGTGAATTCGCAGAAGCATTTATCGCCCTCTGCGCGAACGAAGCCTTTGTCCAGGAATCCTGGTCCCTCCTTCCGGGTGACACGTCTGGACGACCCGATTTCGTGCGGTTGCGCGTGGCCCTTCTGCGCACCAAGGATCGCAAACTCGCCGAGAGCGCTTGGCAAAGCGCCCGAGGTGCATTTCCCGAGGACCTTCCCGACTGGGCCAATCCGCTCAACCCCGCCCCGGACATGCCCTACTGGCTTTTGAGCTTCGTTCCCGGACTGTATCAACTCATGAAAGACGCCAGCACGTGGGAAGCGCGACTCGGACGGACGGTGGATGCCACCACGTTTGCGCATTGCATGCCCGCCTTCTGGTACGACTTGGGCGCGGCCTGGTGCCAGCGCGGTTTTCTGGCAAACCTCGCCGCGGACGAGGAGGGCGCCCTGGCCGCCTACAAGCGCGCTGTCGATGCATCGCCGACCAGCCCCGAGCCCTGGATCGCCCTGGCCTATCTCTGGAGCGCGGCGGGAGATCTGACACAGGCGGACGAGGCGCTGCGCCAAAGCCTGGATCGAGCCCCGGCCTATGCCGATCTTCACTATCAGCGGGGATTGCTCGATCACGCGCGCGGGGATACGCGAGCAGCGTTGCGTTCCTTTCGCGCCGCGCTCAAGCAAAACCCCAACTACATCGTGGCGCGCATGCAGGAAGCCGAGTCGTTGTTCAAGCTCGAGGATTGGGCGGGAGCGCGGTCCTCGTTCTTGCGGGTGGTCAACGCGGGACTCGAATCGGTGGATATTTGGCTGCGCCTAGGGCAAAGCGAGGAGAAGCTGAGTCATCCCGCGCAGGCAGAGGTGGCCTATCGGAGAGCCGCCCTATTCGATCCGCAATCGCCGCTGCCCTTCTTTCATCTCGGATGTTTGCATCGTGATCGTGGAGATCGGGAAAAGGCCAAGCGCGCCTGGAAGCGGTTTTTGAGCTTGGCCGGCGACTCTGA
>Ga0114129_10000272_pt1 | contig 58807 bp, 50 predicted proteins | sample RhiMetdeltSRZDD1_FD_80071 | JGI IMG/M metagenome (GOLD analysis project Ga0114129, IMG submission 80071) | Populus rhizosphere microbial communities from Tennessee, USA - Rhizosphere MetaG P. deltoides SRZDD1 (version 2) (version 2) | ecosystem: Host-associated > Plants > Roots > Rhizosphere >...
AAGCGACCGTGGGCGCCTCGACGATGACGCTCGGTGGGATGCTCAAGCACCTTGCCTACTACGAGGACCACTGGTTCTCCCACCGCATGCGGGGCAACGAGCGCCACGCCGTATGGAACGACGACTATTGGGACGCCGACCCCGACTGGGAGTGGAACTCGGCCGCCGAGGACTCCCCTGAGGAGCTGCACACCCTCTGGCAGGACGCGGTGTCCCGCTCCCGCGATCTGCTCTCCGAGACGCTGGCGGACGGCGGCCTGGACCAGTTGGCACGACGCAGCTTGCCGGATGGTCGCACGCCCAGCGTGCGGTGGATCGTGGTGCACATGATCGAGGAGTACGCCCGGCACAACGGACACGCCGACCTCATCCGGGAGTCGGTGGACGGCCTCGTCGGCGAGTGACGGGACAGGCCGAAGACCCGCCCGGCGGTGAGTGTCGGTCACCCTCCGGACGGCGGCATCCGAGGACGGGCCCACCGGAGCCGCCCGCAAGGGCGGCCGGCGCGTCAGCGGAGCCGTCCACGCGCCCGCCCGCAGCACCGCAGCCGGCGCTCCCAGCGTCGAGGTCAGCAGACTCGCGGCGCCGTTTGCCCCCGACCCGGGGTGAGCCATCGCGTATCCGGTTCAATACGCGATCGGTCGAGTTCGATTCTCGTCGCCGGCTCCGTACACGAAGACTATTGGCCGGTCTCGCCGTCGATGCTCTCGCGCATCAGGTCGAGGTGGCCGCAGTGGCGCGCGGTCTCCTGAATCATGTGGGTGAGCGCGTATCGCAAGTTGAAGTTGTTGCCGTCGGCTCGGGCGCGATCGTCGAGCGCGGCGGCGGCCACGATCGCGCGCGAGCGCTGGCATTCAGCGTTGTACGCCTCGATGAGCCCGGTCAGCGAGTCCTCCGGGTCGAGCAGGAACCCGCCGTGCGGCTCCTCCTCGGTCCACGGCCACGGCCGGTCATCACCGGCGAAGTCGATGCTGAACCAGAATCGCTCCACTCCGGTCAGATGCTTGACCAGTCCCGCGGCCGTCAGCGTGGACGCGGTCACCGGCCGGCCGGACGCTTGCTCGTCGGTGAGCCCGGTGACCTTATGCACGACCGTCGCGCGCAGGAAGTCGAGCATGCCGGTCAGGATCTCCCGCTCGTCGCCGTCCTCGGAAGGGCGTACGCGGGCAACAGGTGCGACGTTGGTCATCGGGCGATGCTAGGCGCACCCACCGACATTTCGAGTAGGGAATCAGTAGAGGAAGAGGCAGAGCGGATGGCCGGACGGGTCGAGAACGACCCGAAGGTCGTCGCGGTGCTGCCGCTGCGGCAGCGTACCTCCGAGCGAGACGGCGAGCTTCACGGCGTCTTCGAGCGCCGCTTGGCCCTCCTCGTCGGAGAACCGGCCGTCGGCGTCCGCGCCCGCCGGGATGACCTTCAGCTCAAGGTGGATCATCTTCTGCTGGCGGTCCGGCTCCTCGGGCCAGGTGGGCCGCTCGTATACCTCGGTCTTCTGGAATGACAGGCCGGTGCCGCCCTGTGGACCGCGCATGAGTACCCAGTTCGGTTCGACCGCGGTCGGTTCCCAGCCGAGCAGTCCACCGTAGAAGCGGGCCATCGCTTGGGCGTCGGAGCAGTCGAGGTTCACCGTGCGGAGGATCACTTTGGTCATGCCCGCAGACTCTATGCCAGGCACCATCGGTTCGCGCCAGTCAAGTGGCGCAAAGGACCGGGGCCCGGTCCGCGTGAGCGGACCGGGCCCCGGCTACCGAGAACGGATGTGAGAACTCAGTACTTGTCTTGCAGGGCCTTGATCGTGGCCTTGAGGTCGGCGAGCGACCGGTGCTGGCCGTTGCCCGCGACCGGAGCCGAGGCCCGCAGGCCCGCACCGGAAACGGCGGTCGCCGGGAAGGTCACGGTGCCGACGTTGTAAAGCGCCGGACCGCTGATCAGGGCGCCGAACTGGTTAAGCTGGGTGTTGTTCACGACACCGGTGCCACCGAAGACGACCACGGTCGAGATCGACGCGCTCTCCTCGGACAGCGCGAAGCCGGTCCACGGCGACGTCTGCGCCGAGGTGCCGGGGGTGAGCAGCAGCGGGCCGTTGAGCGTACCCATGAGGGCACCGCCCGACAGCGCGTCCGGCCAGTCGTTACCCGTCGCCACGCCCGCTACCGTCTGGCCGGCGAAGAAGCTGGCGCCGACGAAGTAGGCGGTGCTGAAGCGGTCGCTGCCGACGATCGGGAACCACCGGTCGGTGGGCTCGTAGCCCTGCGTGGCGGTGGCCGCCTGGCCACCGACGGCGATGATGTCGCCGGCCTGGGCGTCCAAGTACGCCTTGGTCGACACCGGCAGGACGGCGTCGGCCGTGAGGACGACGACGGCCTTGAGGTCGCTGGCGCCCGGCACGTCGTAGGAGCCCGCAGCAGCACCGGCGCCGAGGGCGTCGGGGAAGTTGTTGCCGGTCGCGACGAGGATCAGCTCCGGAGATGCGTCGATCGCATTAGCGATCTCGATCGCCGTGCTGTAGCGGTCGGCGCCGGCCAGGCGGACGACCGTGTAGTCGACATCGAGCGCGGCCGCGACGCTGGCCGAGATCGCGCCGGTGCCACCGAGCAGGTAGACCGTGTCACCGCTGTTCAGGACCCGGTCGATCTCCGCCTTGGTGGTGGTGTCGAGGCTGTTGGTGGGGGTCAGCAGCAGCGGACCTTCCTTGGCCGCAGCCAGGGCGGAGCCGCCGAGGGCGTCGGCGAAGGTGTCCGACCGGGACAGCACGACGGCCTTGGCCTCGTGGCGGTTGTCCGTGGTGCCCTTGGTCTTCCAGTAGGAGTTGGACACCGCGGCCGCGGTCTCGAACCGGCTGGCGCCGGAGAGGCGGGCCGCGAGGTTCTTGCGCTGCGACTGGTACGCCGGCTTGACGCCGGTGAGCGGAGTCGCCGCCGTGGCACCGCCGTTGGAACCGACGGTACGGATCGACGTGCCCGAGTTGAAGGCGACCGTCGTGCCGTCCGGCTTCCAGGTCGGGTTGGTGTAGTTCGCCGAAGCGTCCGACGTCAGTGCGACCGGGTTGGCGCCGTCGATGTCGGCCTTCCAGATCTGGCCGCCGGCCGAGTAGGCCACCTTGGTGCCGTCGGGTGAGATGGCGGGGTCGCCACCGTCGGCGATCTTCGTCCAGTCGGACTCGGCGTTGCCGCTGCCGTCCCAGACGACGATCTCGCTGCCGTTGCGCTCGGCAACGATGCGGTTGTCCAGGCCACCGTCCGGGTCGGTGTAGTCAGCCGTCGCGCCCACCGGCGAGATCTGGCTGTAACCCCAGCCGTAAGAGCTGGTGCCCCGGGCGATGTACCAGTGGCCACCGGATTCCTGCTCGGCCCAGACGACCGTGCTTCCGTTCGCCTGGTAGCTCGGGCTTGAGCGGCCCACGACACCGTCGGCCGGGTCGGCGATCCACCACGTACCGGTCTCGTCGCCGTCGTTGTAGTCGATGGTGGCGATCGAGAGGTTGTTCGTGACGAACACCGCCCGGCTGCCGTCGGGCGCCCACGAAGCATCGTGTACGCCGGTGGGCACGCAGGTGTCCAGGCACTCCTTGGGCGTGAGCGCGCTACTCAGTCCAAGGACCTGTTGGTTGTTGGTCGACGTCGCCGTGAGGACGCTCGCCGACCCGGCGTCACCAGGGTGGCTGGCGGTGGCCGTACCGACGCCGCTGAGCGCGGCGAGGCTGCCAGCCGCCACCACCGTGGCAACTGCCAGCGGTTTGCGGAGAGGTGAGGACAAGGGATGCTCCCGTGATTTCGCGCCGAACCTGTCCCTCGTGGAGCCGGTCTAATCCGGCCTCGGGCGGCGCAAGGCATGAGTGTATGGGGGGCGTTCATGCCGCGCTAGCCGGTCATCCGCGAATGTCCATCTGTGGACTTCGATGGAAAGGTCCACGGATTCGCTCATCCGCGCAGCTCATCCCTCACATACCGGGAATCGGACGGCCACGACAAGGGCTCTTTCAACCGTTCGGGCGCCGAAACGCGACCGTACCGTCGGTCTTTCGCCGCGAAAGACTAGAGAAGTGGCACCGAAATATGGGGCCGCCCGGTCTGATCGCCAGACCGGGCGGCATCCGCGAAGACTCGCGCAACGACGCGCAAGGAGCGGGTCAGGTGCCGTAGGGCCGTCCGTACCCGTAGATCGGCGCCGCGTCGATCCTTCTCATCTTCAGCGGTACGCCCGCCATGGAGGCGTGCACGATCCACCCGTTGCCGGCGTACATGGCCACGTGGTGAAGGTCGCTGTAGTAGAAGACGAGATCGCCGATGCGCAGGTTGGCGCGGGAGACGTGCTGGACGGAACCCCATTGGGAACGGGCGTTGTGCGGCAGCGAGATGCCGGCCGCCCGCCACGCCGCCATGGTCAGGCCGGAGCAGTCGTAGCTGCCGGGGCCGTCGGCGCCCCAGACGTAGCTCTTGCCGATCTGGGCGCAGGCGTACTTGACGGCGATGCCGGCTTTGCCGCCCGGGTATGTGTACGGGCACGGCGCGGGGCGCAGGCTGCCCAGCCCGCCGGTGGTGGCGTAGAGCTTGGACACCTGCTTCTGCAGGGCGTCGATCTGCTTGTCGTACTTGGCGGCCTGCGCGGCGAGTTCCTTCTCGGCCTCGGCCAGAGCGGCCACCTTGTCGTCGATCGGCTTCTTCTTCGCCTCCAGCTGGTCGCGCTTGGCGACGACGTCGCGGAGGTTCTCCATCTGCATGCGCGAGAACTGGTCGAGCATGATCAGAGAGTCGTTGACCTCGGTCGGCGACTTGGCGTTGAGGATCGCGTTGAACTCGGTGGCGGTGCCGCCCTGGTACAGGTACGCGGCGAACTCGCCGATGCGGGCCGTGGCCAGCCGCAATTCCAGCTTGAGCGGGTCGAGCGCCTTGCGCAGCTTCTCGACGTTCTTGCGTTCGGCGGCGAGCTTGGCCCGGGTCGCGTTGTGCTGTTCGAGTAGGGGTTCGAGCTTGTTCCACGCGGCGTCGATCTCCTTCTCCAATGTGGAGATCGACGGGTCGGCCTTGACCGTCTCGCTGCTCAGCAGCAAGCCGAGGGTGGCGACGAGGGACAGTAGCGCAGTAGCGACGGCTCGGGTCTTCCACCGGGTCGGGGTCGTGCTATAGCTGGCCACCGTGGGTACGGTCTCCTCTTCCAGACGGGGACGGGGGTGTCCCCACCGCCTACCGGGTTAGCTGACGGATTCGCGCTGGAAGATGCGCTACCGCGGAACGCGGATTCACCCCTTGAGGCAGTTGCCTCGCCTAACCCTTGGTTCCCCGGTTCGCGGGCGCCATAACGCGCCCGTCGATTCGGCGGCGGCGCCGGGGCCACTCTTGCTGAGCGGCCGACATCCAGCGCCGCACCGACTGTATGGCCGGGCGTTACCAAACCGCAACCCGAGGAAGCACACAATACGCGCTGTTCAAGCGGCTTCAACCAACAGTGACAAGGCTCGGGCCTAGATCACCGTCCTCAGAGAACCGACCGCGTCCCGCTCGCCGAGATCGGCATTTGCGATATGTACGCCATCCGCACGCGGTCGCCGCTATGGGGTGCGTGGACCATCAGCCCGTTGCCGACGTATATGCCGACATGATGTCGGTCGCCGTAGAAGAAGACGAGGTCGCCCGGCTGCATCGCGGACCGGCTGACGTAGCTCGACTCCTTGTACTGGTCGCCGGTGTAGTGCGCGAGGTTGACGCCGGCCGCCGCCCAGGCGTACTGGGTCAGACCCGAGCAGTCGAACGAACTGGGGCCGTTGGCACCCCAGATGTACGGCTTGCCGATCTGGGCGCAGGCCTTCTTGACCGCGGTCGCCCGCTTGCCGGCCGGCAGCACCGCCGGGCAGGCCCCGATGCGCAGGCTCCCGCCGACCGTGGAAGTGCCGTAGGCCTGGATGCGCAGCCGCTGCAGGCGGTCCATCTCCGCCTGGATGGACTTCTTCTGCTTGTTCAGCGCGGCGTCCTGCTCCCGCAGGGTCACGATGAGCCCGTCGAGCTGGGCCTTCTGCGCAGCGTACTTGTCCTTCTGGATCGCGACATTGGCGATCCGGGCGCGCTGGGCGTAGGAGATCTGCTCCAGGGTCACCAGCTGGTACAGGAACTGTTCGGGCGACTCGGCGTTCAGCAGGCTGCCGATCTCCGAGGCGCGGCCGTTCATGTAGAAGTAGCTCGCCATGTCGCCGACCTGCCCGAGCGACACCTCCACCTGAAGCGCCAGCGGAACGATCTTCCGGTTCAGCGAGTCGGCCTTCTTCTGGTTCTTCACCAGCTCGTTGTGGATCTTGTTGTAGTTCTCGATCGCCGGTTCGAGCTTCTCCCACGCCTCGGTGATCTGCTTTTCGATCTCCGAGACGCTGGGCGCGGCGTACGCGGCCGAGGGCAGCAGGCCCATGACGAGCACGCCGAGCAGGGCAAGAAGTCCACGGTAGAGGGTGCTGGGGGTAGGCACAGCTCATCACCCTAGGGGCGGGCGTTCTCCGAAGGCAACCCGATCACGAGGAAAATTCGCGCTGCTCTTGCGTGTTCACGCAGCGTGCGATGCCCGAGCGGGGTCCGCGTCGCGGCCGTAGACCGCGGCGAGCACATCATCGAGAGTCACTACGCCCAACGGGCGGCGGCCGTCGCTCACCAGCACCATGTGGCGGCGTTCGCGGCGCATCGCCAGCAGCAGTTCGGCCAGCGTACGCTCGGGCGGCACGGCGGCCAGCGGGCGGATGCTGTCGGCTGGAATCGGCGTACGCCGGGCCGATCCGCTCATGCCGATGACGTCCTTGATGTGCACGAAGCCGATGACCCGGCGGCTGCTGCGCTCGATCACCGGGAACCGCGACCGGCCGGTTCGGGTGGCGAGCACCTCCAGCAGGGCCGGCGAGGTGTCGTCGGTGACGAGGTCGACCTCGTTCCACGGCCGCAAGGCATCGGCCGCCGTACGGTGAAGCATCGCCAGCGCGCCGGAGATCCGCGCGTGCTGCTCAGAGTCGAGCAAGCCCTCCGAGCGCGCCTGGGTCACCAGGCTGGCCAGCTCCTCCGCGGTGAACACCGACTTCACGGAGTCCACCGCATCCACGTGCCACAGCCGCAAGACCTTGCGGGACAACCACTTCATCACGAGCAGCAGCGGCTTGGTGACGGTGCAGAAGGCCAGCATCGGCGGGCCGAGCCATAGCACCGACGCTTCCGGCCCGGCCAGCGTGATGTTCTTCGGCACCATCTCGCCGAGGACGGTGTGCAGGTAGACCACGATCGCCAGCGCGATCACGAAGGCGATCGGGTGCACCAGCTGCTCGGGCACGCTGAAGAACTCGAACGGCACTTCCAGGAAGTGAGCGATGGCCGGTTCGGCGATCGCGCCGAGCAGGATCGAGCAGATCTGGATGCCCAGCTGCGCGCCGGCGATCATCAGCGGGATCTGGCCCATCGCCGACAGGGCCCACCGGGCCCGCCGGGAGTACGCGGCCTGCGGCTGCAACACCGTACGCCGCGACGCGATGAGGGCGAACTCGGAGCCGACGAAGAAGGCGTTGCCGAGCAGCAGCAGGAACATGATCAGGATCGGAGTCACTGGCCGCCCTCCGGATCCTCACCGGGGGCGGGCCGCACGACGCGGACCTGCTCGACACGGTGGCGGTCGGTCTCGACGACGGTGAACTCCCAGCCGTTCTCGTGGACGCTCTCGCCGACCGAGGGAATGTGACCCAGCCGCGCCATGAGAAACCCGGCCAGGGTCTCGTACGGCCCCTCCGGCAGCCGGAAACCGGTCTGCTCGCGCAGCTCGTCCTCGCGCAGTACGCCGTCCACCAGGTGCTCGCGCGCGTCCGAAGGCGAGGTCAGCTCGATGTCGTCCCAGTCGACGTCGTGCTCGTCGGCGATCTCGCCGACCATCTCCTCCACCAGGTCCTCGACCGTGACCACACCGTCGGTGCCGCCGTACTCGTCGACGACGATCGCCATGTCCGCATCGTTGCCCCGCAACGCCTCCCAGACGGCGTCGAGGTCGAGCGACTCGGGAACCAGGACGGGCTCGCGGGCGACGGCGTTGACGCTGGTGGCCGCGCGGCGGTGCGGCGGTACGGCGAGCGCGTCGGTGATCGAGACGACCCCGGTCACCTGGTCGAGCGTCTGCTCGTAGACGGGGAAGCGGCTGAAGCCGGTCTCGATGGCCGTGGAGATCAGCTCGGCGACGGTGTCCGTACCGGTCAGGCCGACGACGTCGACCCGGGGCGTCATGGCCTCGGCGGCCCGCTTCTCACCGAACCGGACGGTCCGCTGCAAAACCAGCGCGGTGTCGGTAGGCAGTGCTCCGGCGCGGGCCGAGATCGCGGCCAGCAGGCCCAGTTCCTCCGGCGACCGGGCGCTGGCCAGCTCCTCCTGCGGCTCGATGCCCAGCCGCTTGACCAGCCAGTTGGCGCTGCCGTTGAGGACGGCGATGAGCCCGGTGAAGGTCCGGGAGAAGATCCGCAGCGGGCCGGCCGTACGCAACGCCAGCCGCATCGGCCGGGCCAGCGCCGCGTTCTTCGGCACCAGCTCGCCGAAGAGCATGGACAGCAGGGTCGCCAGGGTCAGGCCGACGACGTGGTTCCACGTCACGCTCATCCCGAGCCCGGACAGGATCACATCGAACGCCGGCTGGGCGATGTAACCGGTGAGCAGAGCCGTGATCGTGATGCCCAGCTGGGCGCCGGACAGCTGGAAGCTCAGCGCTCGCAGCGCTCGCCGGACGGTCCGCGCCCGCCGGTCCCCGGCGTCGGCCAGCTCGTCGATCTCGGCCCGGTCCACCGTGACCAGCGAGAATTCGGCTGCCACGAAGAATGCGTTCCCGGCCGTGAGCAGGACGAAGATGATCAGCGGGAACAGCACCGTGAGTAAGAGACCGTCGATGCGGTGGATCTTACCGTCCCCGCTATTGGGCTCGCCCTTCGGTCGAGGGGCGGGATCAGGCCGGCTGGATCGAGCGGAGCAGGACGGTGGCGACGTCGGTGACTTCGACCGCATCGGAGATGCCGACCGCGTTGACGCCGTCGTTGATCATCGTGGAGCAGAACGGGCAGCCGACCGCGATGGTGGCCGCGCCGGTGGCGATGGCCTCCTCGGTGCGCTCGATGTTGATGCGCTTGCCGATGCGCTCTTCCATCCACATGCGGGCGCCGCCGGCGCCGCAGCAGAACGAGCGCTCGGAGTTGCGAGGCATCTCGGTGATCGGCTTGGTGCCCAGGGCGGCGCCGAGAACCTCGCGGGGCGGAGTGAACACGCGGTTGTGGCGGCCCAGGTAGCACGGGTCGTGGTAGGTCAGGTCGCCGACGATCGGCTGCACCGGGGTGAGCTTGCCGGTCTTGACCAGGTACGCCAGCAGTTCGGTGTGGTGCACGACCTCAACGTCCAGACCGAGTTGCTGGTACTCGTTGCCGATGGTGTTGAAGCAGTGCGGGCAGGTGGCGACGATCTTCAGTACGCCCGCCTCTTTCAAGGTCTCGACGTTTTGCTGGGCGAGCATCTGGTAGACGAACTCGTTGCCGATACGCCGGGCCGGGTCGCCGGTGCAAGTCTCGTTGTTGCCGAGGATGGCGTACTTCACGCCGGCCTCGTTCAGCAGCGTGGCGACCGCACGGGTGGTTTTCTTCGCACGGTCTTCGAACGCACCGGCACAGCCGACCCAGAACAGGTACTCGAACTCGGCGCCGTCGGCAACCCGGGGAACAGTGAAGTCCAGGCCCTTGGTCCAGTCCTCGCGGGTGTTCGGCGGGGCACCCCATGGATTGCCCTTGGACTCCAGGTTGCGCAGCATGACGCCGGCCTCGGCCGGGAAGCTGGATTCGATCATCACCTGGTAGCGGCGCATGTCGACGATGTGGTCGACGTGTTCGATGTCGACCGGGCACTGCTCGACGCAGGCGCCGCAGGTGGTGCACGACCACAACACGTCCGGGTCGATGACGCCGCCCACGTCGGCGCCGCCGATCAGCGGCCGCTCGGCCTCGGCCAGGGCCAGGGCGTTGACGTGCGACAGGTCCGGCGTATCGCCGCCGGCCTTGTGCGCCAGCAGGTAGGGGGCTTTGGCGTACGCGTGATCGCGCAGGCTGGTGATCAGGAGCTTCGGCGACAGCGGCTTGGCCGTATTCCAGGCCGGGCACTGCGACTGGCAGCGACCGCACTCGGTGCACGTGGTGAAGTCCAGCAGGCCCTTCCAGGTGAAGTGCTCCACTGCCGCGACGCCGAACAAGTCCTTGTCCGGGTCGGCCTCTTCGAAGTTCAGCGGCTCGCCGCCGGCGTTCATCATCGGCTTGAGCGCGCCCAGAGCGGGGGCGGCGGTACCGCTGCGCTTGAAGAAGATGTTGAAGAACGCGGCGAAGCGGTGCCAGGCGACGCCCATGGTCACGTTGAGGCCGATCACGATGGCCCACACCATCGAAACGATGATTTTGATCAGGGCGACGATCGACACCGCCGCGGTCGAGGCCGGCAGCACCGCGCCCAGGGCGTGCGAGACCGGCGCCACCCAGGTCGGGTAGGGCAGGTCGTCGTTGGCCGCCTTGAACCCGCGGACCAGCAGACCGAGCATCAGCACCAGCAGCACGACCCACTCGACGAAGTAGCCCTGCCACATCGTCGACCCGGCGAATCGCGACCGCCGGCCCGCTTTGCTCGGCCGGTTGGCCAGGCGTACGGCCATCAGGTAGAGGATCGCCGGAATGCCGAGTACGCCCACCCACTCGGTCACGAAACCGAACAGGCCCCAGGGCCCGATGACCGGCAGCTCCCCGGTCGGCGACACGACCTCGAAGTACGCCTCCAGCACGAGCGAGGCCAGCAGGACGAAGCCGACCATCACCAGCCAGTGCGCGACGCCGACCGGCGTCCACTTGAGCATCTTGGTGTGCCCGACGGTCTCGGTCAGCATCGTCTTGAGCCGCTGGCCGCGGTTGCCGCTGCGGGTCGGGTCGGGCTGCCCCGAGCGGATCACGGCCAGCATCCGGTTCACGGCTCGCCACACCAGCACGATCGCCACAACCGTGATCGCGAAGGCCAAGACCGTACAGACGATCTGCACGCCGCCCATGCACAACTCCTCGGATGTCGATGCTCGTCCTTACATTAGCGGCTTAGCTACCGCTCAGTAACGTTGACTGCGCCACAGTGGGGACAGCCTACGATCTGGTTCCGGCCTGCATGCGGATACCGGGGCAGCATGGCTTGCCGCCGCTGCCTAGACTCGGGCTTCCGGTGCACACCCCTCGCCTCTCGGGACTCCATATGCGTACACGCACGCGCGTGGTCGGAATCGCCATCGCAGTGACCGCCGCCGGCGCTCTCGTCTCCTCGACCGCCTCGATGGGCGTACCCGTGGAATGGAGATCGCACACCGCGGCCGTGAGCGACCCGGCTACCGCAGTGGCGACGGCGGCGAGCCCGCAGACCTCGACGCGGCCCGCGGCGAGCAAGCCGCCCAAGGGCTCGCTGCCCGCGCAGAGCGCGATCGGCGAGCTGCGGCGGACGGCTTCGGCGGTGACGCTGTCGCCGCAGGGAACGGTGACCGCCGTCAGCGGGGCCAAGCTCTCGGCGAGCGGCGCCGACTCGTTCGTGCACAAGTACGCCGCCGCGTTCGGCCTGACCGACGCGCACGGGCTGGCCCGGGTGAGCAGCGAGAAGCTGGGCGACGACACCGTGACCCGGTACGCGCAGACGGCCGGCGGGCTGCCGGTGTACGGCGGCGAGATCGTCGTGACCGCCCGAGGATCCTCGGTACGCTCAGCGCTCGCCACCACGTCCGTGCAGCCGTCGACCGGGAAAGCGGCGGTCAGCGCGGCCGCGGCCGGCCCGATCGCCCTCAAGGCGGCCGCCGACAAGCTGAAGCTGACCGGACTGCACGTCACCGCGACCAAGCAGTGGCAGTACGACCCGGCGGTGATCGGTGCGCCCGGCTCAGCGGGGCTGCGCCCGACCTGGCAGGTGCAGCTCGGCGACGGCTCGGGCGAAGCCGCATCGGTGCTCGTGGACGCGGCGGACGGCTCGGTACGCCTGACGCTGTCGGAGCGCGAGGAGGCCCGCGATCGCGTGGTCTGCGACCTCGACAGCGTCCGCGTCGACCTGAACAACCGGTTCAACTACGCCTGCCCGACGTCGCCGTTCCTGAGCCCGGTCAAGCGGACCGAAGGCGGTTCGGCTACTGGTGTCGCCGCCATCGACACCGCGTACGACCTGCTCGGCGAGGTGTACGCCTACTACCGCGACAACCTGAACCTGGACTCGTACGACAACCGCGGCGCCCAGATCAAGGCGACCGTACGCGCCTGCGACCTGGACTACCCCGGCTTCCAGACGTGCTTCCCCTACCCCAACGCGTTCTGGGAGGGTACGCAGTTCGTCTTCGGCGACGGGTACGCCACCGACGACGTCGTCGCCCACGAGTTCACCCACGCGGTCACGGAGTATTCATCGCACTTGATCTACGCGTACCAGGCCGGCGCCATCAACGAATCGGTCTCCGACATCATCGGCGAACTGTTCGACCAGTCCTTCACCGGCAGCGGTGAGACCGAGCAACCGTGGCTGGTCGGCGAGGAGTTGCCCGGCGGCGCGATCCGCAGCATGTCCGACCCCAACGCGTTCGGGCAGCCGTCGTGCTATCTCTGCAATTTCTGGTACACCGACAGCGGCGACAACGGCGGCGTACACATCAACTCCGGTGTGGGCAACCATGCGGCGTACAAGATCGCCGGACAGATCGGCAACGCCGAGTCGCTGCAGCTGTGGTGGCGCGTCATGCACCTGCTGCCGGCCGGCGCCAACTACGGCACGCTCGCCGGAGCCCTGCAGAACGCGTGCATCCAGCTCGTGGGGTTCCACGGGGTCACGACCGCCGACTGCGGCAAAGTCCGCGACGTCGCGCTGACGCTGTACGACCAGATCGCGTACACCGAAGGCTGGAACGCCTGCCCGAACCACCGCCCGGCGGACGTCCTCTATGCCGAGGGCTTCGAGCGGTCGGCCGGCTGGAAACTGTCGAGTACGCAGTGGCTGCGCCTGCCCGCCGACAACGCGCCGTACCAGTTCGCCAACTCCGGCCAGAGCGCCATGAACGGCTGGATCACCAGCCAGGGCACCGGCAACGGCGCCACCGCGATGCTGCCCACGCTGGCCCTGCCGAGCACGAGTGCCGGACCGATCTACGTGACCTTCGCGCGAGCCGCGCTCGCCCAGTCCCCGGCGACCAACGTCTACCTGGAGATGAACGTCAACGGTACGGGCTGGAAGGCGACGAACTTCGCCAGCCGCAGCGCCAGCACGTACCCGGTGTCGGTGGCCGGCGCCGACTACGACTACCTGTGGGCCGACATCGGCAGCAGCCTGGCCGGTAAGAGCGTGCAGTTCCGGTTCCGGCTCTCCGGCACCAACTTCTTCGACTTCTACGTCGACGACTTCCGCGTGTACCAGTGTGTCAACAAGCCCACCGCACCGCGGGCGGCCGCGTACCTGACCGGTACGACGGCCACGATCAGCGTACTCACGACCTACAGCTCCACCCCGCCCAACATCGCCAGCCAGACCAGCGGCTACCTGCCGAGCGGGCAGACGATCGCGAAGTACGAGTACGTGTTCATCCCGCCGATCCCGGGCGCGCCCACGTCGAGCACGACGCCGACGATCACGATTCCGAGCGTGGCACCCGGCACCTACCACGTGAACATCCGAGCCGTCACTAACACCGGCGTCGCTAGTGCGTGGTTCGGGCACCGGCTGTCTAACGTTCCGCCGAGGAACTGTCAGAGTCCGGCGTACCCCATCGGGTGGACGCTCGGGACGCGGCCGACGCCTTGTGCGGTTCTTCGCATACCGCACTGACGTTTGGCATGCGCGCAAGGGCCGCCCCCGCTGGGGCGGCCCTTGCGCGTCTTAGCGCCGGCGCGGGTGAGCTTTGGTGTGCCGGGTACGGTCGGCGTGGGTCAGCGCCACGTGCGCCAGGTACGGTCGGCGCGGGTCAGCGCCACTTGGAGAGCAGGCCGAGAGCCACGACCATCGCGCCGAAACCGACACCGATGTTCCAGTAGCTCCACGTCTCCACCGGGAACTTGCCGCTGGACAGGTAGTAGACGACCAACCAGACGATGCCGAAGATGATCAGCGACACGGCCGTGATCGGCAGCCACATGGGGCTCGGCTGCTTCTCGGCCATCGAGGCGGTCGGCCGCACGTCGGTCGGCGGCGTGTAGACCTTCTTCTTGCGGACCTGCGACTTCGGCACGGTAGTTCTCCCTGGGCTGGATGACCCGAAATCTGTGACCGGGTCACCGCACCGGAGGATGCCGATGCGGACCGGCCTGAATAATGTTCAACAGCTAGCGTAGTCACATCGACACGCCAAGACGAGAAGGGGGAGTGGTGGAGTACACATCCGGCTCCTCGTCGTGGCGTCGCGCGCTCGGCCGGGCGGTGGGCGTACTGCGCCCCGGCCGTCGCGGTGGACGCTCGATGGGCTGGTCGCTGGGCGTACCGGCGATCATGGTCGCCGCCGGCTTCCTGTTCACGACGAGCGCGAATGTGGCCTCCGGCACGGACCTGCGTGAAGATCGCCGGCCCCGGATGGCGCAGGTGATCACCGAGCAGCAAGCCCGCATCGCGACGGAAGAGCAGACCGCGCGTACGCTGCGTCGCGAAGTCGACAGCGCGACCGCCGCCCTCGCCGGTACGGACACACCCATCGCCGACGCTCGGGCGCGGTACGAAGCCCTGCGCCAGGCCGCCGGGCTGACCGCGCTCAAGGGTCCGGGTGTGACCGTGAGCCTCAACGACGCGCCGGTCACCGCCAAGGGACCGCGGCCGGCCGACGCCACCAACGATGACCTCGTCGTCCACCAGCAGGACGTCCAGGCCGTCGTCAACGCCCTCTGGGCGGGCGGCGCCGAGGCGATGACGATCATGGGCCAGCGGATCATCGGCACGAGTGCGGTCCGCTGCGTCGGCAACACCCTGCTGCTGCAAGGCCAGGTGTACTCGCCGCCCTTCGTGATCAAGGCTATCGGCGACCCGAAGCGGCTGCGGTCCGCGCTCGACGCCGAACCGGGTGTCCAGTTCTTCCAGCGGGACGCCCGCGACTACGGGCTCGGCTACTCCGTCACCGACGAATCCGAGATCCTCGCGCCGGCGTACACCGGCTCCACCGACCTGAGTAGCGCCGAGGTGGCCAAGTGAGCCGGCACCGCGCGTCCGACCCGGACGACGAGACCACCATCATCCCCAAGATCGACCCAGCGGCTGCTCCGCCGGCTGAATCGAGTACGCCCCCACCGCGGCCGATTCCACGGCCGCCGCTGCACCCGCCGGCTCGCCCGAAGCCGCCGGCCGACGCCGATGCGACCGCGGTGATTCCGGCGGTGCCGAGCGACCCCGCTTCCGGCGGCCCCGCTGGGCATGGCGGCTCTCCTGGGCATGGCGGTGCGCCGGGTCCTTGGTCGGCGGCGCCTCCACCAGCGCGGCCAGTGCCGGCTCCTCCGCCAAACCGGCGCGTACCGACGCCTCCGCCGGGACGGCCGACTTCCGTGCCGCCGGTTGCCCATGCCGGGCCGCCTGTCTCGACTCCAGCTGTGCCACCTGTCTCGCCCGCTGCCGGTTCCCCGGTCTCGGGTTCTCCCGCACCGAGTTCGGGTTCGTTCGGGCCGGGCACACCGGGTCCTGGTTCCTCCACGCCCGGTCCGGGTCCCTACGGGCCAGGCTCTCCGGGCTCGCCGGTCTCGGGTTCTCCTGCACCGGGTGCGGGTTCCTACGGGCCAGACTCTCCGGGCTCGCCGGTCTCCGGCGCTCCGGGGCCGGGTTCGGGCTCGTCCGCGCCGGGTGCTGGCTACTTCGGGCCGGGTTCGGGCTCGTCCACACCCGATCCAGATCCGTACGGGCCGGGCGCCGCCGGCTCGGGTCCGGCGATTCCGGGGCAGCCCGCGTACCTCGGGCATCCGGGACCGGCGTCGACTCGGCCGGTTTCTCCCAGCCCCGCCGCGGCCAGTCCGGTTTCGCCCGGTGCGGTCCCGGGGCCGGGCCCGGCCGTTGGATCTGGTGTGGGCATTGGACATAGCGGCGTCGAGAACGGCGACGAAACCACGATCATCCCGAAGATCGTCATCGAGGCGGCCGACCCGAACGCACCGCCGGTGCCGGCGGACGCCACCGGACTGATCGGCATCATTCCCGACGTCGCGCCGGTCGAGGAGGAAGCGCCGAAGCTCAAGTACCGCGACACGTCGGGGGCGCCCATCCGGGCCGTGCGGATGAAGGACGGGTACGCCTCGGCGTACTCGGACTACACGCGGGTCACGGTCGGCTCCGTGATCCGTACGACGCTGCGGACGACGGGCGAGCTGCTCATCACGTTCGGGCTGGTGATCCTGCTCTTCGCGGCGTACGAGGTATGGGGCAAGACGGCGATCGTCGACGCGCACCAGGGCGACCTGGATCGGGCGCTCACGCAGGAGTGGGACAGCCAGCCCGTGACGCCGCTGCCGACGACGCCCGCCAAGACGCTGCCGCCTCCGCCGGGCAACGCGATCGGCCGGCTCTACATTCCGCGGCTGGCCAAGCACTGGGTGGTCGTCGAGGGTGTCGCACCGGGTGACATCCGCTACGCACCCGGCCACTACCCGAATTCGGCGATGCCCGGCGAGAAGGGCAACTTCGCCATGGCCGGACACCGGATGCGGTCGGTGTTCTGGGACCTCGATCAGCTGGAGGTCGGCGACAAGATCATCGTCGAGACGCAGCGGACGTGGTTCGTCTACGCCGTGATCAAGGAGCGCATCGTCAAGCCGACTCAGGTCGAGGTCGTTTCGCCGACGCCGCCGGACGTACCCGCGGGCAAGCTGCTCACCCTGACCACCTGCAACCCGAAGTGGGACAATTACCAGCGGTTGATCATCCACGCCGAACTGGTGGGACAGCAGTCGCGGGCCGAGGGCCCGCCGCCGGAGATGGGGGGCTGACGCGGTGTACGCATGGATCTGGCGGCACCTGCCCGGACCCTGGTGGGCGCGCCTGCTGACGAGCTTGGCGATGTGCGCCGGCATCGTGGCCCTGCTGTGGTTCCTGGCGTTTCCGTGGGCCGAGCCGCTGCTGCCCTTCGACGACGTCCAGGTCGGCGACGGAAACGCGCCGACGGAGATGGTGCCCGGACAGGATGTCATCCCCTACCCGTCCACCGACAACCCCGACCCGGGTGTCTCACCTTCCGTGGCAGGCTGAATGCGCATCCTCGTCATCGACAACTACGACTCGTTCGTCTACAACCTGGTCCAGTACCTGGGCCAGCTCGGCGCGGAGTGCGACGTCCGGCGTAACGATCAGATCAGCGCGGCCGAGGTGGCCCGGCAGAAGGTGTCGGGCATCCTGCTCTCCCCCGGGCCGGGCGCCCCGGAGAGCGCCGGGATCTGCCTGGAGGTGCTGAAGAACGCCGGCGAGGACGTGCCGATCTTCGGTGTTTGCCTGGGCCATCAAGCGTTCGGCGCGGCGTTCGGAGCGATCGTCCAGCGTGCGCCGGAACTGTTGCACGGCAAGACATCGCTCGTGACCCACCAGGGCACCGGCGTGCTCGAAGGGCTGCCCGAGCCGTTCACCGCCACGCGCTACCACTCGCTGGCCGTCGTGGAGGACACGCTCCCGCCCGAGATCGAGGTCACCGGCTGGACGCTCAGGCCGGACGGCGGCCGGGGCGTGGTCATGGCGATGCGGCACCGGACGCTGCCCATCGAGGGCGTGCAGTTCCACCCGGAGTCGGTGCTGACCGAGGACGGCCACGTCATGCTGGCCAACTGGCTCGCCCGGTGCGGCTTGCCCGCCGCTCGCGATCTGGCTCCCGCGCTGGCCGCCGAGGTCAACGAGCGCCGGCTTGCCGCCTTCTCCTCCTAACCCGGCTGACCGACCCGGCTGACCACAAGCGCCCCGGCTCCGGCCCCGGCCCTGGCTCCCGCTCCGGTTGACCATGAAGGGCCGAGTTGACCATGAAGTTTGGGGGCCGACACGCCGTCGAACATCACCCAAGGTTCATGATCAACCCACGGCGGGGTGGGACGAGATCAACCCACAGCAGCGGAGGTCAGGGGGTTGGTGAGGGCTCGGGGCTGGGCGATTCCGACGGCTCCGGGCTGGCCGCGTAGTCCACGAAGATCTTCACCTGGGTGTTCTTGAGGACCAGCGTGTCCTTCTTCGGGTTCTGGTTGCTGACCTTATCGGCGTCGGCCGGCTGGACCTCGTCGCCCCGCGCGATCTGAGCCGTCAGCCCGACCTCGGTGAGCCTCGCGATGGCCTGCGTACGCGTCAAGCCGATGAGGTTCGGCACGGCGACCTTGTTGCCCTTGGACACCTGGACGGTGACGGTCGAGCCGCGCTCCACCGTCGCGCCGGTGGACGGGTTGGACGACAGCACGGTGTCCGCCGGCTTCTCGCTGTCGATCTCGTCGAACTTGGCCACCAAGCCGGCCTGCTCCAGCGCCTGCTGGGCGTTGGCGCGGGTCAGCCCCTGGAGGACCGGAACCGTGGTTTTGCCGGGGCCGACGCACATGCGCAGCGTGACGGTGGCGTGCTCATCCGCCTTCCGCCCGCCCGCGGGATCCTGCTCGGCAACCCGGTCGCGGGTGCAGTCCTCGCTGGTGACGCCGTCGCCGAACGCCACCTGGAAGCCTCGCTGGGTCAGCGCGGCCTGGGCGGCTTCCCGGGTCTGGCCGACGACTTGGGGCACGTCGACGCGCTTGGGCTGGTTGAGCAGGATGAGGCCGACGGTCACCGCGATGACGGCGAGGACGCCGAGGAACGACAGAACCGCGATGGCGAGGCCGGAACTCTTGCGGCGCTTGGCGTTGCCGACCCGGGCACCGTTGCGCGTGGGCGTACGCGTCGGGTTGGCAAGCGGCAGGGTCTCCTCCTCGCGCATGACCGGGGTGGCCATGACGGGGCGGCCGGCAGCGGCCCGCAGGACGTCGGCCCGCATCTCGGCGGCCGACTGGTAGCGGTTGGCCGGGTTCTTCGCCAGCGCCTTGAGGACGATGGCATCCAGGTCGGGGCCGACGTCGCGGTTGCTCACCGACGGTGGCCGCGGGTCTTCCCGGACATGCTGGTACGCCACCGCAACGGGCGAATCGCCGACGAACGGCGGGTGCCCGCAGAGCAGCTCGTAGAGGACGCAGCCGGCGGCGTAGACGTCGGATCGGGCGTCGACCGCCTCGCCCCGCGCCTGCTCGGGCGACAGGTACTGGGCGGTGCCGATCACGGCCGACGTCTGCGTCATCGTCGTGGCCCCGCTGGCCAGCGCCCGCGCGATGCCGAAGTCCATGACCTTGACCTGGCCGTTGGGGGTCAGCATGACGTTGCCGGGCTTGATGTCGCGGTGGATGATGCCGTGCCGGTGGCTGAACTCCAGCGCCGCGCAGATGTCGGCGGTCATCTCCAGGGCGCGCCGCGGCATGATGCGGCCTTCGGCGGCCAGAACTTCCTTGAGCGTACGCCCGGCCACGAACTCCATGACGATGTAAGGCAGGACTTCACCGGTCGGCGCACGTTCCTCGCCGGTGTCGTACACGGCGACGATCGCGGGGTGGTTCAGCGCGGCGGCGTTCTGCGCCTCGCGGCGAAACCGCATCTGGAAGGTGTTGTCCCGGGCGAGGTCGGTGCGCAGCATCTTGATCGCGACATCGCGGCCGAGCCGCAGGTCCCGCCCGCGGTGCACCTCAGCCATGCCGCCGTAGCCGAGCAGCTCGCCGACCTGGTATCTGCCACCCAGCAGCCGGGCCTGCGTCATCTCGTCCGTCGTCCTTCGGTCGTCAGCGCCGGGAAGGTTCCCGCCTCGTCGGTCGCGATCCGGTCCGCGGCCGGCGCCGCGGTGTCTCCGGCCAGGCTTACCCGAGCCGGGCCAGCTTGCCAAACTTGTGCCGGTCTTGTCACGTTCGCCGGCGCGGCATTCAGGGAGTTACGGGTCAGGGTGTAGCCGATGTACCCCGCGCACGCCACAATCGCAGCCATCGCGACAATGACCAATAAAATCATCCAGAAGGTGCGCCAGCCGCTGCCGGTCGGCGTCGGCTTCGGGGCAGCGTACCCCGGCGCAGCGGGGGAACGGCCGGCTGCCACTCCGGCGGAAGCGCCGTTCGATACCGGTGCGGGCGACGCCGAGGCGTTCGGCATCGCCACCCGGGCCGACTGGCGTACGCCCTGCGCCGGCGCACGCTGAGGCAGACCCGAACCGCCACTGGACGGCGCCGGCGAACCGGGTGCCACCGGCGATCCCGGGCCGACCGGCGACCCGGCGACCGAAGGACCGGGCGGCGGGGTGGCGGGCGCCGGCGAGTGTGGCATCGGAGAAACCGGCGACGCGGCCGGGCGGCTACCCGGATCGGTGCTCAGCACCGCGGCAGCCTGGCGCGCGGCGGCACCGAAGATCGCGGCGCTCGGCCAGCGGGCCGCGGGATCCTTGGCCATCGCGCGTTCGACGATCGACCGGACGGCCGGCGGGACGTCGGCGGGCAGCGGAGGCGGTGCGAGGCGTACGTGCTTCATCGCGATCTCGATCGGGTTGTCGCCCTCGAACGGCCGGCGCCCCGACAGGCACTGGTACGCCACGACACCGAGCGAGTAGATGTCGGAAGCGGCGGTCGCGGTCTGGCCGGACGCCTGCTCCGGCGACAGGTAGGACGCGGTGCCCAGGACGGCACCGGCCGCGGTCAGCTGGGCCGCGACCGCGGAACGGGCGATGCCGAAGTCGGTGAGCACGAGCGTGCCGTTCGCGCGTACCAGTAGGTTCCCGGGCTTGACGTCGCGATGCACGATGCCCTTGCTGTGCGCGGCCTGGAGAGCCTCGGCGGCCTGGGCGATGAGGGCCATGGTGCGCGCGGGGGTGAGACGACCGACCCGGCCGAGGGTACGCGAGAGCGCGTCGCCCTCGACGTACTCCATCACCAGGTACGCGACGTCCTGGTCGCCGCCGTAGTCGTAGATGTCCACCACGCCGGGGTGGTTGATGGTCGCCATCGTGCGCGCCTCCAGCCGGAAGCGCTCGGAGAAGCCCTGCTCCTCCAGCAGCGACGGCAGCAGGATCTTGATGGCTACGGTACGCCCGAGCGTCTCGTCGGTACCGCGCCAGACGTCGCCCATCCCCCCGGTGGCGATCCGTTCGTCCAGGCGGTAGCGCCCGCTCAGGAGTGTTCCTGGCGACACCATCACTTGCCTCCCCGATCGGTGATGACGGCCTTCATGACCAATCCCCCGATGCGTGCCGCCTCGCCGCTCCCGCCGCTGCCGGAGTTGGCGAGCAGCACGGCGACGGCCACGATGGGCCGGTCGTCCTTCATGGCGAACCCGATGAACCACCCGTGGTCCTTCGCGCCCTCGGCGTTCTGCGCGGTACCGGTTTTGCCGCCGACGCGGTAGCCGTCGATCTGCGCCCGCCGGGCGGTGCCGTTCTCGACGACGCTGACCATCATCGCCTGGAGGTTCGCGGCCACGGCGCCGGAGCACGTCGTACGCAGACGCTGCGGCACGGCCCGGTAGTAGTTCGTGGTCAGATCCGGGCCGAGCAGCTGGTCGATCAGGTACGGGCGCATCTGCTCGCCGCCGTTGGCGACCGCGGCGGCCATCATCGCCGCCTGCAACGGGGTCACGCGCGTATTGGCCTGGCCGATCGCGGTCTGGGCGATGATCGGGGCGTCGGGGTTGCCGCTGTCGGTGGTCAGCGTCCCGACCTCGCTCGCGGCGACCGGCATGCCCTTGCCGTCCAGCCGGCCGACCTGGAGGGATGCGTCGCCCCAGCCGAAGTTCGCGGCCGCCTGGGTGATCTTGTCCGGCCCGAGCGCCACGCCGAGCTGCGCGAAGCCGGTGTTGCACGACTCGGTCAGCGCCTCGATCAGCGTCACCTGGTCCTCGGGGCAGATCGACGGCACCGCGTTGGTGATCTTGTGAGTGGTGCCCGGTGCCTGGTAGCTCGATCCGGCCGGGATCGACGTGTTCGTCGTGTAGCCGCTCTCCAGCGCCGCCGCCGAGTCGATCACCTTGAAGATCGAGCCGGGCTGGTAGGTCTCGCTGATCGCCCGGTTCAGCAACGGCTGCGCCGGATCGGCCGCGAGCTTGTTGTACGCCGCATCGGCACCGGAGGTGTCGTGGCTGACGATCGAGTTCGGGTCGTAGCTCGGCGTCGACACCATGCTCAAGATCGCGCCGGTCCGCGGGTCGAGCGCGACGACCGCGCCGACCTTGGCGTCGTTGCGGTTGTTGACCAGCTCGTCGAAGGCCACGTCCTGGGCCCGGCTGGACAGCGTCGTCACGACGTTGCCACCGGGTGTCTTCTCGTTCGACCACAGGTCGCGCAGCCGGTCGGCGAACAGCTGGTCGCTGGTTCCGGCCAGGAACTCGTTCTCGACGTACTCGATTCCGGTGGGCGTACCGTTCACCGGCTTGTAGCCGACGATGTGGGCGTACGCCTGCTTGTACGGGTAGCTGCGCAGGAACTTGAGGTTGTCGTCGGTGACGATCGACTTGGCCGCGGGCTTGCCGCTGACCTGGATCACGCCGCGCTGGCGGTCGTACTCGGCCACCTGCACCCGGCCGTTGTACTGGCTGGTGCGGTAGTCGTTGGCCTTCTGCCACTGCACGTAGGTGAGGTTGGCGAAGAGCAGGCCGAACAGGACCATCGCGACAACGCCGACGCGGCGGAGCGGGGCGTTCACGGGTTCTCCCTCGGGCTGCTCGGGCGGCCGGGCGCGTCGTAGGGCTCGGTCTCGGCGTCGGCCGCGTCGTACTCACTACCGTCGTATTCGTCGACGAACGGGTCTACGGCTGGGTCCAGCGCCTCGTCATCGAATGTGGCGTCCGACACAGCGGGCTGTTCGGCTGTGTGACGCGAGAGCGAGCCGTCCGGTTGTCCGCTGTCGGCAATCTGCGGCGAGTCGGCCGGGCGCGGGGCCGGCGAGGCCGGTGCGGTCGCCACCGATGCCGCTCCCGCCGAAGCCGGTGCGACCGGCGCCGTACGCCGGGCTCCAACCGGGGCGCTGGCCGTACCGACCGGCGGACGGCCGGGCTGGCCCACCGCGACCGGTGGCCGGATCATGCCGCCGGGCGCGCCGAGCGGGGCCCGCGCGGCATCGGACACGCGCAGCAGGATCGCGATCAGAATCCAGTTGGCCATCAGCGACGAGCCGCCGGCCGACAGGAACGGGGTGGTCTGGCCGGTCAGCGGGATGAGCCGGCTGACTCCGCCGACGATCACGAACACCTGCAGGCCCAGCGTGAACGCCAGGCCGCCGGCGAGCAGCTTGCCGAACGAGTCCCGCACGGCCAGGGCGGTCTTGATGCCCCGCACCACGACCAGCAGGTACAGCACCAGCAGCGCAGTCAGGCCGAACAAGCCGATCTCCTCGCCCATGCCGGCGAAGATGAAGTCGTTGCGGACCTCCGGCACCTGGCCGGGCGATCCGCCGCCCGGTCCCGTGCCGAACAGCCCGCCCGTGCCCAGGCCCAGCAGCGACTGCACCAGCTGATAACCATCGGTGTACGCGCGGTCGCTGCCGGCCGGCCCGAAGGGGTCGAGCCATATGTTGGCCCGCTGGTAGAAGTTGGCGAACGGGCCGCCGATGGCCGCACCCAGCACGTACGCCAGGATGGCGCCGCCGAAGAACAGGAACAGACCGATGAGCAGCCAGCTGACGCGCTCGGTCGCGATGTAGAGCATCACGACGAACATGCCGAAGTAGAGCAGCGCGGTGCCGAGGTCCTTCTCGAAGACGAGGACGAGGAGGCTGAGCGCCCAGACCACGAGCACCGGCCCGAGGTCGCGGCCGCGCGGGAAGTCGACGCCGAGTACGCGCTTGCTGGCCAGCGCCAGCACCTCGCGCTTGCGGACGAGGTAGTACGCGAAGAACGAGGCCAGCATCAGCTTGGCGAACTCACCGGGCTGGATCGAGAACGAGCCGACCCGGATCCACAGCTTCGCGCCGTGCACCTCGGAGATGCTGCCCGGCAGGGCCGCCGGCAACATCATCAGGATGATGCCGACGAAGCCCAGGGTCCAGGCGTACCGGGAGATCGTGCGGTGGTCGCGCAGGAACCAGAGCATCACGGCGGCGAGCGTCACGGCGATGGCCGTCCACAGCAGCTGCCGCCCACCCTCGCCGGACAGGATCGGGTAGTCGGCCCGGTCAGCCGCCTTCACCCGGCCCAGGTCCAGCCTGCGCAGGAAGGTCACGCCCAATCCGTTGAGCGTCGCCACGGCCGGCAGGATCACCGGGTCGGCGTAGGGCGCACGCAGGCGTACGACGATGTGCATGCCCAGGAAGAGCGTGGTGAGAATGGCGGCCGGGACCCAGAAGTCGCCGGTGATCGTGTCCAGCAGGTTCGCCTCGACGGCGGCCAGGTAGCCGGCGACGACGACCATGCCGAACAGCAGCAGGATCAGCTCGGTGCGGCGAGCCCGGCGTGACCGCTTGCCCGCCGCCGGCGAAGCGGCGACGGGCGGGGCGGCGGCGGCAACACTCACAGCGTCCTCACGATCCAGGGGTTCACGAGCGGCAGGGTGCCGGGGTGAGCACGCTGTCGGCGGGCGTGGGCGAGACCCCGGGCGCCGAAGCGGCGCTCGATGGCGTAGCCGCGCTCGCGAGCACCGAGGGCGCCACGGACGGCTCGCAGGTCGGCAGCAGGTTCGGGTTGGCCGGGCTGTCGCTGGTCAGCCCGGACAGAATCTGCTGCGCCTCGGTCTCGGTGCCGGCCGCGATCCCCTTGCGTACGCGGTCCTGCGCCACCTGGGTGAGGGCGTCGACCTTGATGGTGCTGGTCGTGTCGACCTCGGAGAGGCTGAACCCGGCGATCGACCCCGGTACGCCCTTGAACACGGCGACGTAGCCCTGGTCGGTGACGCCGACGTAGTACTGCGACTGCGTGTAATGCCAGCCCGCCCAGACCACCCCACCGAGGACGGCCACCAGTACGCCCAGCAGCACGGCGGTACGCCACGGCCGCCGGCTGGGGCGGGCGTCGTCGTCGAGCGGGGCGGCGGCGTTCTCGGCCGGTGTGGCCGGGCGGGGAGCGGCGTTCGCGGTCAGCGAGGCGGCCCGCGCGGCCGGTGTGGACTCCCCGTCGGGGCTGGCCGTCATGCCGCGGTCGCGGGCGGCGGCCCCGCCGACCACCGGCGCGTCTTCGACGATGTCCTCGTTCTGCGCGTCGGCGACGATCACGGTGATGTTGTCCGGCCCGCCGCCACGCAGCGCCAGAGCGATGAGGCGGTCGACACACTGGCCGGGGTCCACGTACTCCCGCAGCGTTTCGCCGATGGTCTCGGCGCTGACCACCCCGGACAGGCCGTCGGAGCAGATGAGGTACCGGTCGCCGGCGTTGACCTGGCGGACCGAGTACTCCGGCTCGACGTCCCGGCCGTCCATGGCCCGGGTCAGCAGGGAGCGCTGTGGATGGCTGCTGGCTTCCTCCGAGGAGATGCGGCCCTCGTCGACCAGCATCTGCACGTAGGTGTCGTCCTTGGTGATCTGGGCGAACTCGTTGTCGCGCAGCATGTACGCCCGCGAGTCGCCGATGTGCACGAGCCCGATCTTGGAGCCGGTGAAGAGCATCGCGGTCAGGGTGGTACCCATGCCCTCCAGATGAGGGTTGGCGTCCACCGTGTCGCGAAGCTGCTGGTTAGCGGCCTCGACGGCACCTCGCAAGGCATCGACCAGGGCATCGCCCGGTACGTCCTCGTCGAGCGGTGCCATGGCGCCGATGACGATGTTGCTGGCGATGTCACCGGCGGCCATGCCGCCCATGCCATCGGCCACGGCGAGCAGCCTCGGTCCGGCGTAGACGGAGTCTTGGTTACCGTCTCGGATCAGACCTCGGTCACTGCGCGCCGCATAGCGCAGGGTCAGTGTCATGGTCGCAACTCAAGGGCAGTGCGGCCGATTCTGATCGGCACGCCAAGGGGGACGGGGGTGGGACCGGTCACCTTGGTCCGGTCCAGGTAGGTACCGTTGGTCGAGCCAAGATCCTCGATGAACCACTGCCCGTTGCGCGGTACCAGCCGCGCGTGCCGGGCAGAGGCGTAATCGTCGGTGATGACGAGGGTCGAGTCTTCGGCACGGCCGATGCTTATCTGGTTCTCGCCCAACGTGATGCGGGTGCCGGCGAGGGCACCCGCCGTCACGACGAGCTGGTGCGCGGCGCGGCCCTTCTTGACCTTGGCCGGCCGCGACGGTCCCGCCGCCGCCGCACCCACCCCGCGGGGCGCGGCGACGAGCCGGGACGAGCGCGCCCCGGCGAACAGATCCCGGCGGATCACGCCGACCACCGTGAACACGAAGATCCACAGCAGGACGAGAAACCCGAACCGGGCGGCGGCGAGAACGAACTCCGGCACGGCCGCTAGCCGTCCACGCGGAAGGTCAGCGTGGTCGTGCCGATTTGGACCATGTCGCCGGGGTTGAGGGCGACGGCCGAGATGCGCTGGCCGTTCACCATCGTCCCGTTGGTCGAACCCAGGTCGGTCAGCACGACCTGGCCGCCGTCGAAGTCGAGCCGGGCGTGCCGGCGGGAGATGCCCACGTCGGGCAGGCGCAGGTTGGCCTGGTCGCCGCGGCCGATCACGGTCGAGCCGATGGCGACCGGATAGGTACGCCCGTCGGCCGACACGAGGCGGACGTTGCGCGCACCGGCACCCGGCGGCGGCCCGTACGCCGGCGGCTGGTCATACGGCGAGTACGCCGGCGGCGGTGGCGCGTCGTAGCCACCACCCGCGTCGGAGCCGGTGAAGACCTCGGCGGTCACCCGGAACATGCCGGTGTCGAGGCCGTCGCCGCGCTCGATCTCGACGATCACGTCGCCGTAGACGGTCCAGGCCTGCTCCCCGATGAACTCGGCCTGGGACTGCGCGAGCTCCTGTGCCAGCGCGGCCGCATAGGGGGCCAGCCGGCTGTGGTCATAGGGCGAGAGATCGATCACATATCGGTTGGGCACCAGCGTCCGGCCGCCCGCAAGGATCGCCTTGTGGGCCTCGGCCTCCCGCTGCATGGCGTTCAGGATCTCCACAGGATGGACGACACCCTTGAACACCTTCGCAAAGGCGCCTTCCACCAGGCCTTCCAGCCTCTTCTCAAAGCGTTGCAGCACGCTCACCGGTCCTCCTCGGGTTCCGAGGACATGATGCTATCCGCCCGCCACCCGTCACGTCTGCGCCCGATCCACCCAACCACGTCAACCAACCCGATTCGGACCCCGGAGCGGGGCCGTGCTAGTGTTTCCTCCGCGCCGCCGACAGCATCCGCAGCACCAGCTCGCAGATGTCGTTGGCGGTCGTGGCACGCATAGCGTAAGCTGTGTCGGCCACGCGCTTCCGGGGAAGTGGCGGAATGGCAGACGCGCACGGTTCAGGTCCGTGTGCCCGAAAGGGCGTGAGGGTTCAACTCCCTCCTTCCCCACTGGTGTGAACGGCGCCGGGCTTCCCGCCCGGCGCCCTTGCTTTGCTTCGGTGCCGCCCGCGGCGCTTCGGCGCCACCCCGTGAGGCTTCGGCGACTCTGCCTATCCAACCGGCGCGCCGATCCCCATCCGCCTCGGCGGCCAAACCTTTGGACTCTCGGCGACGAATGCCGCACGTTCAGCGGATGCGGTCCAGGCCGGTTCTCGCCGGGAGCTCGTCCGCTGGGACACCCACTATGCTGTCGGGTGTCCCCATGCCCAACGAAGTCGCAGGCCAGGAGTTTTTACGGTGAGTGTTGCGCTAGTTACCGGATCGGCCGGCCTGATCGGCTCTGAGGCCGCCCGCCACTTCGCCCGGCTCGGCTTGCACGTCGTCGGCATCGACAACGACATGCGCAAGTACTTCTTCGGTGAGGACGGCTCGACCGCCTGGAGCCTGCTGCGCCTGACCAGCGACCTGGGCGAGGACTACACACACTTCGACGTGGACATCCGCGACCGCGACATGCTCGGCAAGATCTTCGAGCGCTACGGCAAGGACATCTCGCTGGTGATCCACACCGCCAGCCAGCCGTCGCACGACTGGGCGGCCAAGGAGCCGTTCACCGACTTCGACGTCAACGCGGTCGGCACCCTCAACGTGCTGGAGTTCACGCGGCTGCACAGCCCCGAGGCGGCCTTCATCTTCTGCTCGACCAACAAGGTCTACGGCGATACGCCCAACCGCCTGCCGCTGGTCGAGCTGGAGACGCGGTGGGAGATCGACCCGTCGCACAAGTTCGCGCAGGGCATCACCGAAGAGATGACGATCGACCACAGCCTGCACTCGATCTTCGGCGTGTCGAAGGTCGCGGCCGACGTCGCGGTGCAGGAGTACGGCCGCTACTTCGGGATGAAGACGGCCAGCTTCCGGGGTGGCACCCTCACCGGTCCGGCGCACTCCGCGGCCGAGCTGCACGGCTTCCTGGCGTACCTGATGCGATGCGTGATGGAGGGCCGGACCTACAACCTCTACGGCTACAAGGGGAAGATGGTCCGCGACGCGATCCACTCGCACGACGTGCTCACCGCCTTCGAGGCGTTCTACCGGGCTCCGCGCAGCGGCGAGGTCTACAACCTCGGCGGCGGCCGCTTCTCCAACACCTCTCACATCGAAGCGTTCTCGATCGCCCAGGAGATCACCGGGCGGGAAGCGAAGATCAATTACGTCGAGCAGGCCCGTGTCGGCGACCACCAGTGGTACATCAGCGACATGGCCCGCTTCCAGGAGCACTACCCGCAGTGGGCGATGACGTACGACGTCCCGGCGATCCTGCGCGAGATATACGACGCGAATGTCGGCAAGTGGACACACCCGTGACCGTCGAGCCCACCGCTGGGGAGGGCTTGCCCGAGCCGCCAGGAGTGCGGTCAGTGCTCAAGCGGAGCGTTCTGGGGATCCTCGTCGACGCCACCGACTACGACGAGGCGACCGCCCGCATCGTCACCGCCGCCGAGCAGGGCCGGCCGCTCGCCGTGACCGCGCTGGCGGTGCACGGCGTGATGGAGGGCGTTCACGATCCCGAGCTGGGCGCCCGGTTGAACAGCTTCGACCTGGTGACCCCCGACGGGCAGCCCGTACGCTGGGCGCTCAACCTGTTGTACGCCGCGAAGCTGCGCGACCGGGTCTACGGCCCGGCGCTCACGATGCGGGTGCTGGAACGCGCGGCGGAGCGGGGGCTGCCGGTCTACCTCTACGGCTCCGTCCAGCCCACGCTGGACCGGCTGGTGCCGGCGCTGCACAAGCGGTTTCCCGAGCTGAAGCTGGCCGGGGTCGAGGCCTCCAAGTTCCGGGCGGTCGAGCCCGGCGAGGTGGAGCGGATCGCGGGGCGCATCAACGCTTCGGGTGCTCGGATCGTACTGGTGGGCCTGGGCTGCCCGCGGCAGGAGATCTTCACCCATGCCCTGCGCCCGCACCTGCCGATGCCTCTGCTGGCCGTGGGCGCCGCCTTCGACTACCACGCCGGTGGCCTCCGCAAGCCGCCGCCGTGGATGCAGCGCCACGGCCTGGAGTGGCTGTGGCGGCTGGGTTTGGAGCCGCGCCGGCTGTGGCGGAGGTACCTGCTGCTCAACCCCGAGTACCTGGGCCGACTCGCGGCCCAGAAGACCGGGCTGTGGCGAGCCACTCCGCCGGCTCCCCAGCCCGAACCGGCCGCAACCTTCCCGGTCTGACCGGTTCGCGGCCCTCCCACCTCGGCGCCCCCGGCCCTCCCCCCACTCCCGGTTGATCATGAGGTTGGGGGGTCGACACGCCGCAACCACCACCCAAAGTTCATGATCAACGCGGCCGGGCGAACGATCACGCGCCATGATGAGCGCCAGGGCAGGCGGCCAGGCGAGCGATCAAGGCGGCAGGCGGGCGCTGGGCACTCAGCGGACGTAGAGCAGTTCGAGGATCGCCCGCGCCGCTTCGAACCAGCGGTTGAGCCACTCGGGTGACGGCGCCGAGCCCTTCGGCGGCAGTTCGAGCAGCAGCCCTCGCAGCAGCGGGTGATCGGCCAGCCCGGTCTCCTCGAGCCAGGCGGCGGGCGGGAACACCGGCTCGCTGAGCCCGTTGAAGCCCAGCGCCACCGAGGCCGGGCCGGGCAGCGCCGGGCCAGCGTCCTTGATATGAGCGGTCGGCTGGTACCCCGGCAGTGGGTTCGGGTTCTCCCCGGCAGACATTCGGCTCCCTTCGTCGACCCGCCGAGCCCGCGTACGCGACAGAAAGTGCCTGGTCACACGGCGGGTCGGCGAGATCACGGCGGCTTACTCTCTTACAACGAGGCGGACCAGGCTGGGCGACGGTTTCCCCGCATCCGTTGCGCCGGCCGCTTCCACGCATGCCCAGCGGGAGTTGACGTGGCCGATCCGGGCTTCGTGCCGGTTGAGAGGCGCCGGCGCTGCGGCTGCCTGCCATCGGCCCGGCCCGGCGTACCGTCCGCGCGTACCGGCGATGGCGGCCGTTCGCAGCGCCGGGAACTCGACGTGATCGGCGAGGACGAGGGCGTGGCTTGTGGCGGTTGGTCGACGAGGCAGATCGGGTCTTCGACGCCTCCCCGCCCGAGCCCGATCCGGTGCGCCTGGAGCAGGCCGAACGCGTTTACGGCCAGGCCGCCGCGTTCGAGGAGCGCATCCAGATGCAGGCTGCGCCCGTCCAACCGCGCTCGGCCGCGGTTCCGCTGGAGTTGTGGTAAGTGCGGCTCAGTACTGCCGACGCCGGACGGCGACGAAGGCAACACTGAGCGCCGAGACGATCAAGGCCGCGCCCCCGCCGACGAGCAGCAGGTGGCCGAGGTCGTGGATGGGCATCGAACCCCCTGTGCGGTCGGGGTCCGGAGGGTCGGGCGAGGAAAAGCGCCGAGCGGGTAGTGCCGATCGTAAAACGAATCGGGCCGCCCTCTCATGCTTTTCCGAGCAATCGTCGCGGATCGCACGGGGCATAAAAGGGCGGCCGGATACGGCGAGCGCGCTAGCCGGTCGCGATCGCCGTCCTGCGCACGGCCGGCCGTTCCGGAACGCCGGCCTCCGAGCGATCTTGGAGGTTCGTACGTGCGGCACGCTGCGGGGCGGCGGAACCCCGGCCAGCCGGGGTGATCTGCTGCACCGAACGCAGGCCGCCGCTCTGTACGAAGATCGATCGGCGCTCGACGGCGTCGCCAGCGGCGTTGAGCTGGTAACCGTCGAGCCACAGCCAGCCGTCGTAGGTCGGCCAGTCGTGCACGCGGATGACCCGGAAGAAGATGGGCGTCGCGAACTGCACGCTCGCGTCGCGGGTGACATGGAGAATCTCGCCGGCTCTCGGTGCCACGGCCCCTCCCGGTTGTCGCCTGAGTCTTCCATCGCGTCTGAGTTGTTAACGAAGTAACTGGCCCCCACCGATGCGGCGTGCGTGCACAGAGGGCACGTACGCCGTTTCGTCCGATTGATTACTTGATCACGATGGGTGTTCGTTTTCCCACTCACTGTGCAGCACGACGAAGATCAATGCAAGTTGCACTTTGAGATTGTCACTCTGCTGGGCCGCGCGATGGGGCATGCTTGATCGACCGATGCGGCACCCTCGCCGCCATCGGGGTAATGGGGCTAAGCCGACAACGGATCAAGTAACGGATTGTCGGACCCTATGTGCGCGTTCGGACACTTGAAGTGCGGTTTCATCCAAGGCAGACTCCCCACATCGGGGAGGTAGGTAGTCCCTGTTCCAGGGCGTTTCCGACGCCGACACCAATCTCGTCGCGGAGGTGCGCCGTGACCATAGACCGCAAAAGCCCGACCGTTCGGCGCCGCAGGCTCGGCGCCGAACTGCGGCAACGCCGGGAACGGGCCGGCTTGTCGCTGGAGGTCGTGGCCGAGCGACTCGAATGTTCGCAGTCCAAGATATCCCGAATAGAGACCGGACATACCTCTGTCACCGTCCGGGACGTCCGCGACATGCTGACGATTTACGAAGCGACCGAGGCCGATATCGAGGAGCTTTCCGACCTCGCCCGCGACGCCCGCCAGAAGGCTTGGTGGCACCCGTACACGCAGGTCCTGTCGAGCGCGTACGTGGGCTTGGAGGCCGAGGCCCGGCGCGTACGCACCTACGAGCAGCTCGTGGTGCCCGGTCTGCTGCAGACCGAGGACTACGCCCGGGCCATGATGCTCACTCTCCCGAAGCGGCCGGAGGAGGAGATCTCCGACCGCATCCGGGTCCGGATGCAGCGGCAGTCGTTGCTCGATCGAGTGGATGATTTCACTCTCTGGGTCGTCCTGGACGAGGCGGCCATCAGCCGCCCGGTCGGCGGCGACGAGGTGATGCGCGAGCAGCTGCAGCGCCTGGTGAAGGCGGGCGAGCGGCCGAACGTGAAGATCCAGTTGCTGCCGTTCGAGATCGGCGCGCACGCCGGCATGGACGGCACCTTCGCGGTCCTCGACTTCGACCAGGCCTGGGACCGGTCCATCGTCTTCGCCGAGAACGCGACCGGAGGGCTGTTCATCGACAAATCCGAGGAAGTACAGCGCTATCTTCGACTGTTCGACATCGTCCACACGGCGGCGCTCGGACCGGAGCACACCGCCGCCCGCATCAAGGAGCTAGTAGAGGAGCCATTGTGGAGATCGAGACGAAGGGGTTCCACGTCGATCTGAGCGGCGCGGAGTGGCGCAAGAGCAGCCGCAGCAGCCCCAGCTGTGACAACTGTGTCGAGGTGGCCTTCGTGGACGGTGCCATCGCCGTACGCGACTCCAAGAACCCGCAGAAGGGCATCCTGATCTTCACGCCGGACGAGTGGGACGCCTTCGTGGCGGGCACCAAGGACGGCGAGTTCGACCTGTAAGCGGTCGGCAAGCGCGCCGCGGCCGGATGTTCCGGCCGCGGCCTTTTTACTTCGGAGCTACTCAACCGGCCAGGTGTGCACGGGTGTGTTACTGCGGGACAGCTCCGCGTAGTGCTTGAGCATGTGCCGCAGTGCTTCCAGCCGATCCATCCCCCGCCGCTGCGCCGCGCGTACGGTCTCGATCTGCCAGGTCGCCCCGGTACGCCCGCTCAGGCACCGCTGCTCGATGACACCGAGGAGATGGTTGCCGATCGCGGGGTCGACCCCGAACCCGTCGAGCCCCTCGGCCGCGTTGGCCAGCAACACATCGAGGAGCAGGTCGGTGGCCCGGACCTCGCCGATGCCGGGCCAGGACACCGGGGCGGCGATGCCCCGGCGGGCGGCGGCGTGGAAGTTGTCCTCGGCGGCGCTGAAGCTCAGCTGCGTCCAGATCGGGCGGTCCTGCTCGGCGTGGTAGCGGACCAGGCCGTAGTAGAGGGCGGCGTTGGCCATCATGTCCACAATGGTCGGCCCGGCCGGCATCACCCGGTTCTCGACCCGCAGGTGCGGCCGGCCGTTGGTGATGTCGTACACCGGCCGGTTCCAGCGGTAGATGGTCCCGTTGTGCAGGCGGAGTTCGCCGAGCGCGGGTACGCCGCCACCGCGCAGCACCTCCAGCGGATCCTCCTCATCGCAGATGGGCAGCAGCGGCGGGAAGTACCGCACGTTCTCCTCGAACAGGTCGAAGATGGAAGTGATCCAGCGTTCGCCGAACCAGACCCGCGGGCGTACGCCCTGCGCCCGCAGCTCGTCCGGGCGCGTGTCGGTGGCCTGTTTGAACAGTGCGATCCGGGTCTCGTGCCACAGCTGGTGCTCGAACAGGAACGGCGAGTTGGCCCCGGCCGCGAGCTGGAAGGCCGCGATGGACTGAGCAGCGTTCCAGTAATTGGCGAACGACTCCGGCGAGACCTGGAGATGGAACTGCAAGCTGGTGCAGGCGGCCTCGGGCGCGATGGACTCGGTCTCGACGCGCAGGTGTTCGACGCCCCGGATGTCCAGCGAGATGTTCTCGCCCCGCGCACTGATGATCTGCTCGTTGAGGATGCGGTACCGCGGATTCAGCGACAGGTTGTCCAGGATCGCGTGGCCGGTGGTCAGCGTGGGCAGGATGCCGATGAGGACCAGACGGGCATCGTGGTCGGCGGCTTTGGCGTCGGCCCGGCCCAGCATCTGCAGCAGCTGTTTCTCGTACGCCAGGAACCCATCGCCGATGATGAGCCGCGGCGGAACGTTGAACTCCATGTTGAACTGCCCGAGTTCGGGCTGGAAGCTGGGGTCGGCGAGGTCGGAGAGGATGCCCGCGTTGCGCATCGCCGGTTCGTGGTCGCCGGTGCCGACGAGGTTCATCTCGATTTCGAGGCCGGTCATCGGGGCGTCGGCGTCGAAGGCGAAGTCGTCGAGCATGAGGGCGAACGTATCCAGGCAGCGGCGTACCTTCTGCCGGTAGCGCATGCGGTCCGTACTGGTGAAGGTGAGTTCGGAGACGTCCTTGCCCATGTACCCTCCCGGCGCCGACAGTCTCTACGTCATTGTTTGTCTCTGGGTAACCGCTCCATTGCGCTGAGCTTCCAGGTTACGGTCATCGAGCGTGGGTGGTATCGGGCGCTAGGACCATTGCCAGAAAACATCCTCGGTCTGACAGGCAGAACTGGCGGCAGAACCCGCTTGGACGGCTGGCGCAGCGGAAGCAATGCCATCAAATAGGACGGACGGTGCGGCCGAGCGTTGGTAGCGTTGCGCGGGCATACCGGTCTCGCGGGGGCGACCACCTGGGGGGTCGGTATGGCGAGCCGCTCACGGGTATAACCAGGGCGCCCGGCGCAGCGGCACGCCATGCCGAGAGAGAAACGCCTCGGCGCGGGCGGGAGGACGATAAACGTCCGGGGGAACCCGCCCGCGCCGGATGGTTCGATTCCCGCTAGACCGGTATCACGGCTTCGCCGGCCCCTCCTTCTCAGCATCCGGGGCCGGCTTCGGCACCGCCGCTTGGCCGCGTGGACGCAGCTTCCGGCGCCATCCTCCGCCCTCCGCAGCCTTGTGCGCGCCGCCGGTCTCCACCGGAGCGGTCGCCACGGCCGTCGCGGTCCCGCCCGGCGCTCGCGCGGCCTGAGCCGCCGCCTGCCGGGCCTCGGCATCGCGAGCCGCCCTATCCCGAGCCGCATCGTTGCGCGCCTGCCGCGGCGCCGGCGCTCTGTCCACAGGGGACACTTCCGCCGTGCCGGCGGCGGGTACGGCAGCCGCGGCGGCGGGTGCCGGGGCCGGCGTACGCCGGGCCACCCGCGGTACGCCCACGACGACGGCCACAATGACCGAACCGGCGAGGCCGGCGAGGACCGCGTACGGGGCGACGAGCAGCGCCGACATCTGCTCCAGCGGGGCGCCGCCGAGGCGGGGTGCACCGAGGACGCTGGCCAGCGCGAAGAGCCCGGGACCGACCAGACCCGACAGGGCCACGCCCACCCGGGCGTCGCCCCGCCGAGCCGCCGGCATCGCCGCGAGTACGCCGATCAGCAGCGCCGACACGACGGTGAGCAGCGCTCCGGGCACGTAAATCGAGTGCCACCAGGCGTCGCCGGGCAGGCCGAGAGCGGCGATCTCACCAGAGGGCGGATCGCCGGCTCGCGTGAACCGCCAGACGCCCAGTTGCGTCGGGACGAGTCCCCGCCCGGCGGCGACCGCGTCCAGCACGGTGACGACCGCGACCAGCCACCACCACGCCCCGGTGGCGATGACGTTCGCCGCCACCGCCCGCGATGACAGGGCGAGTACGGCGAGGACCAGTCCGATGAGGACACCGACGACGGCGTACCAGCCGACCACCCAGGCCGGCGCGAAGGTGGAAGCAGTGCTCACCTCGCGGGCGGGCAGCGCCGTCAGCGGTACGACCGCCAGGCCACCGACCGCGGCCGCGCAGGCCACGGCGGCTCGCCACAGGCCCCGGCCCCAGGCACCGCCCTCGACACCCTCCACTGTGGATGCCTGGGCTCGGCGCCGGGCCAGCAACGCGGCGACCACGACCGAAAGGGCGGCCACCCAGACCGTCCAGGCCAGCGCGGCGGCCCAGCCGCCCGCGTCGCCCAGCCAGCCGATGGCGCCCAGGCCGTAGCCCACGCCGAGCTGTGCCGCGCCGGTCGCGGCGGCCAGCCCGATCGCCGCGGCGACCGATCCCGTCCAGCCTCGTGCGGACATGTCGTGCTCCGATCTCGTGCCGCGCGTGTAGGTGCGCAGATTATCGCGGATGTCGAGCGCGAGCGTGAGGTGTCAAGTTGGCGTCAGTTCCGCCTGGCTACGCTCGGGGTGTCGCCCGCGGGTTGCACACTCACACTCGCGATCCGATACCCGATCGGCGCCGAATCGAAGCGTAGGAGCGAGTGACGATGACCGACCCCTGGGCGACCAGAGTCGACGCCAAGCCATCCCGCCAGGGGCTGAGCCCGACGATGGTCGCGGTGATTGCGACGTCGGTGGCGGTGCTGGCGATCATCGGCGCCACCGGCGGTTACCTGCTCGCCAACGCCAACCCCAGCCCGACCGCCACCCCGACGCGGCCGGCGCCGTCGCCGTCCGCGTCCGCCGAGGCGTCGCCGAGTCCCAGTTACAGCCCGACGTCGACGGCTGCCTCCGGCACCCTTCCGCCGGGCGTGGGCACCGACTTCCGCCAGTACTTCGTCCAGCTGCGCGACCTCAAGCTCGGCGTGGCGGTCATCTTCGGCGACCCCGGCGAGCCTGGCACGGTCACGCGCACGGAGCCGCCGGCCGGCTCGCCCATCCGCAAGGGACTCAGCATCAAGGTGTACGCCGCCGGCGAACCCCCGCTGGTCGAGGTGCCGAACCTACTCGGTATGAAGTGCCGCGAGGCGGGCGGCAGCGGCGGGCTGGGGAAGGTCGGGCTCACGCCGACCTACTCGGGCGACGACCCGGACGAGTCGGTCGTGATCGCCCAATCGCCGGACCCGGCCACGGGCGGCACGGCACACTGGAACGATCGCGTGGCACTGACCTGCGGCCAGCCCGCCTCGCCCAGCCCCAGCGCGATGCCTTAGCCGCGACGGCAACGGCGATCCCATCGCCGGGCGTCGCAGGTAATGAAGCGCCACAGACTGCACTTCTGGCGTCTCGTGCAAGCGCTCCCCGGCAACGGGGAAAGGGAGCGGCGCGGCGGACCGCACGGAACTTCATGATAGGACGAGCGATATGTCGGAAAAGTCGTCAACGCCGGATGATGCCCAGCCCGACGAGGACGCGACCCAACCCTTCGCCAAGCCCGCAGGCCCGGACGCGACCGCGCCGATCCCGGTCGACGACGCCACCGCGCCCTATGACCGAGTGGACGCGACCGCGCCGTACGAGCCGCTCGGTGACGGTACCGAGCCGTTCGACCCGGTGGCCGACGACGCGACCCGGCCCTTGCCCCCGGCAGCCGGCGCAGCCGGTGCAGCGGGCGCACTGGGAGCCGCCGGTGCCACCGATCCCGACGCGACCCAGGTCGCCGACGCCTGGACCGGTCGAGCCGAAGTACGCGGCCCGGTCCCGCCGCCGGAGACCCAGGAGTGGACTGATCAAGAACCCGAGGAGCCGGGCCGCCGCTGGTGGCTGCCCATCCTGCTGGGGCTGCTGGGCGTACTCGTGGTCATCGGGGGTGTCGCCGCGGCGATGATGCTCACCAGCAGCGACGACGAGCCCACTCCGATACCGACCCCGTCGCGTACGGCCGCCACCACGCCGAGCGTGAGCGCGAGCCCGCCGCCGAGCCCGACGCTGTCGTCGGCCCCGCCGACCGTCGCCGCCACCGTCCTGGTGCCACCGACCGACGGTGACACGCAGGTGATCGCGACGGGCAAGCTCACCGCACTGGGTCTGGTCGTGCACGTCCAGTTCCAGGAGGATCCGGTCGCGACGCCGGGCACGGTGCTCGGCACGGTACCCACGGCGGGCTCGGAGGTGCCGGCCGGCAGCGAGATCACGATCATCGTCGCCAAGGCGATGGCGAGCAGCAGCCCGTCACCGGCCGCCAGCGGGCCGGCGCCCGAGGAATCCTTGTCCCCGGCCCAGGGCCCGAGCCCCGGCAACTGATCACCTCACCGCGTTGATCATGGACCTTGGGGGGTCGACACGCCGCTAGGCGTCACCCAAGTTCATGATCAACGCGACCGGTGGTGGCGGGGTTAGCCGCTGATCAGGAGCTGTTCGCGGGACGTCAGCGACATGCCGGTCACCGCGATCAGGTCCGCCAGCCGATCCAGGGCGGCCTTGTGCTCGGCCGGATCGTCGGTGGTGGCTACCAGCCCGACGAGGGCCTGCGCGACATCGCGAAGGTCGTGCCGCCCGGCGTACGCATCGGCGGCGGCGGCGTACCACGAAGCAGCGAGAGTACGTTGCCCGCGGGCCGCCGCGATCGCGGCCTCGACCACCGCGCAGGCTGCGTCCTCGGAGTCCGGGTCATCGACGGACGCGCGCAGCTCAGCGAGGATGCGCTCGGCCTCGCCGGGATCGCCGGCCTCGGCCAGCGCCAGCCCGATGGTCGTGAGGACCCGGCGGCGGTGGCTCGGGTCGCCCAGCTCGGTCAGCAGTTCGAGGGCCTGCGAGCCGACCACGACGGCCTCGCCGAGCTGCCCGCTCAACCGCAACACCTCGGCCAGGTTGCCCCGGGCGATGACGCGCAGGCGCAGGTCGCCGGAGCGGGCGGTGAGGCGGTCGACCTCGGTCAGGCGCCGCTGGGCCGCGTTGAGGTCGGCGTCGCGGATGTCGTGCCAGGTCAGGTTGGACTGCGCGACGGCCATGTCACGGATGCGCCCGGTCCGGCTGGCCAGCGACAGCGTTTCGACGCTGTGCTCGCGCGCACCGCGGAAATCGCCGCTGCTCATGCACAGTGCAAAGAGGACAGTACGCGCGGCCAGCTCGCCGGTGACGTCCGCCCGTTCCTGGAACAGCGCAGCGGCCTGGCGAGCGGCGTGGATCTCCTCGGCGCCGGAGCCGTGTTCCAGGGCGAGCTGGGCCACACCGGTCATCGCCCAGGCCCGCACCTTGGGGTCGGCGTCGGCGTTGCGGGGATCGTCGAGCAGCCGCCGCAGCCACCGGCGCCCCTCGACGTCGCGGCCCCGAAACCGCCACCACCTCGGCAACTTCGACGCCAGGCAGAGCGCGGTGTGCGGATCGTCGTTCGCGGAGTGGGCCAGCGCTGACCACAGGTTCCCGGCGACGTCGTCGAGGCGGGCGATCCCGGCGGTCAGCTGCGGCCCGCTGAACATCGGCGCCGTACGCGCGGCGAACCGAGCGAACACGACGGCGTGGCGGCGGCGGGCCTCGGTCAGCTCACCGGCCTTGCCCGCCTCGCCGATGGCGTACTCGCGGACCGATTCGAGCACCATGAAGCGCACCGCGCCCTGTCCGCGTACCGTCACCATGCCCAGATCGGTCAAGCGGTCCAGGAGCGCGACGACGTCCACACCGGACCCGTCCAGCAGGTCCTCGGCCAGCTCGATGGACCAGCGGTGCGTGAACGTGGACAGGTAGCGCAGTGCTTGCCGGTGCGCTGGAGTCAGCAGGCGGTAACTGGCCACGACCGCGTCGCGTACGGCCTCCTTCGCGCCGACGACCGGCCCGTCCTGACCGAACCGGGCCAGCATCTCGCTCGGATCCAGCAGCCGTCCGCGGGCGGCCGCCAGTTCGATCGCGAGGGGCAGGCCGCTGAGGCGGCGTACGAGGTCGACGATCGCACCGGCCTCGGACTCCGGCGGCGGCTGCCCGCGCTGGCGCGTCCACCGGTCGATGAACAGCGCGCTCGCGGCGTGCTCGTGAGCCTCGTCCAGGGTATGAATCCCGGCCGGCGGCACGGCCAGCGGAGCCACCGGCCACACCCGCTCGGCGGCCAGGCCGATCGGCCCCCGCCCGGCCGCGAGCACCCGCAGCGCCGGCGCCGCGGCCAAAACCCTCGGCAGCGCCGCGGCCACCGCGGGCCGGGCTCGGTCGACCGCGTCCACCAGCAGCAGCGTCGGCGCCGCCAAGACGTCCCGCAATCCCCCGATTCCGGGTACGCCGGCCACGGCACAGATGCTGTCGAGCACCCCGGATTCGGTGTCGTCCGGGGAAACCTTGATGCCCATGGTCCCGCCGGGCAGGACGTCGTTCAGCCGGGCCGCGACCGCGAGGGCCAGCACGGACTTGCCGGCGCCGGCCAGCCCGACCAGGCAGGTGATGCCGGGCGTCGTGCGCAGGTGCTCAACGAGCGCCTCGACATCGCCTTCGCGCCCGATCAGCTGACCGGCGGCGGGTAGCGATCGGGGCGGTTCGGCCGGCTCGTCGACGAGCGTACGCCCCCGGGCGACGGCCACGAAGACGGCGAGATCCCGGCCGCTGAGTCCGAGGGCGGCACCGAGCAGTTCGACCGTGGACCGCTGGGGGCGTATGGATCGCCCGGCCTCCAGCTCCCGCACGGTACGCACACCGACCTCGGCGGCGGCGGCCAGCTCCGCTTGGGTGAGCCCGGCCGCCAGGCGGTGTCGGCGCAGCAACGCGGCGAAACCGTCCTTGATGGACGGATCACGTGCCGGAATATCGGGCCCCACGGCCAGGAAGACTAGCCACCCCCGGCCCGGGACGGCATCTGCGTGTCGGTCGTTTGACCAGTTCTCACATATGTTTCCGACAGTTCTTCGCCCGACTGTCGGGTTTCAGGCGGTTACTTTCGGCCGCCCGATCGGCTGCCGCCCGGCCCTATTGCGGTGGCCCGGCCACCAATTGAGATGACCCAGCAGCGTCATCGTGGCCGGGAGAAGCAGCCCACGCAGCACCGTCACGTCGAGTGCGATCGCCACCGCCATGCCCACGCCGATTTCGCGTACCGGCGTCAGCCCGCCGAGGACGAAGCCGAGGAACACCACGATGAGGCCGATCGCCGCGGTGGTGACGACCGGACCGGTCCGGGCGATCCCTTCGCGTACGGCGTGATCGGTGGGCAGCCCGGCCCGGTGAGCCTCGACGATCCGCGACAGCAGGAAGACCTCGTAGTCGGTCGAGAGCCCGAAGATGAAGACGAACAGCAGGATCGGCGTAGTGATGTCGAGCTGCCATCCGAAGACGACCGCGAGTACGCCCACCGACGCCGCCAGCGTCAGCAGGTTCATCAGCAGCGCCTTGACCGGAATGAGCACCGATCTCGTCAGCCAGAACAGCAGTGCGCCGATGGCCACGAGAAGGATGAGAGCCACAATCGGCAGCCGGGCCGCCACCGAATCGCGGTAGTCGGCCAGTTCGGCGGCCGGCCCGGCGACCGCGACCGCGGCTGGCGCGGCGACACCGCGAACCGCGCGTACGACACCTACGGCGGCCGCTTCCGAATCCGGAGTCAGGTCGATGATCGTCGCCTGGGGTGGCGTACCGAAGCGGAGTTCGAGCTTGGTCACCCCGGGCAGCTGGTTGAGCTTGTCAAGGTAATCGCGCATCGCTTCGCCGCTGCTGCCGGTGTCGACGACGACGGTGACCGGATCGGCCTGGCCATGCTGGAAGTCGCGGGCATAGACCTCGTACGCCCGCCGGCTTTCGACCCCGGCCGGCAGCGCCCGCGCGTCCGAGTTGATCAGGTCGACGCTGGTGAGCGGCAACGCCAGCAGGATCAGTCCGGCCATCGCGGCGATGATGACCGTGTCCGGCCGGCGCTGAGCGATCCCGGCTAGCCGCGCGAGGATTCCGGCTCGCGGGGTGGCCGCCACGGGCGTCAGCCGCGACGCGAGTACGGCCAGCAGCGCCGGGGTCAGCGTCACAGCGACCGCGGTCGCGACGACCACCACGATCGCACCACCCAGAGCCATCGCGGCCAGCAACGGTTCGGCGAAGACCGCCAGCGCGGCCATGGCCACGGCGACGATAGCGCCCGACAACACCACCGAACGGCCGGCCGTACGCATCGTCGTAGCCAGTGCCTCGGGCCCGCCAGAGGTGGCCAGCTCCTCTCGGAACCGCCACAAGAGCAGCAACGCGTAGTCGACCGCCAGCCCGAGTCCGAGGAGTGTCACGACGTTGACGGCGTACTCGCTGACGGTTGTGACCGTGGCCAGGCCGACCAACATGAGCAGCGTCGTGGCGATGGCCGTGACGGCGACGGCCAGCGGGGCGATCGCTCCCCACCGCAGCAGGACGACGAGCAGCAGGGCCAGCGCGGCCAGGGCGATGGACTCGCCCACGGCGGCATCGGAGATCGCTTGCTCGGCGAAGTCGGCCTCGGCGACCGGACGGCCGCCCACCAGAACCCGGGGCGCCTTGATCTCGTGAAGCTTCGCGGCGACCGCTGAGACATCGGCGTCGGTCGCGGTCGGCTTCAACTCGACCCGGACGAGCGTGCTGCGGTTGTCCGCGCCGATACGCCCACCCGGCGCCGAGTAGAGGTCGCCGACCTCCTTGACCGCCGGCCAGGTGGCCAGCTCGGCGGTGACCCGCTGGGTGTTCGTCACGACCGCGGGCGCATAGGGGTCGACGTCCTGCACGATCGCGAAGACGATCGGGCCCTCCGGGATCAGCTGTTGCAGCCGCTGGTCGGCCCGCATCGAGGGGGCATCGGCGCGCAGCTGGTCGACGGCCGCGGCCCGGTCGTAGACGGAGCCGCCGACCACGCCGCCGGCGATCGCGACGGCCGCCCACGCGCCGACGACCAGCCACCGCCACCGGTACAGCCACGCCCAGATCTGCATCGGGGTATGACAACACACTTCACCCGGTGGCGGCGGTGTCGGTTATACGTCAGCCGGTGATGCCCAAACCGCGTGCGATGACCATCTTCTGGATCTCCGAGGTGCCCTCGCCGATCTCCAGGATCTTCGCGTCCCGGTAGAACCGCGCCACCGGGAACTCGTTCATGAATCCGTAGCCGCCATGGATCTGGGTCGCCATCCGCGCGTTCGCCATGGCCACCTCGCCCGCGTGCAGCTTCGCGATCGCCGCCGCGTGCCGCAGCGGCTTTCCCGCCACCATCCGGTTCGCGGCATCCCGCCACGCCAGGCGTGCGGTCCGCGCGTTGGTCTCCATCTCCGCGATCATGAACTGGATTCCCTGGTACGCCGAGATCGGCGAGCCGAATGCCTCTCGCTGGCGGGCGTACGAGACGGATTCGTCGACGCAGCCCTGAGCCAGGCCGGTGGCCAGCGCCGCGATCGCCACGCGCCCCTCGTCCAGGATTTCCAGGAACTGCCGGAACCCGTTGCCCCGCTCGCCGAGCAGGTTCTCCGCGGGTACGCGCACATCGTCGAAGGCCAGCTCATGGGTGTCCGAGGCACACCAGCCGACCTTGTCGTAGCCGGGTGCGACGGTGAAGCCGGGCGTACCGGCCGGGACGATGATCGTGGAGATCTCGTCCGGCCCGGTCAGCGCGGTGACGGTAACGAGAGTGGTGATGTCGGTGCCGGAGTTCGTGATGAACGCCTTGCTGCCGTTGATGATCCACTCACGGCCGTCGTCGCTGAGCCGGGCGGTGGTCTTGGTGCCACCGGCGTCGGATCCGGCGTCCGGCTCGGTCAGGCCGAACGCCGCGAGCTTGCGGCCGGCGACCAGGTCGGGCAGGTGCTTCGCCTTCTGCTCGGCGGAGCCGAATTTGAAGATCGGCATGGCACCGAGCGAGACCGCCGCCTCCAGCGTGATCGCGACCGAGGAGTCGATGCGGGCGATCTCCTCGATGGCGATGCAGTGGGCGAGGTAGTCGCCGCCCATGCCGCCGTACTCCTCGGGGAAGGCCAGGCCGAACAGCCCCATCGAGCCCATCTGCGCGACGATCTCGTAGGGGAACTCGTGGCGGGCGTAGAGGTCACCGATCACCGGCGCGATCTTGTCGCGGGCGAAGGCGGCTACGGTCTCCCGAAGCTCGGCGAGGTCCTCGCTGAGTCCGAAGTGGTCCATGATGGCTCTCCTTGCGTTATACGGGCGTCACGCCGTGGCGGCGACGGGAGAAGTGGCGGTCCTTGCCCTGCGCCGCGGCGAGCCGGCGTACCAGCTCGTCACGCAGGTCATCGGGTTCGACGACGGTGTCAACGACCAGCTCGCTGGCGAGCCGCAGCAGATCGATGTCGGTCTCGTACTCGGCTCGCTTAGCGGCCACGAACGCCGTCCGCTCGGCCTCGTCGGCGATCGCGGCGATTTTGTTGGCGTACACGGCGTTGACGGCCGCTTCGGCGCCCATCACCGCGATCTTGGCGGTCGGCAGCGCGATGGTCGCGTCCGGTTCGAACCCGGGTCCGGCCATGGCGTACAACCCGGCCCCGTACGCCTTGCGCACGACGACGCAGAACTTGGGCACGGTGGCCTCGGAGATGGCCGAGATCATCTTCGCGCCGTGCCGGATGATGCCCTGCCGCTCGACGGCCGAGCCGACCATGAAGCCGGGCACGTCGGCGAGGAAGACCAGCGGGACGTTGAACGCGTCGCACAGCTGCACGAACCGGGTGGCCTTGTCGGCCGAGTCCACGAACAGTACGCCGCCCTTGTGCAGCGAGTTGTTGGCGACGACGCCGACGACCTGGCCGTCGAGGCGGGCGAAGCCGACCGTCAGCTCGCGGGCCCACTTCTCCTGGATCTCCAGGAAGCTGTCCTCGTCGACCAGGCGCTTGACCAGCTGGCGCATGTCGAATGCGCGGCGCTCGCTGTCCGGGATGAGAGCAGCGATCCCGCCCTTCGCGCCCTTGGGTTCGGTCGCGGGTGCCTGCTGCGTCCAGTTGGACGGCAGGTAGGACAGGTAGTTCTTGACGACGTCGAGGGCCGCGTCCTCGTCCTTGCACAGGAAATGGCCGACCCCGGAGACCTCGCAGTGGACGCGGGCCCCGCCCATCGCCTCTAGCGTGGTCTTTTCGCCGGTGACCATCTCGACCATGCGGTCCGAGCCGAGGTACATCGAGGCGTTGCCGTCGACCATCGCCACGACGTCGCAGAACGCCGGAATGTACGCCCCACCCGCGGCCGACGGCCCGAACAGCGCGCACACCTGCGGGATCGAGCCCGAGGCCCGGACCTGGGTGTGGAAGATCTTGCCGGCGCCGCGGCGACCGGGGAACAGGTCGACCTGGTCGGTGATCCGCGCACCCGCCGAGTCCACGAGATACACCATCGGTACGCCGGTCTGGTACGCCCGCTCGATGACGCGAATGATCTTCTCGACCGTACGCGCACCCCAGCTGCCGGCCTTGACCGTCGAGTCGTTGGCCATGAGGCACACCGGCCGGCCGGCGATCAGGGCCTGCCCGGTGACTACCCCGTCGGCCGGAAGGCCCTCGGCCATGGCGTTGGCGTAGGCGCCGTCCTCGGCGAAGGAGCCGGCGTCGACCAGCCGGGCGATGCGATCACGGGCGAAGAGCTTGCCCTTGGCCGCGTTGGCCTCGTGGTAGCGGGTCGCTCCGCCGGCCTCGACGCGTGCCTTGACCTCTTCCCAGCTCACCCAGGTCCTCCCTAACGAGCGTTCAGCCTGAACGCTCGTTAGGGTACCCCATCGGGGCGGGGACCAAGCACCCGCTCCTCGCCCGCCTTCCCGAGTTGATCATGAACTTGGGGTCACGCTTAGCGGCGTGTCGCACCCCCCAAGTTCATGATCAACACGCGGTCGGGCTACTCGGCGGTCAGTGCTTTCGGCTTGTCGCCGTTGTCCGTGGAGGTGCCGCCGCCGAGCCGGGCCAGCAGCGCGGTCAGGTCGATGCCGGTCAGGTCGCTGCCCAGCTGCAAGCCTTGAGCGACATTGGAGGCGACCGACTTCGTCAGGTTCGAGGCGCCGTCGGTGGAGATGACTGTCATCTTGTCGATAGACCGCATCGGGTCCGCGGCCGCCGCGACGACCTGCGGCAGTACGCGTACGAGCAGGTCCAGGATCGCCGCCTCGCCGTACTGGTTGAACGCGTCGGCCTTCTGCCGCATCGCCTCGGCTTCCGCCTGGCCGCGGGCGAGGATCGCCGCCGCCTCGGCCGTACCTTCGCGCTCGGTCGCTTCCGCGATGGCCGTACGCCGCCGCTGCTCGCTCTCGCCTTCCTTGGCGCCTTCGATGGCGTTGGCCTCGGCCAGCGCGGCGCGGCGGGCGCGCTCGCCCTCACCGGTCAGGCGGGCCTGCTCGGCTTGGGCCTGCGCGGCGGCGATGGTGGTCTGCCGCTGCGCGTCGGCCGAGAGCACCTGTGCGTTGCGCGCCGCCTCGGCCTCCTGCTCGACCTTGTACCGCGCCGCGTCGGCGGGCTTGCGGACCTCGGTGTCGAGCTGGCGCTGCTTGAGTTCGGCGTTGCGCTCGGCGACCTTCTGCTGCTCGGCCAGGATGACCTGCTGGCGCTCGGCCTCGGCGAGCGGGCCGGCGGCCGCCGACTTCGCCTTGGCCGCGTCGATCTCGGCCTGCACCTCGGCCTTCTTCAGTTCGAGGTTGCGGTTGGCGACCGCGATGGCCTCCTCGGCCAGCAGCCGCGCCTGCTCGGACGACTGCCGGGCCTGCGCCTCCGCGATCGATGCGTCTTTGAGTACGCGCGCCGCCTCAGGCCGGCCGAGGTCTTCCAGGTACGAGCCTTCGGCCAGGATGTCTTGCAGTTGGAAGGTGTCCAGGACGAGACCCTGGTTGGTCATCGAGTGCTCGGCCTCCTCCGCGACGGCCGAGGCGAAGGCGGTGCGGTCACGGATGATCTCCTCGACCGTGAGGCGGCCGACGATGGAGCGCAGCGCACCGGCGAGAACCTCGCGGGCGAAGCCGTCGATCGCGTTCTGCTGGTGCAGGAAGCGCTGGGCGGCGGCCCGGATGGCGTCCTCGGTACCGCCGATCTTCACGACCGCGATGCCCTGGAGGTTCGTGCGGATGCCCTGCTTGCTGACCGCCCCGCTGACCTCGACGTGGATGCCCTTGCTGGACAGGTCGAGCACCTGAAGCTTCTGCACGACCGGCAGGACGAAGACGGACGCGCCCATGACGACCTTCTGACCGGACAGGTCGGTCGAGCGCGTACCGTCGGCGGCCTCGACGCGCCGGCCCTTGCGGCCGGTCACGATGAAGGCCTCGTTGGGGCCGGCGACCTTGATCCGCGACAGCACGAACATCAGCAGGATCAAGACGAAGACGACGCCACCCGCGATGGGGATGAGGAGGGAGAGCATGGTTCCTTCCCGGAACTAGAGGGGTGTGACCCGGACACTGGTGTCGCTGGGCGCCTCGGTCACGCGAACGTGTACGCCGGCCGCGAGGGGTTCGTCGGCTTGCGCATTGAGCTTGACCTGCTGGCCGCCGATGCGTACGCGGACCTCGCCGTAGGCGCCGCCGGCCCGGATCTCGGTGACCACGACGCCCTGGCGGCCCACGAGGTGGATGCGGTTGGGCGTCGCGTCGGTGTGCATCCGCCGCGCCCGGCTCGTCAGCAGCCAGGCGAAGTACGCCACCGGCACCGAGCCGAGGACGCCGATGATGATGCAGACCGCCGTCGGCAGGTCGACGCCCGGGAAAGCGGCGGCGAAGGCGGCGGTGAAGCCGAATCCACTGAGGACAGCGGCGATGATCTCCACGGATACGATGCTGTCGCTGTCCTCGAAGATCTCCCCGCCCAGCATGGCGATGCCGAGAAGGGCCAGGCCCAGTACCCCGACGGCGAGAAAGATGATGACCGCGACTCCCATGACCGGCCAATGTAGGGCAAGGGCGCAAGACCGGATGCCCCGGCCTCGCGCCCTCGGTTATTTTGATCTTTACGTGCCCCGGCGTTGTCGATCTTCAGCCGGTGAGCGTCGCGACGGCACCCCCGGTGCTCGACACATCGATCGGCGCCCGAAACGGCGGACACGTGACTAATGGGAAAATCACGCAATTGTCCGATATCGCGGGCCGGCGCGCAGCACCCCGCTGGGCAGCTCTCGGCCCACGATCCGCTGCGCAAGTTCCGCCACGCGTACGAGTTCGTCCAGGTCAATGCCGGTCTCGTAGCCCATGTCGTGGAGCATGTGCACGACCTCTTCGGTCGCCACGTTGCCCGTAGCGCCGGGAGCGTACGGGCAGCCACCCAGGCCACCCACGCTGGCGTCGAACTCAGTCACGCCGTGGTCGATCGCGGTCAGGATGTTGGCCAGGCCGGTGCCGCGCGTGTTGTGGAAGTGGCACAGGATCGGGATGCCGTCGTGACTGTTCCGTACGCGGCTCAGTACGTCGGTGACCCGGCGCGGCGTCGCCATCCCCGTAGTGTCACCGAAAGCGACGCGGTCCACACTCATCGCGACGGCTTGGTCCACAATGGAGGCCACTCGGCCCGGGTCGACATCGCCCTCGTACGGGCAGCCGAAACTGGTCGCGATGATGAGCTCGACCGTCGCACCCCCGTTGTGCAGCAGCTGAATCAGCTCCGGCAGCTCGGCCATCGACTCGTCGGTGCTCCGGTTGATGTTGCGGCGGTTGTGAGTGTCCGATGCGGACACCACCACCTCGATCTCGGCGAAGCCGGCGTCCAGCGCCCGTTGAGCGCCCCGCACATTCGGCACGAGTGCGCTGTAGCGGACGCTGGGGTTGCGACTGATCTTCGCCCAGACCTCGTCCGCGTCCGCCATCTGCGGTATCGCCTTGGGATGCACGAAGCTGACGGCTTCGATCCGGCGTACGCCCGTCGCGCTCAACGCGTCGATCAGCTCGACCTTCGCCGCCGTCGGTACGGGTGCCTCGTTCTGCAGCCCGTCACGCGGGCCCACTTCGCGGATCGCGATCGCCGTCATGATGGTTAGCTTAACGCGCGTTCAGCTTCGCCAACTATGATCATGGTGCGGAGTCAACTATCCCACCATCCGAAACACATATCCCACAACCCGAGCCGCCGGCCTCACAGCATGATTACCGCATGCGGGAGACGATCGCGGTGTCGTAGTCCCCGGAGAGGAACTCCGGGTTTTCCAGCAGTTCGGCAAAGAACGCCAGGTTGTTCTTCGGCCCAGCGATCTCAAACGCCGCAACAGCCGAGCGAAGCCGAGCGATAGCCTCGTCCCGCGTCGCGCCGTAGGCGATCAGCTTCGCCATCAGCGAGTCGTAGTGCGGCGTAACCGCCACACCGGCGGCGTAACCGGAATCGACGCGAATCCCGGGGCCGGAAGGCTCGGTCCAAGTGGTGATAAGCCCCGGCCCGGGAAGGAACCGCTTCGGATCCTCGGCGTTGATCCGCAACTCGATCGCGTGCCCGGTCGGCGCAGGCGGAACAGAAACCGGCAGACCGGCCGCGACGCGCAGCTGCGCCTCGACGAGGTCGATACCGAAGACGGCTTCGGTGATCGGGTGTTCGACCTGGAGCCGCGTGTTCATCTCCAGGAAGAAGAAGTCGCCGGTCGACGGGTCGAGCAGGCACTCGACCGTACCCGCGTTGCGGTAGTTGACCGCCTCGCCCGCGCGTACGGCCGCGGCGTGCAAAGCGGTTCGGCGTGAAGGTGTGAGCATCGACGCCGGGGAGGGCGACTCCTCGACCAGCTTCTGGTTGCGCCGCTGCACCGAGCATTCGCGCTCGCCGAGCGCCACGACCGTGCCGTCGGCGAGGCCGAGGATCTGCACCTCGATGTGGCGCACGCTGGGGAAGTACTTCTCGATCAGAACCGAGCCGTCGCCGAACATACGCTCGGCGAAGGCGCGGACCTTCTCGTACTCGGCCGGGAAGCCGGCCGCGGAGAAGACCGGCGCCATGCCCATGCCGCCGCCACCGGCCGAAGCCTTGATCATGACCGGGTAACCGATGTCCGCGGCGTAAGACAGCGCGGAATCCAAGGAGCCGGACGGTTCGGTGGTTCCCGGTGCCACCGGTACGCCCGCCGCCGCCATCAGGTTCCGAGCGTTGATCTTGTCGCCCATGGCGGCGATGGCGCCGGAGGACGGCCCGACCCAGGTGAGCCCGGCGTCCTCGACGGACGCGGCGAAGGCGGCGTTCTCGGAGAGGAACCCGTAGCCGGGGTGGATGGCGGCCGCGCCGGTCTGCTTGGCCGCCGCGAGGATGCCGTCGCCGTTGCGATAGCTCAGCGCCGCGCCGATCGCGACGGCCTCATCGGCTTCGAGGACGAAGGGCAGGCCGGCATCGACGTCGGAGTGCACCGCGATCGTGCGGATACCCATCCGCTTGGCGGTACGGATGACGCGCCGGGCGATCTCGCCGCGGTTCGCCACAAGCAGGGACTCGATTACCGGGGTCTCAGACACAGCAGCACGGTACCAGGCCGACCCGAACGATCGTTCAGGCGAACCCAGAAGCCGGGCCAAGAGAGAGGATGAAGTCAGGCCAGCAGAGCGCTGAGCGCGGCGGCGCGAAGGAGGCGGGCCCGCCGAGCGCGGTCGACCTCACCACCGAGGAAGGGCGTGGAGTTCATCAGGCCGAACACGGCATGCGCCAGTACCCGCGCCTCACCGTCGGTCAGCTCCGACCGCAAGGCTGTGAGAACCGTCACCCACTCCTCGACGTAGCGGCGCTGCAATCGGCGGATCTCCCGGCGGGGCTCCTCCGGCAGGCGATCCAGCTCGTGCAGGTGTAGTGCGATGACGGCCGGGTTGGCCAGGGCGAACTCGACGTGGAAGGCGACCAGCGCCTCGATCGCCGCGCGCGGATCGCCGCGGTGCTCCTGTACGCGCTCGTGGCCGCCGCTGAGCAGGCCCTCGCTGACCGGCTTGAGCGCCGCGACGAGCATCGCGTCCTTGCCTGCGAAGTGGTGGTAGAGCGCGGGTCCGGTGACGCCGGCTTCCTTGCCGATGTCGTCCATGGATACGCCGTGGTAACCCCGGGTGGCGAAGAGACCGACGGCGATCTCCAGGATCTCGTCCCGGCGGCTGCGCTTCCTCGGTGCCGTCGCCAGCGGTGCCGTCGCCAGGGAAGCTGTTGCCACGGAAGGGGTGTCTACCTGCTCGATCGTCACCAGCCCACCCTACTCGCCAGTCAACCCCGGACCTTAACGGCCGTTTAGTCCTCTTCGTGAAGATCGTACGCCTTGCGCAGCTCGGTGGCCTTACCGTGCTCGCCTTGGTCGTCGTACGCCCGCGCGAGCCACCAGGCTGCCTCAGTCCGAGCCCGGTGATCACGGGGCAATCCTTCGAGCACGCCGTTGAGGACGACCGCCGCGTGCACCGGATCTCCGGATGCGGCCAGGATCTCGCCGTGGCGCAGGTCGGCCAGGGCCGCCTCCTCGAACGCCTCGATCGAGCGGAACAGCGGGGGCGCCTGGGCCGCCCAGCGCAGCGCGTCGGTGTAGTCCTGGCGGTCGGCGTGCACGAAACCGCCGTCGTAGCAGGCCATCGCGTGCTCCCACACGATCCCGGGCTCGACGCCGATCGACGCCGCCGACAGGGATGCGGCCAGCCCGGCCGATTCCTCCACCGCTTGCGAGCTACCGATCGGGTCGCGGGCGTAATGCAGGGCGAGGATCCGGCGGCGCAGTGCGCGTACTTGGCTGACGGCGTCGCGCGCGGCTTGGTAGTCGGCTGCGGCGAGGGCGTACTTCTCGGCCGCTTCGCGATCCCGGTCGACCCGGTACAGCACCTCGGCCATCCGCTCCAAGTACGCGGCCCGCGTACCGGCGTCGTCGATCCCCGTACGCCCATCCGCCAAAGCAGTCAGCTGCACCAGGGCGGCCTGGGGCTCGCCCATCTCGTCATAGACCCGGGCGAGCAGATCACGGCATTCGTCGGCCATCGCCCGCTCGTCGTTGTCGTGTGCGAACCAGGCCAGTGCTTCCTCGGCGACCTCGGCCGCTTCGCGATAGCGGCGGGTCGTGGTGAGCGCGACGGCCAGCCGGTGCCGGGAGTACGCCGCGGCGCGCTCCTCGCCCTCGGCCGCCATGAGGCAGACGTGTTCGACGATGTCGTCGATGACCTCGCCGGCCCGGTCGGTGTTGACGAGCATGAAGCCCGCGTTGACCCGGGAGTCGCGTTGCAGCTCCGGATCGACGGCCGCGGCGGCCGCCTCCTCGAACGAGGCCAGCGCCGTGGCGTGGTCGCCGAGGCTGCCCACGAGGTTGGCGTACATGATGAGGGCCGAGGCCAGCTGATCGCTCGGTCCCAGCGTCCGCAGCAGCTCGACGGCCTCGCGTGCGGTCGCGATCGTCTCCTCTATGCGGTCCTGCCGGTGCAGGAGCCCCGATCGCAGCATCAGCGCCTGGGCCAGCCGCCGCGGCGCCGGCGAACCGGGCTCGTCTTCGGCCCGGTCCAGCCAGGCCAGCGCCGGCCCGTCCGCACCCGCGACGGCCAGCAGGTAGGCCACCCGCATTTTGGTGGTCCGCCGCAGGTGGGCGTCGTCGGAGATCCGCATCAGCTCCTCGGCTGCCTCGACACCCTCCTGCACGTCCAGCCCGTTGCGCCGCTGCTCGACCCGGGCGATCGCGCGCTGCACGCGGGTCGCCAGCTCGCGGGCGCGGTCGCGGCCCTGCGCAAACGCCTCGATCGCCGCGTCGAACTCTCGCTCCGCCGTGCTCGAATCCGCGCGATCCACCTGGTACGCCCGCAGCCGTGCGATCCGTCCACGCTGGACGGGAGTCAGCTCGGCCGCGCCGGCGGATCCGATGATCACCGTGGCCAGGGCCCGAGCGCGCTCCTCCTCGGCCTGGTACCACTCGTCCACGAGGTCGAGCTGCTCGTCCAGCGGCAGCGACAGGGCCTCGGACACGTCCGGGACAGCCGGCTCGCCGGCGGCGGGAGCGGTTCGCGTGCGGTACGCGGCCGTCAACGACAACGGCAGGTACGCCACGATCGGCTCCGCGTCGAGCCGCTCCCGGATGCGGTCACCCTGGTACGCCGTGCCATTGCGCTCATCGAACTGCGCCGCCAGCGCCAAGGAGCGCGCCGTCAACCGGTCGGCTAGCTCGGCAACGGACGTCGGCTTCGGTGCGCGTACAACGAGATCGGAACGGCCTTGAGCGACGAGGCGCCGCAGGATGTGCGCGGCGGTCGAGGCGAACTCCATCTCGGACTTGGGCGTGGGCGGGCGGTCGAGCCAGCCGAGGTGGCGCTCGATGAGTTCCAGGCCGCGGACCTCGTTGCCGGTGAGGCCGCAGAACTCGACGTGGTCGGCGACCGAGCCGAGGTCGGCGGGGTTGGTCTGGAAGGCGCGGTACGCCCGCCGGTGCGCGTCGCGCGCCTCGTCGAGCCGGCCGGTCCGCAGGTACGGGATCATCAGCGCGGTCAGGATCGCCTGCGGCTGCTCGGAGCAGGTGAGATCGCCGGCGAGGGCGGGCTCGGCGACCGCGATGGCGTCCTCGTAGCGCCCGAGCCAGCTGTGGTGGTACGCCTTCGACGTGGGATCGCAGCCGGCGCAGTCGGAGTTGCGGTCGCGCGGCGCGCTGTCCCACAGCCGGAACCAGTGCTCGGCCTGCTCGACGTCGCCGATGTGCGAGGCGATCGTCTGCCGGTAGGCGTACACGGCGTGCAGGCTGTGGCCGCCGGCCCGGAAGCGGCGCTCCATGTCGTCCAGCACCGCGCGCGTACGCTCCAGCGGCACCTCGGGAAACTTCGCCATCGACGAGACGACGTACTTGAAGTACCACAGCAACAGGTGCTCATCATGACCGGTGCGGCGGGACGGATCGGCGTCGTAGTCGGCCAGGCACCGGGCGAAGGTCACGAACGCCTTCGCCGGCTCACCACCGCGATGGAACGCGCTCGTCGCCACCATCCGGGCGTCGAAGGACAGGTCGGCGTCGCCGAGCGCCTCGGCGTAGCGCATCGCCTGCTCGGCCAGGGCGATCTGGCCCGGCCCCTCCGGCGCGTCCCAGGTGCGGTGGATCAGTTCCCGGACGTCGTCCCCGGTGGTCATGGTGCGTTCAGTCCTCTCCCGTCCAGCCGGGCACCGCCTGCTGGAGCAGACCCAGGAACGAGCGGTTGAGCAGCGCCGAGTCGGCCGGGCGCAGCGGATGGTGGCCGAGCAGCAGGGCTTGGCCGTAGAGCGACTCCACCGCCAGCCCCGCCAGTTCGTCGTTCGGCAGCGCCGCGATCCGGCGTACCAGGGGATTGCGATGGTTGAGCACGAGCTGCGGGCGCGTGGCCGCCTCGGCCCGCTCGAAGGCCGCGAGTACGCCCGCCCAGACCTCGTCGACGACGCCCTGCGTCTCGCGGAGCCGGCGCTGGAACGCCGCCTCGCGATCGACGAGATAGAGCGCGGCCAGGCCCGGCGGGTCGAAGGAGCGCAGCACGACCTCGCAGCCGAGCGGATCCATGCGGTGCTGCGCCACCGCTAAGAACGGCCGCAGGCCCAGCTCGGTCTGCGGATCCAGGGTGTCGAACCGGGTGGACAGGTCGCTCGGGTCGAGGCGATCCACCATGATCGCCGGGTCGAGCAGCGGCAGCCGTTCGATGATCTCCGAGTCGTAGGTGTACCCGGCGTTGACGATGGCCAGATCCTGAGCCGCCGCCACCGCCGCGAGCTGGCGGAACTCGTCAATGGTCGAGCAGTAGCGCACGGTCGTGAACCGCTGGCGGAACTCGGCCAGCGGCATGCCGCCCATGTTCGTCTCGACCGGCCACCACTCGTCGACCAGCCGCAGCATCTCCAGGTCGTGCAGGGCCAGCGTCTTGACTCCGAGGTGGTGAATCGACAGGAACTGCTGCAACCGCGGCGGATCCCGCCGGGCCAGCGCGATCAGCCAGCCGCGCAGGCGGTCGCCCAGCTGCTCGCGGACCGAGTCGAGCAGGCCGTCGGCGTACAGGGCCTCACGGCTGGCGGTCGGGCGCAGCTCGGTCGCATCGATCGCACACCGCGCGAAGAACGCCCACTCCGGCAGTACGCCCTCGGCGCCCTCGGCCAGCAGCATGCGCTTGAGATAGACACGGTGCCCCGCCTTCGCGGCCGGGTTCGCCGGATGCGGCAGGACGAAGGCGACGCCGGTCAGCCCGGCCTCGGGCACCGACAGCTCGATCACGTCGAACGGCGTGAAGCCGAACGTGTCCTCGGCGTACGCCTGCTGCTCCACTCTGGACAGCTGCCAGGGTGGACGCTCCACTGTGATCAGTTCGCCGTCCACGCGTACGGGCACCGGCAGCATCTCGCCGAACAGGCGGGCCAGCTCGGTCACGCGTACGCCGTCGAACCACTCGGTCGCGTCCCGCCGCGGTACTAGCGTGACCGTCGTGCCGATCTCCGGCCGCGGCTCGCCGGTCGTGACGCTGTAGCGGCCGTCGGAGAAGCCGGTCCAATACACAGTGGACGCACCAGCTGCCCGCGTCTGGACCCGGATCTCGTCGGCGACGAGGAAGCACGACAGCAGCCCGATGCCGAACTGGCCGAGGAACTCCTGCCGTGAGAAGCCCAGCTCGTCACGCTTGCCACTGCGGCCGATCGTGGCCAGCAGCTCGTGCACCTGCTCCTCGGTGAGCCCGATCCCGGTGTCATGTACGCGCACCGTGCCGTCGGGAGTCTGCTTGGCCGTCTCGAACCAGATCGACGCCGGCGCGGTGGGCTGCTCGGCACGGCGGGCCGTGATCGCATCGGCCGCGTTCTGCAACAGCTCCCGCACATAGACCCGCGGGCTGCCGTAGAGGTGGTGGCTCAGCAGGTCCACGATCCCGCGCAGGTCGACCTGGAAGGAGTGGCTCACGGCCAGAGGGTACCGGCGTTCTGGGGCAATTGCCGACCCGGTACCGCGGCAGCCCCTCTCGTGGTGGTGCCGGGTTGCCGACATCCCGCCTGCGTCTCATGCGGTCGCGGGTGGCTGGCTTTCCGCGTTGCCCGTTGTCCATAGTCCGCGCTGTCCGCACGGCCCGCGGCCCCGCCGGCCCCGCCGGTCCCGTTCATGATCCGGGTTAGATCAGGGATAATGCGCAGATCTTGGCCCAAGATCCGTGCATTATCCCTGATCTAACCGGGATCATGAACGCGGGGTCTCGGTACGCGGGGTCTCGGTCGGCCGGGTTCAGTTCAGCGGGGCCAGCGTCGGCCGCTTGGCGCTCAGGTTGTCGCCGCTGGAGCGCCCGGTCAGCCGCCGCTTGATCCATGGCACCAGATGCGTACCCGCCCAGTGAATGTCGTGCGCGCGGGCCACGACCCAGGCCCGGCGCAACGGGTAGGACGGCGGCTGCCACCATTCGGCGGGCGGCGTACCGCCCAGCACGGTCAGGACGTGTGCGGCCACCCGCTGGTGCCCGTACGCCGACATGTGCAGCCGGTCGACGCTCCACATGGCCGGGTTGAGGAATTCGTCGTCGTCCCAGAGGTTCACCAGCCGAGCACCGTGCTTCTCGGCGGTCTCGGATACGGCCGAGTTGAGGTAATGCACGCGGGGTGCGATCAGCTTGCCGCCCGGCATCCGGTCGAGCAGGTTCGCCCAGCGGAACACCACCACGTCCGCGCCGCTCGCGCGCAGCTTGCCGATGGTCTGGTCGAAGCGGGCCATCAGCGACGGCGGATCGCAGTTCTTGCGGAGCACGTCATTGCCGCCGGCCGCGAAGCTGATCAGATCCGGCTGCATGCCCAGAGCCGGATCGACCTGCTCCGCCACGATGGCGTCATAGAGACGGCCGCGGACGGCGAGGTTGGCGTACTCGAACCTCGGCACCGAACTCGCCAGCTCGATCGCGGTCAGATCGGCCCAGCCGCGAAACACACCGTCGCCCCGGGGATCGGGGTCGTCCAAGCCCTCGGTGAAGCTGTCCCCCAGCGCCACATACCTCTGCCACACCATCCGTTAGTTGTCGCACACCTCGGAATCGGTCCGCACCTTGGGTGGTTGAGTTGTGGCGTGGATATCGAGATCTTCTCCGACGTCGTCTGCCCGTGGTGCTGGATCGGCGAGCGTAAGCTGCTGGCCGCCTTGGAGGACTTCACCGGCGCGCCGGTGAATGTGCGCTGGCGCGCCTTCCAGCTCGACCCGAGCGCGACCTCCGAGGGGACTCCCCTGGTCGATTGGCTGGCCGGCCGCTACGGCGGCGAGGCCACCGCGCGTCGCATGTTCTCCCAGGTGACGTCAGTCGCAGCCGAGGTCGGCCTGGAAATGAACTTCGACCGGGCCATCAGTGCCAACACTCTCGACGCCCACCGGCTGATCTGGTGGTCGGCGTCACTGCCCGGTGACGGCCACCGGCTCCTGGTGGACGCGCTCCACCGGGCCCACTTCACCGACGGGCGTGATCTCGGCTCGATCGACGACCTCATCTCGGTCGCCGCGTCGCTCGGTCATGACCCCTCGGTTGTACGCGGATTCCTGGAGTCGCCCGGCGGTCTCGACGAGGTCCGCCAGGAGCTGGCCATGGGGCGTGATTACGGGATCACCGGCGTACCGATGTTCATCTTCGCGGGCAAGTACGCCATCAGCGGCGCTCAGGATCCCGCGACGTTCCGCGAGGTACTGGAGGAGGTCGTACGCCGGGAGGGCGCTTCACCGCTGACCGTGCTGTCGCCGAGCGGCGCTACCTGTGACGACGACTCTTGCGCCATTTAAGGCTGCGTATGTTTCACGTGGAACGACTGGTCAGACGGTGTATGCCAGGACACTATGGCCATCGACGGCGAGCCGCTGCCGCGCCGCGATCTTGCGGTCGGCGACCTGGTAGCTGTCGGTGCCGACGACCACGATCATGGGATCAGCTTGTCCCCGTCGCGCTGGGTGACCCACAGCGACCGCGAATCGGCCGTCCACCAGGAGGCGTCGTCGCCTGCGAAGGCCGTGGTTCGCCGGTCGGAAGCCCTTCGAAACGCCCGGTCAGAACCTTCGAAACGCCTGTTCAGGAACCCTCGGAACGCCGGGGCGCGAGCACCGCATAGAACACCCAGCAGGCGCCGATAACGATCCCACCGGTTATCGCTGCCGGGCTAAGAATGCCGTATCCGGCGACCGCAGCAATCCCTACAGCCGATCCATACACAATAGACAGTGTGACGAGTATCCGCGATATGAGGGCCGCCGTGCCGCCTCGGGGCACCGTACGCTGACCCACCCGCGCACGCCGGATCGTCGGCCTGGCCGACTCCTTGGCCAGATCCCTCAACAGCAATCGCAACGTGTCGTCGATCCCGCCGCGGTTCACCTCGGCCGGACCGGCGGGGCTCACCGGGAGGAGCCGATCATCAGACCTTCGAGCTCCGGTGCGATCTCCCGCAGCCGGGCGAGCGCCTTGGACGTCTGCGACTTGATCGTCCCGACGCTGACACCGAGCGACTCGGCCGCCTCGACCTCGCTGCGGTCCTCGAAGAACCGCAGCACCAACACCGCCCGCTGCTTCGCGGTCAGTCGCAGCAACGCCGCCCGCAATGTGATCCGCAACGTGATCTGACCGGAGTCCTCGGCCAGCCGGCTGCGCTGCCGATCGGGCAGCTCGCCCGGGAGCACCTCGGCAACCTTGCGCCGCCGCCAGAAACTCACCTGCAAGTGATACATGATCTTGCGCGTGTACGCCTCGGCGTTGCCGCTGTCGTTGAGCCGGTGCCACGAACGGTGCGTACGCGCCAGGGCGCTCTGCACGAGATCCTCGGCCAGGTGCTGATCGCCGGTGAGCAGGTACGCCGCCCGCAGCAGGGCCGGCTTGCGAGCCCGCACGAATGCGTCGAACTCGTCCACGTGGCCGTCAAGAGCGGGGTCGGCGAGCTGGGGCATGGCGATCAGCCTCCGGAGGGGTCGAGTCCTACACCTGGGGAGACGCGGACGCGGCGCGACGGGTTACCAACCCCGCTGGACGAATTGCCGACACTCCCCGTGCACACCATCGTCGCCTATGCGCGCTGGTCTCGGCGTACCCCTTCGGGCAGGACGAAAGCGCTGACCCTTCACCGGGCCGGCCGCCGACAATCAGCGGATACGGAGGTGCATGCTCGGGTCGGGCCGCGGCTGACCGGATTCCAGCACCGCGTACGCGTTCGCGTACGCCAGCACGGATTCGGGTGTGACGGAGTCCTTGCTGTCGAGGATCTTCTGCAGGATCGCCTGCATCGTCTCCTGCTTCAGGGTCTTCAGGTCTGCCGTAGTGGTCGACATGGAAGCCCCCTCCTTCTCGTCGACTTCACTCCGATCAACGACGGACGGGCGTCACGACGGGCGCGACGGTGACGACGAGTAGTGCCAGATCGGGTGGTGGAGCCTAGGAGAATCGAACTCCTAACCCCCGCCTTGCAAAG
>Ga0114129_10000273_pt1 | contig 58770 bp, 53 predicted proteins | sample RhiMetdeltSRZDD1_FD_80071 | JGI IMG/M metagenome (GOLD analysis project Ga0114129, IMG submission 80071) | Populus rhizosphere microbial communities from Tennessee, USA - Rhizosphere MetaG P. deltoides SRZDD1 (version 2) (version 2) | ecosystem: Host-associated > Plants > Roots > Rhizosphere >...
AAGGGTCAGTTCGTTCGCGGCGGCTCCACGATCACGCAGCAGCTCGCCAAGAACCTGTACCTGACGCCGTCGCGCAATCCCTATCGCAAGCTTGCCGAGCTCTTCATCACGCGCCGGCTCGAGGTGGAGCTCACCAAGGGTCGCATTCTCGAGCTCTATCTCAATTTGATCGAATGGGGCGACGGGATCTGGGGCGCGGAAGCGGCGGCCCGGACCTATTTCGGTGTCCCCGCCAGCGCGTTGACGCCGGAACAGTCGGCGCTGCTTGCCGGCGCGATCATCAATCCACGCGTATACAGACCCTCGCATCCCAACGCCCGGCTGCGGAGCCGCCAGCAAATCATCCTTGCCCGCATGGGATTCCAAACACCGCCGGTGGCGCCTGAGGCCGTGCCGACGCTCGACATTCCGATCGGCGGTCTGCCGCCAGTTGTCGGCGGCTCGGGATCAGAATAGCCGCCGCGCGCCGACGAATCGCGAACGCCAGTACGGCGCCCCGAGCGCCTCGATTCTGACGACGCCGTTTTCGCCGGGCGCGTGGATGAAGGGAAGTTCCGCGGTCGTCGCGGGCGTGTTCGCCGCATCGATGGCAATGCCGACGTGGGTGGCGCCGGACGATTCGGTGGAGAAGAACAGGAGATCTCCGGGCTGGATTTCCCGGTCAGCGATCTTGCGTCCATACGCGAACTGCTCGCGCACTGTGCGCGGGACGTCGATGCCCTGGTCGCTGAACACCCAGCGGACGAATCCGCTGCAGTCGAATCCGGTCGACGGGTCCTCTCCACCGGATCGATACGGAATGCCCTGCATCGCCAGCGCCGTCTGCAGCAACCGCTGCACCATCAGGGAACTGGCCGGGCTCGATGCCGGGTTGGCGATGGCTGGTAGCGTATTGGCTCCGGGGAACGGCGATGGCGTTGGGGCAGGCCGCGCGACACGTCCAGTGGTCGCGCACCCGGCGACAAGGACGGTCGCCAGGACGATCAAAAGAGCGCTCGATCGCACCTTCCAAGTATCGGGGCTTTGCCGCCAACCAGCCATTGACTTTTTCACCGCGCGTTTTCCCCCATCAGCCCTAACTCCCTGACTACATTAGTGTTACGTGCTCCCCCTCCTTGACAAGGCGCGGAGGATCCAGTGAAAATGGCCCGAAATCGCTCATGGAACAGACACTGCTCCTGAACGCGACGTACGAGCCGTTGCGCGTCGTGCACTGGCAAAAGGCCATCACGCTCTGGTGTCAGGGCAAGGTGGAGATTGTCGCCGTCTACGACCGTGAGGTCCGATCCGTCTCGTTCAGCATCCGGCTGCCCTCGGTCATCCGGCTCCTTCGCCGGATCCGCATGCGCCGCACCGTCGAGTACGTGCCGTTCTCTCGCGCGAACATCTATGCCCGCGACAATCACGCCTGCCAGTACTGCGGGCATGGCTTTCCGACGAGCGAGTTGACGTTCGACCATGTGATTCCGGTCGCCCACGGCGGCCGGAAGGATTGGGAGAACATCGTCACCTGCTGCATCGGCTGCAATCGGCGGAAGGGCGGACGCACGCCGGAGCAGGCCGGCATGCGGTTGATTCGGCATCCGCGACGGCCCGATCGCGCGCCGGCGATTCGCATTACTTTCGGTCTCCGCAACGCCCCGGAGAGCTGGCGCGATTACGTCTACTGGAACGTCGAGCTCGACGACGCGTAAGGCCAGGGTGTCTCAAACCATCACCGCCGTGCATCCGCGCTGGGTCATTCCTGGAGCCCGGGTCGCGGTTGCGGGCGTGCACCTGCCGATGCCGGCTGATGGTCCTCCGCACGTCCTGGTCGGGACCCACGACGCGCACGTCGTGTCCGCCTCGCATCAGGGCATCAGGTTCGTCGTTCCCGCAGACGTCGAAGGCGGGTCGATGCCGATCCGCATCGACGAGCTGCTAGGCGAGACGACGTCAATCGAGGTGGCGCGGACGCTGGCCACTGGCGTTCACCAGGTTGACAGTCCTGCGTTCGACACGCAGGGACGCCTGTATGTCACGCAGAGCGGCAGCCGCGACACGAAAGTGCCGGTGCCGCTCTATCGAATCGGGCTCGACGGCGTTCGTGAGCCGCTTGCCGTCGAAGTCGCGAATCCGACATCGGTCGCGCTCGGACCGGATGGCTTGATGTACATCTCGAGCCGCTTCGACGGGCACGTGCATCGGCTCACGGCGGACGATCGCGTCGAGCTGTACGCGACCGAGCTTGGCGTGCCGACGGGTCTGGCGTTTGCGCCAGACGGCACGCTGTTCGTGGGCGATCGTTCCGGATCGATCCTGCGCGTGTCGCCGGAGAGGCAGGTCGAGACGTATGCATCGCTGCCCGCGAGCGTCGCGGCGTTTCATCTCGCCTATGGTCCTGACGGCAGTCTCTATGCCACTGCGCCGACGCTCGCGACGCACGATCCCGTGTACCGCATCAGTCCGGATCGGCTGGTGGACGTGGTGTGCGACAGCTTCGGCCGGCCGCAGGGGCTGGGCTTCGACTCCGCGGGAACGCTGTACGTCGCCGATGCGCTTGCCGGCGCGTCCGGACTCTACCGCGTCGATCTCTCACAGGCGCGCCCCAAAGCGGAGCTGGTCCTGAGCGCGCCGATGATCGTCGGCGTCGCGTTCGATCCGCGGGGCGGGGTCGTCCTGGCTTCGAATGACACGATCTGGAAGCTCGACGTCGATCTGAAGCCGTTCAGAAGTCAGAAGGCCTAAGGCGGTATCCTCTCCGCCCATGCAGCTGTTCCGGCTCAAACCGATCGAAGCCCTGCAGCCGTCCGGTGATCAGTCGCTGAAGCGCGTGCTCGGCGCGGGCGATCTGATCATGCTCGCGATCGGCGCCGTCATCGGCGCCGGCATCTTCGGCGCCATCGGCACGGCCGCTGCCGGTCAGACGGGACCAAACGGGGAAGTGATCCGGTACGGCGCGGGACCGGCCCTGGTTTTTTCGTTCATTCTGCTCGGCGCCGCGTGCGGTCTTTCGGCGCTGTGCTACGCGGAGCTGGCGGCGATGATTCCACAAGCCGGCAGCGCATATGCGTATTCCTACGCGACGCTTGGCGAGCTGGTCGCGTGGATCATCGGCTGGGATTTGATTCTCGAGTACGCCGTCGGCAACGTCGCGGTCGCGATCTCCTGGGGCGACTATTTCAAGACGCTCCTCGCCGGCATCGGTCTCGCGATCCCGGACTGGCTTTCGACGGGGTATCGAACCGCGCTCCTCAGCTCGAACCCAGACGTCCATGGTCTGCTCGCGACGGCGCCGCGCCTCGGCGGCCTGCCGATTCTCGTGAATCTTCCGGCGTTTGCCATCGTGATGCTCGTCACGTGGCTGCTCCTGCGCGGCGCGCGCGAAAGCTCGACGGCGAACAACGTGATGGTCGTCTTGAAGCTCGTCGCGCTCGGGCTGTTCATCGTCGTCGGGTTGACGAAGCTGAACACCGCCAATTTCACGCCGTTCTCGCCGAACGGCTTTACGGGCATCCACCAGGGCGCCGCCATCGTCTTTTTCGCGTACATCGGGTTCGACGCGATTTCGACGGCGGCCGAGGAGACGCGGGATCCGCAACGCAACCTGCCAATAGGGATTCTCGGTGGTCTCGCCATCTGCACCGTGATTTACGTGATCGTCGGCATCGTCCTGACCGGCATGGTGCCGTACAAGGATCTCGGCGTCGCCGATCCGCTTGCGTTTGCACTCAATGCGGTGGGACTCACGAGCGTCGGATGGATCGTTGCGCTGGGGGCGGCGGTTTCGATGACGGCGGTGCTTCTCGTCTTCCAATACGGTCAGCCGCGCATCTTCTTCGCCATGGCCCGTGATGGATTGCTCCCGCAGTGGGCGGCGCGCGTCGATCCGAAGACGCGCATTCCGTACGCCACGACGCTGGTCACCGGGATCGTGGTGGCCGTTGCGTCCGCGGTCGGCGACGCTGCGGAGACGTACGACCTCACGAACATCGGAACACTGTTTGCGTTCGCGCTCGTCTGTGCAGGGGTTCTCATCCTGCGCGTAAAGGATCCCGCGCGTCCACGGCCGTTCAAAGTGCCGCTCGTCTGGCTCGTCGCCCCGCTCGGTGCGGCGGGCTGCATTTTCATCATGCAGGGACTGCCGCCCCAAGCATGGTCGCGGTTCGGATGGTGGCTGCTCGTCGGTATCGTCCTGTACTTCACGTACGGATATCGAAACAGCCGGATTCGGCAGCCGTAGTGCTTTTCCCCCTCACCGGCGTTCGCGTGCTCGACCTCACGCGACTGGTTCCGGGCGCCTTCGCGACGCTGATGCTCGCCGAGCTTGGCGCGGAGGTCATCAAGATTGAGGACCCGCGCGGCGGTGATCCGATGCGACACATGCCGCCGGTCCTGGACGGCCGTGGCCTCTACGACCTGCTGCTCAATCGCGGCAAGAAAAGTGTCGTGCTCGATCTTCGCGCCGAGGAAAGCGGCGCGACCCTCGATCGCTTGTTGTCGAGCACGGACATCGTCGTCGAAAGTTTTCGCCCCGCGACTACCAGACGGCTCGGCGTCAGCGCGGGTCAGCTTCGCACCCGGCATCCGCGTCTCATTCACTGCGCCATTACGGGCTACGGACAGACCGGTCCGTACGCCGATCGGCCGGGCCACGATCTCAATTACGTCGCGATCTCCGGGGTGCTCTCGATCGATCGGCCAGCGCCGCTGTCGTTGCCTCGCATGTTCCTGGCCGACATTGGCGGCGGAGCCATGACCACCGTCATCGGCATCCTGGCGGCGTTGTACGGCCGCGAGCGCACCGGGGAGGGTGCGTCGCTCGACATCTCGATGCACGAAGCCGCGCTGTACTGGCTGATGCTCCCTGCCGCTCGAGAGCTGGTCGACGATGGCCGCCGCGCAACGGGGGAGTTGCCGACGTTTGGCAAACATGGCTGCTACAACGTGTACGAGACGAAGGATGGCGAATCCATTGCGCTTGGCGCGCTCGAGCCCAAGTTCTGGACGACGTTCTGCCGGGCGCTCGGCCGGGACGATCTGGTGGCGCATCAGCTCACGGACGATGAGGATCAGGCCCGCGTTCTCGAGGAGATTCGCCGGACGTTCGCGTCGCGCACCAGCGACGAGTGGCTCGCGTTCTTTGAGGCGCACGATGTCGGCGTAACGCGAGTGAATCGTCCCGCCGGTGCCCTGGCCGACCCGCACATCGTAGCGCGCGGCGCCGTCGTGCGCGGGCAGGGCCTGCGCGCGATCCGGCCGCCGTTTGCCTCTGTTGTGCCCGATCTTGCGCCCGCCCCGTCGCTCGGCCAACACACGGAAGAAGTCCTGCAGGCCTGTTACAATGGCCGATTGGGGTCAGCGAAAAAAGAGCGCCCCTAGGAGCGAGAAGAAGACCTCACCCATGGCGCACGACTGGATCGCCGTCCGCGGGGCGCGCGTCCATAACCTCCGGGACATCGACGTCGACCTTCCCCGCGACCGCCTGGTCGTCATCACGGGGCTGTCAGGCTCCGGGAAATCGTCGCTGGCTTTCGACACCATCTATGCGGAGGGGCAGCGCCGGTACGTCGAGTCGCTTTCGGCGTACGCGCGGCAGTTCCTCGAACAGATGGAGAAGCCCGATGTCGATCTGATCGACGGGCTTTCGCCGGCGATCTCGATCGAGCAGAAGACAACGGCGTCGAATCCCCGGTCGACCGTCGGGACGGTCACCGAAATCTACGATTACCTCCGGCTGCTCTTCGCCAATATCGGCGTCCCGCATTGCCCGAACTGCGATCGCGAAATCTCGTCCCAGTCGCTCGAGCGGATCATGGACATGGTCATGCTCTATCCGCCCGACGCGCGGATCAACGTGCTGGCGCCGATCGTCCGGGGCCGCAAGGGCGAGTTCAAGCGTGAGCTGGCGGCGCTGCGGAGCCGCGGGTTCACGCGGGCGCGGATCGATGGCCGGTTCGTGGCGCTCGACGAGGACATCACGCTCGACCGCCGGAAGAATCACACGATCGACGTCCTCGTGGACCGGCTCATCGTGAAATCCGGCATCGAGCGGCGGCTGGCCGATTCGATCGATCTCGCCCTCAAGCTCGCCGATGACATCGTCGTCATCAACACGCTGGATTCGGACGACCGGCTATTCTCGCGGCGCATGGCGTGTCCGTCGTGCGGCATCAGCATTCCGGAGATGACGCCCCGCGCGTTCTCGTTCAACTCGCCGCACGGCGCGTGCCCGGACTGTCAAGGACTCGGCGCGGTATACGACTTCGATCCTGCGCGGGTCGTGCCCGACGACCGCCTGGCGCTGCAGGACGGCGCAATTGCCCCGTGGGCGAAGGGCGATCGACGCCTGATTGACGAGATGCTGCAAGGGCTCGAGCGCACGTTCGGCATCGATCCGCGCGTGGCGTTCTCGAAGCTCAGCAAGAAGCTCCGCGACATCGTGCTGTTCGGCGCGCCTGGACGCCGTCACGGGCGAAGTTCGAAGTTGGAAGTTCGAAGTGCGAAGCCCCGGAAGGCGAAGGATCCTTTCGGCGTCGACTTCGAAGGCGCGATTCCCAACCTGCGGCGGCGGTTCGAGGAAGGGACCTGGTCGGATCAGGAGACGCTGGAGCCGTACCGCGGCCTTCAGCCGTGCCCGGCGTGCGAAGGCGAGCGTCTGCGCCCCGAAAGCCGCGCCGTGCGCGTCAAGGGGCGGCGCATCAGCGAGTACGTCAGCCTGCCGATCTCAGCCGCGCTGCCGTTCTTTGAGGCGCTCGAATTGACCGAGCGCGAGCATCTGATTGCCGGGCGCGTGCTGCGCGAGATTCGGCAGCGCCTGCGGTTTCTCGTGGAAGTCGGGGTCGGGTACCTGACGCTCGCGCGCGGCGCCGCGACGCTTTCGGGCGGCGAAGGACAGCGAATCCGGCTGGCGACGCAAATCGGATCGCAGCTGACCGGCGTGCTGTACGTGCTCGACGAGCCATCGATCGGGCTGCATCAGCGCGACAACCGACGCCTGCTCGCGACGCTCTGCAAGCTCCGCAACCTCGGCAACACGGTGCTCGTCGTCGAGCATGATGAAGAAACGATTCGCACGGCTGATTACCTGGTCGATCTCGGCCCGGGCGCGGGCGAGCATGGCGGTCATGTGATTTTCCAGGGGCTGCCGCGGGAGCTGCTGGCGGCTCCCGGCGACTCGCTGACGGGACAGTACCTCGTCGGCGAGCGGAAGATTCCGGTGCCAGCCGCGCGTCGATCGGTCACCCGCGGCGAGATCGTCGTGCGCGGCGCGCGCGCGAACAACCTGAAGAATATCGACGTCGCGTTTCCGCTCGGGACGTTCATCGCCATCACCGGCGTGAGCGGGTCGGGCAAATCGACGCTGGTCAACGAGATCCTGTACCGCGCCCTGGCGCGCAAGCTGTACCGGGCGGCCGACGAGCCCGGCCCGCATGCCGGCATCGAAGGGATCGATCTGGTGGACAAGGTCATCCAGATCGATCAGTCGCCGATCGGCCGGACGCCGCGATCGAATCCCGCCACCTACACCGGGCTCTTCACGTTCATTCGCGAGCTGTTCGCGATGCTGCCGGACGCGCGGGCCCGCGGCTACAAGGCCGGCCGGTTCTCGTTCAACGTCAAGGGCGGCCGCTGCGAGACGTGCCAGGGCGACGGGGTGATTGCGATCGAGATGCACTTCCTGCCCGATGTCTACGTGACGTGCGAGGAATGCAAGGGCCGGCGCTACAATCGCGAGACCCTCGAGATCAAATACCGGGGCAAGTCGATTGCCGAGATACTGGACCTGACGGTCGACCAGGCCCTGGCGCTCGTTGAGAATTTTCCGGCAATTGCGTATAAACTCCGGACGCTGCGCGAGGTCGGGCTCGGGTATATCAAGCTCGGGCAGTCGGCCACGACGCTCTCGGGCGGCGAAGCGCAGCGCGTCAAGCTCGCGCGCGAGCTCGCCCGGCGCGGCACCGGCCGGACGCTCTACATTCTCGACGAGCCGACGACAGGGCTGCACTTCGAGGACGTGCAGCGATTGCTCGAAGTCCTTGGCAAGCTGGTCGATCAGGGCAATACGATTGTGGTGATCGAACACAATCTCGATGTCGTCAAATCGGCCGATTGGGTCATCGACCTCGGTCCGCAAGGCGGTGACGAGGGCGGCCGCGTCGTGGCCGCGGGACCGCCGGAAGCTGTCGCAGGCGAACGGACTTCTGCGACAGGCGAGTTTCTTGCTGGTGTCCTGCGGGGCGTTCGTCAGCGCGAGCCGGCGGCGGCCTCATGACACTTGTGGCTTCGATGACACGCGCCTTCGTGGGGTGGTGTGTCAGGATTGACACGTCTCAAAGCGATGTCCCAGCCATCGTTAGCGTATTCATCTGACGTAAGTCGAGGCATGTGAACGGTTTAACGGTAAAAACCGGGCAAACCGGTCAATTGGCAATCCGATTGCTTCAAGCGAGTCGGCCTTAGACGTATGTCGGCTCAACGAACGCTTCGGCGAGCGATGCCCTGCGCAGGAATTGGCCTCCATTCCGGGCAGAAGGTCAAGATGTCGCTCAAGCCGGCCCCAGCTGACTACGGCATCAGATTCCAACGTACGGACCTTGGTGGGATGGAGATTCCAGCGCACATCTCCCACCTGGGCGCCAGGCCGCATCTCCAGACGAGCCTGGCCAACGGCCGCGCGACGGTCGACACAGTCGAACACCTCCTCGCAGCCCTCCGCAGCCTGGGGGTCGATAACGCCTGTGTCGAGCTCGACCACTCCGAGGTGCCCATCATGGACGGCAGCTCGGCTCCCTGGGTGTACCTCATCCAGGATGCCGGAGTGAGGGAGCTGTCCGCAGCACGGAAGTCGATCCAGATCCTGCGTCAGGTGCAGGTGCAGCAGGGCGACAAGCGCATCGCCGTCTATCCGTCAGATCGCTTCAAAGTCAGCTACACGATCCGCTTCGACCATCCGCTCCTTCGCCATCAGCAGAAAACGCTCGACCTCGACGAGCAGACGTTCGTCGACGAGATTGCGCCGGCGCGGACGTTCGGGTTCCTGAAGGAAGTCGAGATGCTGCGCCAGCGCGGCCTCGCGCTCGGCGGCTCATTGGAGAACGCGATCGTCCTCGGCGAGACCGGCGTGCTCAACCCGCTGCGGTTCGAAGACGAGTTCGTCCGCCACAAGATTCTGGACGTGTTGGGCGATCTCGCGCTGATCGGACATCCGCTCCTCGGACACCTCGTCGTGCATCGCGGCGGCCACGCCCTGCATACCGCGTTTGCCACCGAACTCCTCAAGCAGCGTGATGCGTGGCGATTCGTCGAAGTCCCGTCTGTGACGGATCTCCACGGCAGCCGGGTCCCGACGCCGGCCACGATCGCTCAGCACATTTCGCATTGAGAAAGCTGGAAAGCCCGAAAGCCTGAAAGCTCGAAAAGCTGGGAACTCCGGAACCGACTATTCTTCAATCGCCCTGTTCGCCTTTCTCACGAGGGCGACCAGCCGATCGTTTTCAAACCTGTTGAAGCTCATGAACAGGCTTTCTTTCAGGTACGCCTGCAGCTCGTCGGGCGTCATCTGGGCGACGACGTGCTGGATTTCGCGATCGACGTCCTCGAACCCGTAGTCGAGCCCTTTCTGCCGCGCGAGGTCGCGCGAGATGACCTCGATGATCGCGAGCGCGTCGCCGTCGAGCTCGACCGGAGTGCCGGCGGTAGTCGTGATCGTCCGCATCGTCATCCTCCGAAGCTCGCGAGCGCCGACGCCTGATCGGCATGCACCTCGAGGAAGTTGTGCGCGCCGGTCATCTGCAGCATCGTTTCGACGCGTTTCTGCACGCCGGTCAGCTTGAGCGATCCGCCGGCCGCCTGGGCCTGCCGGAAGAGATCCATGAGACAGCCGATGGTCGCGCTGTCGACGTAGCTCACGGGGGTGAGATCCACCAGGATCTTCTTCTCGCCGGCGCCGATGAGGTTGGTGGCCGCCGTGGCAAAGTCGGCCAGAATCGGGTAGGTCAGCCGCGTTTCCTTGACCTGCAGCAAGACGACGCCGTCGATGTGAGAGGTCGTGACGTTCATTCGGTTCCTCCGCGCGAAGCCGGTTTCGCGCCCGGCCCCCGAGACTGAAGACGACGCAACTGCCTGGCGAGTTCAAGGCGGCCCCGGTTGATGCGGGACTTGACGGTGCCTTCCGGGAGCCGCAGCTTGTCGGCGATCTCCTGATACGAGAATTCCTGCAAATCGCGCAGCACCACGGCCTCTCTCAGCGCTTCCGGCAGCTCGGCCAGGGCCTGCCGGATGAGGTGCCGCAGATCGAGCTGCTCGAGCTCGGCGTGCGGGCCGCGGTCGCGCGACACCGGCATGAGGTCGGCGGCGTCGACGTCACGCGCCATCGTCTCACGTTCCTTGCGCACGCTGCGGTAGTGATCGATGCAGAGGTTGCGGCTGATGCTGATCAGCCAGGTCTGGAAATTGGCGCGCCGATCGAACGTGTGCATGGCGCGGAAGATCTTGAGGAAGATGTCCTGCGTCAGGTCCTCCGCCTCGTCGTGGCGGCCCACGAACTTGTAGGCGAGGTTGAAGACCTTGCGCCAGTGCTGGCGCACGATCAGCTCCCAGGCCTCCTGATCGCCCGCGAGGCACCGCGCAATGAGCTCGTCGGTGACGGCAACCGGTGCGTTGGGGACGGGATCGCTGGACATCAACGACAGAGGCGGGTCTGGCGTGGGCGCATGATAACAAAGACCTCGGGTTTCGTTTGCAAAGCTGACAAGCCAAAACGAAACCCAAGGTCTTACAATGCCGGCTCCGACATGGCCTTCGATCGTGTGGAGGGGAAACTGGCCTGCGACGGCGTACCGCTCGGCGCGATTGCGGCGGCTGCCGGGACGCCCGTCCACGTCTACAGCGCCGGCACGATCCTCGAGCGGTACCGCGGACTCGACGCGGCCTTCGCCTCGTACCCGCATCGATTTCATTACGCCATCAAGGCCAACGCGACGCTCGGCATCGTCCGGCTCATGCGGGAGCTCGGCGCGTCGGCCGACGCCAACTCCGGCGGCGAAATCGAAGTCGCGCTGCGCGCGGGGTTCACGCCGGCGGACATCGTCTTCACCGGCGTCGGCAAGACCGCGGCGGAGCTCGATCGCGCCGTCGGCCTTCGCCTCGGCGCGATCAACGTCGAGTCGCCCGGCGAAATGGATCGCATTGCGTCGCGCGCGAAGGCGCAGGGGATCCGCACGCGCGTCGCCGTGCGGATCAATCCGGACGTCGACGCAGGCAGTCATCCGCACATCTCGACCGGCCATCTCGACACGAAGTTCGGCATGACGATCGACGACGCCGCGTCGTTGATCCGGACGATGGCGGCGAATGCGGATCTTCACGTCGTCGGACTGCACGTCCACGTCGGATCGCAGGTCACGACGACGGGCCCGCTCGTGCGTGCCGCAACGGTCATCTCCGATCTGGCCCGCACACTCGCGGCCGACGGCATCCGCCTCGAACATCTCGATCTCGGCGGCGGTCTCGGGCTCGCCTACGAGCCGGGACAGGCGGCGCTCCGCGTCGAGGAATATGCGGCGGCGATCCTCCCGCCCATCCGCGCGGCCGGGATGATGCTGCTGCTCGAGCCCGGCCGGTGGATCGTCGGTCCCGCGGGCGTGCTCGTGGCCGAGGTCGTGGACATCAAGCCCAAGCCGGCCGGCGGACTGTTCGTGATCGTCGATGCCGGTTTGACGGATCTCCTGCGCCCGGCGTTGTACGGCGCGTGGCACACCATCGAGGCGGTCGCGCCGCGTGCCGGCGCGCCGGTCGAGGCCGACATCGTGGGTCCCGTGTGTGAAACGTCCGACACGCTGGGCCGCGGCCGATCGCTGCCGCCCGTCCGCGTCGGCGACCTTCTCGCCATCCGCGACACCGGCGCGTACGGCGCCGTCATGGCGTCGAACTACAATCGGCGGCCGCTCGCCAGCGAGGTGCTGGTCCAGAATGGCGAGTGGCGTGTGATTCGCCGGCGACAGACCGTGGACGAGATGCTGCAGTGGGATCAGTGATGCTCATCGCCTTCGAGGGACTCGATCAAAGTGGCAAAGCGACGCAGGCAGACGCGCTCAGCGCGCGTCTGACGAGTGACGGTTGGACGGTCCATGTGATCTCGTTCCCCGATTACCGCACACCGATCGGCCGCGAGATCCAGAAGGCGCTGGCCGGCGAGCGCGAGTTCGGTCCGGACGTGCTGCAGCTCCTGTACATCGCCAATCGGCTGGAGTACAAGCCACGCCTCGATCGCTGGCTTGGCGCCGGCGACGTCGTGATCTGCGACCGCTACCGTGCGTCAAGCGTCGCCTACGGCGAAGCACACGGTGTCGATCCCGCGTGGTTGGAAGACGCACAGCGCCTCCTGCCGCGGCCGGCGGTAACAATCTTTCTCGACATCCCTCCCGAGGCGGGCGTGAAGCGCAAGACGGCCGACCGCGATCTGTTCGAGCGCGATCTCGCGCTCCTCGCCCGCGTGAGAGAGAGCTACCGCCGCCAGTCACAGCAGCCGGACTGGGTGGTGATCGACGCGACGCCAGCGAAGACCGACGTCACGACGGCGGTTGAGCGGGTCGTCCTGCCACAGCTCGCGCGACCGTCAACGCCCGAACGCTCCTGACGCCGGCCTCCAGCAGCACCCGGCTGCACGCCTCGAGCGTCGCGCCCGTCGTCATCACGTCATCAATCAGGACCACGACGCGGTTGTGGAGGCGGATGGTCGGATGCGCGCGCGGCGCGAGCCGCCATCGCCACGCGACCGCGAACGAGGCCCGCACGTTCGCATTTCGCCGCGCCGCGGGCAGGCTCGCCTGCGGCGGCCCGTGCCGTACGCGACGCAGCACGCGCCAGACCGGCAGACCCAGCGCCCGGGCGAGATCGTCGGACTGGTTGAAGCCGCGCTGCACGGCGCGAAGCGGATGTAACGGCACCGGGACGACCGCATCGGCGCCGGACAGCAGATCGCGCCCCGTATCGTGCAAGAGCACGCCGAGGGGCTCGGCGAGCGCGCGGCGCCCCTGGTACTTGAACGCGTGGACGATTTTCCGGAGCGAGCCGTCGTACCGGCCCGCACTCCGCGCGAGCGTCAGCCGCGCCGGGTGGCGGCGGCACCGCGCGCAGAGGGGACCGTCGGAACGCCAGGCCGCCAGCGCATCGCCGCAGCGGACGCACCACGGCGGAGCGAGCCGCGGCACGCTCCGCCAGCATCGTCCGCACACCGGACCCGCGAGCGGGTGGACCAGCACGTCGTCGCACGCCGCGCACGCCGGCGCGAGCAGGACACGGACAGCGGCGTTCGCCGCGGCCAGCAGCATGCGGTCCCATATTGCAAGCGGAGGACCAGCGCAGCGGCGCGCGAAAAGGCCGCCGGCCGGTCGAAGTACGCAGAAATCGAGAAACGAGCCCGGAGCCGTTACGCAGAAACTTCGATCCGCTCGGCGTCGCCCCACAAGCGTTCGAGCGCGTAGAACTCGCGGGTCGATGGCGTGAAGACGTGGAAGATGAAGTCGAAGTAGTCGATGAGCACCCACTCGGCCCGCTCGTAGCCTTCGACGAGCGCGGGCTTCGTGCCCTGACGGCCGAGCGCCTGCTGGACCGCGTCGGCGATCGCCTGGACCTGCCGGATGTTCGCGCCGGTGCAGATGACGAAGAAGTCGGTGAAGGCCGACGCCTTCCTCAGATCCAGCACGAGCACGTCGAGAGCTTTCTTGTCGAGCGCAGCGGCGATTCCGGCGGTGAGATCCGACGACAGGCGAGGGGCGGCGGGCTGGCGTTTCTGGCGCTTCGGCGTCTTCTTCATGCGAGGTACAAGTCCTGCCTTTCGATATACGTCTTTACGGTCGCCGGCACGAACCCCGCGATGTCCTGGCCGCGAGCGAGGCGTTCGCGAATCTCGGTCGACGAGACCGGCGCGGTCGGCGCGTCTACCAGAAAGATACCGGGTCGCGGCGGGATCTCGTACGGGCTTTCAATCATCCGGTTGCCGAGATCGGGGAGGAGACCCCGCAAGGCCGTCGCGGCGCAACCGGGCCGTGAAACGGCGACGAAGTGCGTGCGGTCGAGGATACGAGGGTAGTCCTTCCAGGTCGCGATTTCCCGGAACGCGTCGGCGCCGGTGATGAAAAACAGCTGTGACGTGTCGACGCCGCGCGCCTCGAGCCGGTCGAGCGTCGCCGAGGTGTAAGAGGGCCCGCCGGCCTCCATTTCGAGATCGGAGAGCATCAGCCCGATGCGGTCCTGAATGGCCAGCGCAGCCATTGCAAAGCGGTGCGTCGCCGACGCTACGGGCAAGCTGCGGTGCGGTGGCACGCGTGCCGGCATGACCTGAATGCGATCGAGCGCCAGCGCCCGGCGCGCCGCATCCGCCACGTCCAGATGGCCGACGTGAATGGGATCGAACGTCCCCCCGAACACGCCCTGCCGCATCACGCGACGGTCGGCTCCGCGGCCCGCGCGACTTCGCGCCACGCCGCCTTGAGCAGCTCGGGCACGCCCTCGCCGGTCGCGGCGGAGATCGGATAGAGCGCGACGCCGGCGCGATCGAGGTGCTCGCGCAGCTTGTCGAGCCGTGCCGGGTCCCCCATCACGTCGATCTTGTTCGCCGCCGCAATTCGCGGCTTGTCCGCGAGCGCGACCGCCGTGTCGTCGCCCGCGCCGGCAAACAGCTCCAGCTCGCGGCTGATCACGTCGAAGTCGTCCGCGGGATCGCGTCCCGTGTCGGGCGACATGTCGATCACGTGCACGAGAACCTTGGTTCGCTCGAGGTGCGTCAGGAATTTCGTCCCGAGTCCGTGGCCGAGATGCGCGCCGGGAATCAGACCAGGCACGTCGGCCACGACGAAGGACCGATCGTCGCTGAGGTGCACGACACCCAGGTTGGGCGTCAGCGTCGTGAACGGATAATCGGCAATCTTGGGCCGCGCCGCCGAAATTCGCGCGATGAGCGTGCTCTTGCCGGCATTGGGGAACCCGACCAGCCCGGCGTCGGCGAGCAGCTTGAGCCGCAGCCGCAGCGTCCGGTACTCGCCGGTGCGTCCCGGCTCGACGCGGCGCGGCGCGCGATTGGTGGACGTCGCAAACGCAGCATTGCCCCGTCCGCCTCGTCCGCCGCGGGCGACGAGCACGCGGTCGCCCGCGTGCGCCAGATCCGCGATCGGAATCAGATCGTCGGCAGTCTTTTCGTAGACGGTCGTGCCCGGCGGGACCTCGAGCACCAGATCGCCGCCGTCATATCCCGTGCGATTGGATCCCTGGCCGTGCTGACCGCGCTCGGCGTGGAACTCAGGATGGAAGCGATAGGTGACGAGGGTGTTCTGATGAAGACTCGCGACGAGGTAGATGGATCCGCCGTGTCCGCCGTCGCCGCCGTTCGGTCCGCCGCGAGGCACGCGCTTCTCGCGACGGAAGCTCAGGCAGCCGTTCCCGCCGCCCCCTGCCTCGACTTCGATGTCGACCTCGTCGACAAACATGGGAAGAACTGTGATGTGGTGGTGATTTCAAATCACCATATCACCACATCACAATTTCAGCCTCACTCGCTTGGCACAATACTGATGACCCGGCCGTGAGCGCCGTGGTCCGAAAACTTCACGCGGCCGGTGACTTTCGCGAAGAGCGTGTCGTCCTTGCCGCGCCCGACGTTCAGCCCCGGCTTGAAGCGGCGGCCGCGTTGGCGGACCAGGATCGATCCACCGCTCACCAGGTTGCCGTCGAAGCGCTTCACGCCCAGCCGCTGCGAGTTGCTGTCGCGCCCGTTGCGTGAGCTGCCCTGACCCTTTTTGTGTGCCATGACGAAACCCTTATACCTTGATGCTCTTGACCTGCACGCGCGTCTGCTGCGTGCGGTGGCCGCGCGTTCTCCGGTACTGCTTGCGGCGCTTCATCTTGAACACGCGAACCTTCTTGCCTCTGCTCTGATCCAGCACGACTCCGGTCACCGTGGCCCCGGCCACATACGGCGTGCCAATCATCACATCGTCGCCCGACTGGACGATGAGCACTTTGTCGAAGGTCACTTCCGCACCGGCATCGGCCGCGAGCCGGTCGACCACGACAACGGCGCCTTCCGTGACCTTTTCCTGCCGGCCGCCGGTTTCCACGATCGCAAACATGTCGCACGCTCCCGTACCACGGCGCAGATTCCCGGCCGCGCCAGAACATATAAGCCTAGCACAGTCGGCTTGGTACGTAGGGCGGACTGATCTCCAAGTCGGCCAATCACGCGGATTTAGAAACCAATCCGCGCTACTTCAGCAGGATGCGCGTGCCCTTGATCTTCTGGGTGCTCAGCGTGTTGAGGAAGCCCGGCAGGAGCTTGTCCATCAACTCGAAGTAGGAGGAGAGCGCCGGGGTGTTCTGCGTGTCTTGGTACAGCGCTTCTTCGTGGAACGACTCCTTGTAGAGCAGGGCGCCCGTGCGTCCATCGATGAAGACGAACGTCGGCGACAGCGCGAATCCCTTCATGCTGCTGAACGTGCGCCGTTCCATGTATCTCGTGTTGCCGGTCTCGTCGATGTACTGCTGCGGACGGGAGACCATGCCGCTCTTTTCCACCTCCGTGAACAGGACGGAGCCGGTGACGATGAGCGGGCCCTGGAATTCCTCGCCGACTTTCTTCCAGAACTCGGCGTCGGAGAAAATCTTTTCGTAATCGGCGAGATCCTTCTCGGTCTTGATCTTCGGTTCGTCGGCGGCGTCACCCGCCGGCGCGGCAGCCGTGCTGCCGGCGTCACCACGACGGCGATCGACCTCGTCGATGAGCGTCAGGACGTCGGCATCGATCACCTTCATGTCTGATTTGGTCCGCAACTGGCTGCGCAGCAACCGCGCCGTCTCGGTGTTTGGATCGATGCTCTTCGAGCCACCGCCCAGGAATCCCGCGACGAGCACGCGCTGAAACGGCGAGACGTCGAGCTTGGCCTGGATCGGCGTCTCGACGGCGATCTCGTAGAAATTGAGACAGCCTACTGAGCCCAGCGCGACGACAACGCTACTTATCGCGACGGCGGTTTTGGCGGTCATAAATTTCCCTGAAGAGATCGTAGTTGTTGCGGATGAACGTGTTGTTCGGCTCGATCTCGAGCGCCTTCTCGTAGGCCTTGCGCGCCTCGTCGAATCGACCCAGCTGCTCGTAGGCGATCCCGAGATCGTTCCACGCGCCGCCGTAAGTCGGATCGATTTCGATGGCCTTTTCGAAGCGGTAGACCGCTTCCTTCCAGAGCGTGATCTGGGCGGCTTTGATGCCGAACGCTACCTGCGCCTTCGCATCGGACCGCTTGTCCGCATAAGCGGGCGCCGATAGCAACGCCACGAGGGCCGCGACCAGCCAGAGCTTGGTTCTCATGTGTCTGCCCAAAATATACTCCCGGCCGGCGGAGAGCGATATCAAAAACCCACTGTCGCCGGGGGGATCCATCGCGATTTCTGCAAGACGGTTGCCGCGGCGACCGTGCACATTCTTCGACCTTGTATGAAGGGAGTCGCCGCAATCCGTTTCGATTCGTGGCATGGCCGCTGCAAGCCACGTAAATGTCAGTGCCCTCGCAGGACGAATCGCTGGCTCAGCTTCGGACCCGGTCCCTGGTCGCGATATCTCTGCTCCGGACGGGACATAACACCACCGGAGCCAGGGTTTTCAAGGAACTCTCGGCCCAGTCGCCGCCCACCATCGACCGGCTCGCCGAGCATCTCCGGATTCCGCCGGCCGTGCGCGGCCAGCGGGTCCGGCACGCCCTCGCGCATGGTCACCGGGCGGTCACGGCTGCCCGCCGGCTGGGGCTGACCATCCTCCCCGTCTCGGCGGCCGATTATCCCGACCGGCTCCGGCAGATTCCCGATCCGCCGATCGTCCTGTGGATCAGGGGCGCGATCGAGAGCTTGAGCGCGCCGGCCGTCGCGATTGTCGGCTCGCGGGCCGCGACCCCTACCGGGATCACGGTCGCCACCCGTCTGGCGCGCGAGCTTGCCGAGGCGGGGCTCGTCATTGTCAGCGGAATGGCGCGAGGCGTGGACGCCGCGGCCCATCGTGGCGCCCTCGACGCGCGGGGCAGAACGGTGGCCGTGCTGGGCAGCGGCGCCGATGTCATCTACCCGCGCCAGCACGCGGCGATGGCGCAGGAGATCGTCGAGCGCGGGGCGATCGTGAGTGAGCTGCCTCCTGGAACTCCGCCGCTCCCTCCGAACTTCCCGCTCCGCAATCGCATCATTTCGGGGCTCGCGCGCGCGGTCGTCGTCATCGAAGCGTCCGAGAAGAGTGGCTCGCTCATTACCGCGAAGGCAGCGCTCGAGCAGGGCCGCGACGTGCTCGCAGTCCCGGGTAATGTGATTTCAGGACGCCATCGCGGCTGCCACGCTCTTATAAAGGATGGGGCACGACTGGTCGAGACTGTAGAAGATGTACTCGACGAGCTGAGGTGGCCGCGCACGAGCGCGAGCGTGCCCGCGACAGTGAACTCGTTGCAATTGAGCGAGTTGGAAGAAAGAATGGCCGTGGGCGAGCCATACAGCGTCGACGAGTTGTCGGAGGCAACCGGCCGCCCCGCGCACGATCTGCTCGCGGAGCTGGGGACGCTCGAAATCGCCGGCCGCGTGACGCGCCAGGCAGGCAGCATCTTTGTCAGGACTTGACGAGTCTGCTATGCCTATTAAGAGGGGACGAAGCCCCTGGAGTAATTAAGGAGCGAGTTTGGCAAAGGCACTCGTGGTCGTTGAATCGCCGGCGAAGGCGAAGACGATCAACAAATATCTGGGACGCGACTACAAAGTCATCGCGTCGATGGGTCACGTTCGCGACCTGCCCAAGAGCAAGCTCGGTGTGGACGTCGATGCCGGCTTCGAGCCGGAATATGTCGTCATCCCCGACCGGCAGAAAGTCATCAAGGAGCTGAAGGAAGCGGCGAAGGGCGCGAGCGAGATTTACGTCGCGACCGACCCCGACCGTGAAGGCGAAGCCATCGGGTGGCACCTGTCGGAAGAGCTCGGCGCCCGCAAGAAAGTGCGGCGGCTGATGTTCAACGAGATCACCAAGAAGGCGGTCCTCGAGGCGATCAAGCATCCCGGTCAGATCGACATGAAGATGGTGGACGCGCAGCAGGCGCGCCGCGTGCTCGATCGCCTGGTGGGCTACAAGATCAGTCCGATCCTCTGGGACAAGGTGCGGCGCGGTCTGAGCGCCGGCCGGGTGCAATCGGTCGCGCTCAAGCTCATCTGCGATCGCGAGCGCGAGATCGAAGCGTTCGTGCCCGAGGAGTACTGGCACATCTTTGCGCGGCTGGCGGCCGACGATCCGCCGGAATTCGACGCGAAGCTCGTGCGCAAGGGCGACGCCGCCGTCAAGGTCAGGAACGAATCGGAGGCGCAGGCGATTCTGGCCGACTTGTCGTCGGCGACGTTCACCGTGACGTCGGTCGCGACCAAGGAACGGAAGAAGCACGCCGTGCCGCCGTTCATCACGAGCAAGCTGCAGCAGGCCGCACGGTTCCCCGTGAAGAAAACGATGATGGTCGCGCAGCAGTTGTACGAAGGGATCGAGCTGCCTGGTGAAGACGCACCGGTCGGCCTCATCACGTACATGCGGACCGATTCGGTGCGCGTCGCGGAGCAGGCGCTCGAGGAAGTTCGCGGCTTCATCGGGACGCAGTTCGGCGACGCGTACGTTCCGGAGCAGGCCAACCGGTACCGGTTGAAAGCGTCGGCGCAGGATGCGCACGAGGCGATCCGGCCGACGTCCATGCAATACCATCCGGACGAAGTCCGTGCGCACCTGACCGGCGACCAGTACTACCTCTATCGTCTGATCTGGAACCGGTTCGTCGCGTCGCAGATGACGCCGGCGACGTTCGACGATACGACGGTCGACATTACGGCCGGCGACTATCTCTTCCGCGCGAAGGGCTCGGTGCCGAAGTTTGCCGGCTGGCTCGCGGTCTACGGCCAGGCGACGACGGAAGCGGAAGAGAGCGAGCGGACGGAGCAGCCGCTGATCGCGCCCGCGGGCCAGGCGGATCAAGAGGATGACGTGTCGAGCGGCCTGCTGCCGCCGATGAAAGAAGGCCAGGAGCTGGCGGTTCGGGCGATCCGGCCCGACCAGAAGTTCACGCAGCCGCCGGCGCGCTACAGCGAAGCGACGCTCGTGAAGGCGCTCGAAGAAGACGGCATCGGCCGGCCGAGCACCTACGCGTCCATCATCTCCGTCCTGCAGGCGCGCGACTACGTGAACAAGTTCGAAGGCCGCTTCCGGCCGACGATCCTGGGCCGTCGTCTCGTCGACAAGCTGCTCCATCCCGTCTTCGACGACATCCTCGACGTCGAGTACACCGCGAAGATGGAAGAGCAGCTCGACGAGATCGAAAAGGGCAAGGCGGACTACAAAGAGACGCTCGGCGCGTTCTATCAGAAGTTCAAGAAGGATCTGCGGCGCGCGGCGAAGGAGATGCCGAACTTCAAGGAAGGGCAGCCGACCGGCATCACCTGCGACAAATGCGGACAGGGCGAGATGGTCGAGAAGGCCGGCAAGTTCGGGATCTTCCTCGCGTGCAGCCGCTATCCGGATTGCGATAACACGAAGGAGCTCGAGCCCGCTGATACGGCGACCGACGAGCTCGACGAAACGTGCGAGAACTGCGGCCGCCCGATGGTCGTCAAACGCGGACGCTTCGGCATGTTCCTCGCGTGCACCGGCTATCCGGAGTGCAAGACGACGCGCAAGATCATTTCGACGAAGCAGGGCGTCAAGGCCGCGCAGCCGGACCAAGTCCTTGAAGAGCGGTGCCCGAACTGCGGCAAGAACCTCGTCATCAAGCACGGCCGGTTCGGCGAGTTCACGGCATGCACCGGCTATCCCGAGTGCAAGTACGTGAAACTGAAATCGACGGGCGTCGTCTGTCCCAAGGACGGCGGCGACATCGTCGAGCGCAAGTCGCGGCGCGGAAAAGTGTTTTACGGCTGCGCGAACTACCCCAAGTGCGACTTCACGCTCTGGAACAAGCCGGTCCTCGAGCCGTGCCCGAAGTGCGGGTGGAAGTTCCTCACCGAGAAGATCACCAAGCGGCATGGCCGCCAGCTCGTCTGCGCGAACGACGCGTGCGATTACGTGCGCTCGGAGGAGCTGGCGACGGCGGAAGCGTAGGTGTAGGGCGGACTGAACTCTAAGTCCGCCACGCGTGGCCGGGACGTCGGCTTCAGCTGATCGCAGATCGACGTCGCATCTGAAGTCGAGCGCCGATCAGGATCCCCGCAAACGTCAACACCATCAGCGCGAACCACATCCAGTCCGGGGTCCATTTCCTCATTTCGACGTTTGCGAGCGCCCAGGCGAATGCTGCCGTCTGCACGACGGCAAGCGCGAAACCATGTGCCACCCGCGCCCGGCCGGCGAGCCGTGCCGTGACGTAGCCGGCGAGCACGGCGGCGGCGGTGTTGTAAGCGAGTTTCGCGGCCAGGAACCACGCGCGGTTCCGCACGCCGAAGTAGGTGGCTGGCTCGGCCGTCACTGCTCCATGCGCGATCGTCACGAGTCCGAACTCCACTGACTCGACGACCACGCTGAGCAGGATCAGGCCGACCGCGACGGCGGCTACGCTCCTGAGTGCCTGTGACATGCGACGCGCCTCAGGGCGCATTATCATTCCGTACGTGATTCACATCATCGGCGGCGGGTTGGCCGGCAGCGAAGCGGCATGGCAGGCGGCGGAGATGGGTGTGCCGGTGACGATTTACGAGATGCGTCCGGTGCGGCCCACCGCCGTGCATCACACCGATCAACTGGCCGAGCTCGTCTGCAGTAACTCCTTTCGCGGGGACAAGCTGGACAACGCCGTCGGCCTGCTCAAGGAAGAAATGCGGCGGCTCGGATCGCTCGTCATGCAGGTAGCGGATCGCGTCCGCGTGCCGGCCGGCGCCGCGCTGGCGGTCGATCGTGTCCAGTTCGCCGAGGGTGTGACGACGGCGTTGACCAGCCATCCGCTCGTTCGCGTGGAGCGCCGCGAGGTCGCGAGAATTCCGACGTCAGCCGAGATGTCGCCGGTCATCATCGCGACAGGTCCGCTCACGTCGGATGGGCTCTCGGCGGACATCGCGGCTTTCGTCGGCCGCGACCATCTCGCGTTCTTCGACGCCATCAGCCCGATCGTGCTCGCGGAGACGATCGACATGTCGAAGGTGTTTCGGCAGTCCAGGTGGGGAAGATCTCTGACGGGCAAGTTGCCCACGTCACCACTGGCGGGGACAGGGCTTGAAGAGCGACCCCTGTCCCCTCTCGGTCAGGAGCCGATTTGTCGGGAGGGGGATTACCTCAATTGCGCATTTACTAAAGACGAGTACCTACTTTTTGTCGAGGCGATTCTCACCGCTGAAAAAGCCACCGTCCACGACTTCGACTCGACGAAGTTCTTCGAAGGCTGTCTGCCAATCGAAGTCATGGCGCACCGCGGCGTGGATACCTTGCGATTCGGTCCGATGAAGCCCGCGGGGCTGACGGATCCGCGCACGGGCCGATGGCCCTACGCCGTGGTCCAGCTGCGGCAGGATACTCTCGCCGGCGACCACTACAGCCTGGTGGGATTCCAGACGCAGCTCAAGTGGGGAGAGCAGGCGCGGGTGCTACGGATGATTCCCGGACTCGAGCAGGCGGAGTTCGTCCGGTTCGGGATGATCCATCGCAATACGTACATCAACGCGCCGACGGTGCTCGCCGACACCTGGCAGACGCGGCGCCGCGGCGATCTCTTCTTCGCGGGGCAGGTCTCGGGCGTCGAGGGCTATGTGGAGTCGGCCGCGTCCGGTCTCATCGCGGGGCGCAACGCCGCACGATTGGTGCTGGGCAAGGCGGCGGTCGCCCCTCCGCGGACGACCGCCATCGGCGCGCTCGGCTACTACGTCTCCCACGCGGATCCGCGCCATTACGACCCGTCGAACATCACCTTCGGAATCATGCCGCCGCTCGACGCGCCGCCGAAAAGCCGGCAGGAGCGACAACTGGCGACCAGCCAGCGTGCCCTCCAGGCGCTCGAACGCTGGGACAACGAGTGCCGCACCCTCGCGCCGGCCGTGTAAGTCAGCGGTACAGTCTGCTCTGCAATTGATCGATAGATCGATGAATCGATAGATCGATGTCAGCATCCCTTCGCGAGCAGATCAAATCGTTCCTGGCCTTCCTTCGCTACAACCGCAACGTCTCGCCGCACACGCTGCGGGCCTACGAGACGGACCTCGAGCAGCTCATCGAGCATCTTGCCGCGCGCGAGTCCTGCGCGCCGAGCGAGGTACCGGTCACGCGGTTCGACGTTGACGGCGTGCGTGGTTTTCTGGAGGAACTGCACGATCGCGGCAACAGCCGGTCGTCGGCGGCGCGCCGGCTGGCGGCGTGCCGGACGTTCGCGCGATACCTGCTGCGTGAGGAACTGATCGAGGACGACCCCACCGCGCTCGTCGGCGCGCCCCGGAAGGATCAAACGCTGCCCGCGCACCTCGAGGAGGACGACATGTCGCGCCTGCTCCTGGCGCCGGACACGTCCACGGTCGGCGGGCGGCGCGATCGCGCCATCCTCGAGCTGTTCTACGCGTCGGGGCTGCGGCTGAGCGAGCTGGTGGGTCTCGATCTCGAGGACACGAATCTCTCGAGCCGCGTCGTCCGCGTGCGCGGGAAAGGCGCCAAAGAGCGGCTCGTCCCGTTCAACCGGCCGGCCGCCGACGCGATCCGCGCGATGATGGCGGATGAATACAAGGGCAGAGGGCAAAGGGCAGAGGGCAAAGGAGAGGTCAAAGGGGAGAGGGTAAAGGGAGCGCAGCGGGCAGACGGTCGATTCAGCCGGCATCAACAGCGGCGGCAGCCGCTGTTCCTGAACCTGCGCGGCCAGCGGCTGACGACCCGGAGCGTGGACCGGATTGTGCGGCGCTACGTCCGCGAGGCGGCGCTCACGCGCGGCATCAGCCCGCACGCGCTGCGCCACACCTTCGCGACGCATCTGCTCCAGGCCGGCGCCGATCTGCGCGCGATCCAGGAGCTGCTCGGCCACGCGCGCATCAGCACCACGCAGCGCTACACGCACCTGGATGTCGGGCGATTGATGGAAGTGTACCGGAAGGCGCACCCACGGGCGGAGAGCTCAACCCGGACACGTCGGTAATGCGCTTTCTGACACCGGACCAGTGTGCGAAATGGTGCGATCAGAATGAGTATCCGTCCCCAACTAGTTTGTTCTGCGGCGCGGGGGACGGCTACGCACGGTACGACTTCAGGATTCCGGCAGATGCCGGTCAGCGCGTGCTGCTATCTCGGCTTTTGTGGGATCTCGCGGATGACGATGCGGTGACGGAGCGGTTGTTGTGGCTGATTGGCTGGAGTGTGTGGCCCGCCGAAGAGCACATGCCGTTGTTCAAGACGCGCTTCGGCGTGCCCTGGGAGAGGAACGCGAGCGCCGATGTCATCGGCAAATGGCGACCGCAACTCTTGGGCCCTGGGCCTTGGGCCTTCTGCCTTGCCTACGGCCCTCGGCCTTTGGCCCTTGGCCTGACAGAGTTCTAGACAGAGTTCGTCGGGACTGGCGGCTCCTGCACCACCTGCCGCCGGCTTCGCGGAATCTCGATGCTCAGAATCTTGATCTTGTAGTTCATCACGCGCGGGCTGATGCCGAGCAGCTCCGCCGCGTCCTTCTGCACCCAGTTCGACATCCGCAGCGCCTCGACGACCGCCTGGCGCTCGATCTCCTCGAGCGGAATGCCCGTCGGTGGAATCTTGACCGCGAGCGCGCGATCGCCACCCGCAGAGGCCGGCGCCGACTGCTCGCCGATCTGCAGATCCGCCACGCCGACCAGACCGCCGTCAGCGAGGAGCACGGCGCGCTCGATGACGTTCTCGAGCTCACGGATGTTGCCGGGCCAGTTGTGCCGCATGAGCACCTTGAGCGCGTCGCCGTGCACGCCTTCGACCTTCTTCTTCAGCTCGGCCGCGAACCGCTTGACGAAGAAGTCCGCCAGCGCGGCGATGTCGTCCTTGCGATCCCGCAGCGGCGGCGTTTCCACGGAGACGACGTTCAGGCGGTAGAAAAGATCCTCGCGGAACCGTCCCTCCTGAACCATCTGTGTGAGGTTCCGATTGGTCGCGGCGATGATGCGCACGTCGACACGCAGCGTCCGCGTGCCGCCGAGCCGCTCGAACTCGTGCTCCTGCAGGACGCGCAGAATCTTCGCCTGCGTGCTCGCGCTCATGTCGCCGATCTCGTCGAGGAACAACGTGCCGCCGTCGGCCTGCTCGAACCGGCCGATCCGCTGCTTGTCGGCGCTCGTGAACGCGCCCTTCTCGTGTCCGAAGAGCTCGGATTCCAGCAGGTTCTCCTGGAGCGCCGCGCAGTTGACCTTGACGAACGCGCGGTTCGCGCGATGCGAGTTGTGGTGAATGGCGCCGGCGATGAGCTCCTTGCCCGTGCCAGTTTCTCCTTTGATCAGCACGGTCGAGTTGCTGCGCGCCACCTTCTTGACGATCGTGAGGACTTGCTGCAGTGCGCCGCTCGCGCCGACGATGCGGTCGAAATCGTAGATGTCCTGCTGCTCGTGCCGCAGATACTCGACCTGATACTTCAGATGACGGAGCTCGATCGCCTTCTCGATCTTCAGCTCCATCTCCTCGATCTCGAACGGTTTCTGGACGAAATCAAAGGCGCCGATCTTCATCGCCTCGACGGCGGTGTGAATGGATCCGAACGCCGTCATCAGGATGACCGCCGCGCTCGGCTGGATCGATCGCGTCGTGCGCAGCACGTCCATGCCGTCGGCGCCGCCCATGCGCAGATCCGTCAGCACGACGTCGAACTGGCTGTCTTGCAGCCGCTCGATGGCCACCGTCCCGTTCGGGGCCTCCTCCACGTCGTGGCCGGCATTGGCCAGGGCGCGAACGAGGCCCTTCCGAAGGGAATCGTGATCGTCCACTACCAGAATTCGTCCCATTGCTATCTCCCTATGCTCCGTTCTGAAGGCACGACCGGTAGCGTCACGCGGAACGTCGCCCCGTGCCCTCGGGCCGACACCGCGTCGATGTGTCCGTCGTGCGCGTCCACCACTTTGCGGACGATGGCCAGGCCGAGGCCGGTGCCCTGCGGCTTGGTCGTGAAGAATGGGCTGAAGATTCGCTCGAGATCGTCCGGCGCAATCCCCGGTCCGTTGTCGCGCACTTCGACGACGACCTGCGGCGGCTGCGGCTCACTGGCGCCGGCCGGCTCGTCCTCGCCGGGCAGCAGCGTGCCGCGAATCTCGACGTGACCTTCACCGCCGAGCGCTTCGAATGCATTGGCGAGCAGATTCGAGAACAGCTGACGGAGCTGGTGCGGATCGGCCAGGAGCGGCGGCACTTCCGGCGCGATGTGCATCCCGATCGACACGGCGCCGCGCCGCATCTTGCCTTCCGCGAGCGTGATCGAATCCTTGATGACCTCGTCGAGCGCCGAGCGCTCGACCTGCAGCTGGATCGGCCGCACGAACTCGAGCACCTCGACCACGATCGAGTTGGCCATCTTCGCTTCTTTGATGATGTCGTTCAGCGTCTCGAGCGCCTCGCTCTCGCTCGACACCTGGCGCTTCAGCACGCCGGCCATGACCTCGATGCTCGCCAGCGGGTTCTTGACCTCGTGCGCGATCGCCGCCGCCATTTCGCCGAGTGTCGCCAGACGGTCGCGCAGGCGCTCCCGCTCTTCGAGCTGCTCGACGCGTGTCAAATCCTTGAAGAACAGCGTCGCCCCCACCATCCGATCGTCATCGTCGTGGATGTGCGAGAGCGTGTAGCCAATCGCCCGGCCGGTCTTGCGGAGACGCATTTCTGCACGATTTGGCAGGTCGGCGCTTTCGAACGCCTGCTGCAGGATGCGCGTGACCTCAGGACAATCGGTCAGCACTTCGTGAATCGGCCGGCCGATGTCGGTCGGCCTCGGCGTGAGCCCGAGAAGGCGGTACGCCATGTCGTTCATTGCCGCGACCCGGTTGTCGCGCGTAATTGCGAGCACCCCGGTACGAAGGTTGAACACCAGGTGCCGGAAGAACCGGTCCCCCAGTGCGGCATCTGTTCCAACGGCGTCGGCTCGACGCTGCACGTCGACGCGCACGATCCGCCGGTCGACCGGCCTGGCCTGGCTGCTCTGACGTGACATTCGCTGATCTCCGATACGGGCGCCCGGCTATAAGGCAAGGGCCGTACCCGGAAGAACGGCCGTTTTACCCACGAAAACTGTGAGTCAGCGCCACCCTAGCGACGTTGGTGGGGTTCTATGATTACAGAAGGGGGATCGACTTACAAAGCTGTAACAGAATTGTTAGCTACTCTGAGACTTCCTGCGTTTGCAGCGCTTCCCATTGATTCATCAGGTCGCCGACCTCCCACATCAGCGTTTGGTGGCGCGTGACGATCGCCTCGGCGTGTTCGCGCGCGTCGTAGAAGCCGGGAGCGGCCATTTTGGCTTCCAGGTCCTTGATTTCGGCCTCTCGCGCCGCAATTCGCGATTCGAGATCGGCGATCCGCCGTGCGCGGTCATCGGCCGCGCGGCGCCGGCGGCGGGTTTCCGCATCCGCTCGTTTCTTGTCTTCGTAGGAGCGCTCGCGATCCTTGCGGGGTACGGAACTTCCCGCGGGACGTGGTTGATGGGTTGTCTGCTTCCCGGCCGCTGGCTGCGGGATCGGTGCCTTCTTTCCGGACTCGGATGCCTCGACGCGCCGGGCGCGGCTCCACAGAAACTCTTCGTAGGTGCCCGGATAGACCTCGATGCCGCCGTGGCCGACCTCGATGATCTTCGTCGCCAGCTTGTCCACGAAGTAGCGATCGTGCGAGACGAAGACCAGCGTACCGCCGAAGTCTTCGAGCGCCTCGAGCAGTACGTCCTTCGAATCCAGATCGAGATGATTCGTGGGCTCGTCGAGGAGCAGCGTGTTCGCGGGGCGCAGGAGCATCCGCGCGACGGCAAGCCGTGTCCGCTCGCCGCCCGACAGGACCGCCGCGCGCTTGTAGATGTCGTCGCCTGAGAACAGGAATCCGCCGAGGATGTTTCGGATCACCGGGACCATTCCGACGGGGGAGTCCGCCTCCATGGTCTCGTAGACGGTCTTCGCCGGGTCGAGACGGATCGCTTCGTCCTGCGCGAAGTACTGCATCACCACCTGGTGTCCTTCGCGGCGCGTCCCCGCGTCCGGCGGTTCCGCGCCCGACAGCACGCGCATCAACGTCGACTTCCCGGCGCCGTTGGGCGCGACGAGGGCAATCCGATCACCGCGTTCGATGTGCAGTCCGACGCGATCGAGCACGACGTTGCGTCCGTAGGCCTTGCGGACGCCTTCCAGCTCGAGCACGGTCCGCCCGCTCTTCGGGCACACCGGAAACGTGAAGTGCACGCGCTTGCGCTCCGGCGGGACCTCGATCGGGACGATTTTGTCGAGCATCTTGATCCGGCTCTGAACCTGCGCCGCCTTGGTCGCCTGGTACCGGAACCGATCGATGAACGCCCGCATCCTCGCGACTTCGTCGTCCTGCTCGCTCTTGGCCTGGCGCAGCCGTTCGAGGCGCGCGTCGCGTTCGACGAGAAAGTGCGAATAGGTTCCCGTGTAATCCGTAATCGTTCGAAGCGAGATCTCGGAAATCCGCGTCACGACCGAGTCGAGAAAGAAGCGATCGTGCGAGACCAGAATCACGGCATGGGGGTACGAGGACAGATACCCTTCGAGCCAGTTGCGCGCGTCGAGGTCGAGATGGTTGGTGGGCTCGTCGAGCAGGAGCAGCGTCGGACGGCCGAGCAGCAGCTTGGCGAGCGCGATGCGCATCTGCCAGCCGCCGGAGAACGTCTCGGTCGGCTTCGTGAAGTCGGCTTTCGCAAAGCCGAGACCTTCGAGGACCTGCGTCACCCGCAGATCGATGCTGTGCCCTTCCTCGCGCCGGAAGAAATCGGTCAGCTCATGATACCTGACGAGCAGCGTCTCGTGTTCGCCTTCAGGCAGCGACGGGTCGGCCAGATCGTGCTCGATCCGCCCGATTTGGCTTTTCGCGTCGAGCAGCGGCTGAAAGGCGAGCGAGGCCTCGGCGGCGAGCGTCCGGCCCGTGTGCTCGAGCCCGTCCTGCGGCAAGTATCCGACGGTGAGATCCGCGGGCCGGATGATCGCGCCGCCATCGGGCCGGTCGAGCCCCGCGAGCATCCGGAGTAGCGTGGTTTTGCCGGAACCATTCGGCCCGGACAGGCCCACGCGCTCGCCGTCGGTGACCTGCCATGTCACGTTGTCGAGCAGGACGCGTTCGCCGTATGCCTTGGTGAGGGCCTGGAGCTGAATCACAACCCTTTATTGTCGCAGAAAGACCTCGGGTTTCGTTTCTGGAAGACCAGAGCGGAACGAAACCCGAGGTCCTAGACCGCCGCGACCTCGCCGAGCGCCCGCGCCGCCACGGCGAGCACGCGCTCCATGCGGAACGGCTTCGTCAGGTAGCCGGAGACGCCGAGATTGATCGCTTCAATCGCGCTCGCCTCGGTCGAGTAGGCCGTGATGATGATGATGGGCAAGTCGGTGGACACGCGCCGGGCTTCGCGGATCACCGACAGGCCATCCATTCCCGGCATCTTGAGATCGGTGATCATCAAATCGTAGTAGTCGTAATCGTGTGATCGCAGCCGTTCGAGCGCAGTCGGTCCGTCTTCGACGGTTTCGACTTCGTAATCGGCGGTCGCGAGGTACTTCGACATGAGATCCCGCACCGCCTGCTCGTCGTCGACGACGAGCACGCGGGCCCGCTCGCCGGCCTTGCGGTGGCCGCTCAGCCACGCGTCGATGTCGCGCTTGCGGAATCGCCACTGGCGCCCGACCCGCACCGCGGGAATCTTCCCCGCCTTGATCAACCGGTAGATCGTGCGGAGGTTGATGTGCAGGTAGTCGAGAAGCTCGTCGGTGGTCAGGTAATGGTCGTCGTTCATGCTGCTGATGCAGGGCGACCGGGCCCGCGAGGGGCCGCGGGCGGCGCCGCCGCGCGTGTTTTCGCCGGTATTTTGACCCCGCTCGCCGGGATCCGGCCGGCGCGCCACGCCTCGTGACGCTGCTCGTATACTGCTGATCTGGGCGTAATTATGGCGTACCGACTGGCAGAGTTGGTAGGCCGTCTAATCTGCAGAGCGCGCGATGGGTCGGCGAGCGGGTCGCGCGGGTTAAGGCGCGTGGATGACCCGGACGGATGAGGAACTGGTTGCCCGCGCTTCGGCGGGCGACTTGGAAAGTTTCAACCAGCTCGTAACACGCTGGGAGCGGCCGATCTATGCTCTCGCATACCGGACGCTCGGACGGGAAGAAGACGCGCGCGATGTGGTGCAGGAAGCCTTCCTCCGTGCCTACCGCGGTCTCCGCGGATTCAAGGGACAGGCGAAGTTTTCGTCATGGCTGTACCGGATCACGCTGAATTTGTGTCGAGACTGGATTCGCCGCGAACGGCGGACCCCGCTCGTCCAGGTGGCTGAGGGGACGGATCCCGTGGACCTGGCCGACGAGCGTGTCGCGCCGTCTGAATCCGTAGAGGATCTCGTGGCGCGACGCGAGCTGTCACAAGCGGTCGCGCAGGCGATGGCCGAGCTGCCCGAGGAGCAGCGCACGGCGATTTTGTTGAAGGAGTACCACGGGCTCACGTTTCAGGAAATCGCGGACATGCTCGATTGTCCGCTGAGCACGGTGAAGACGCGGTTGTACCAGGGACTCTCCGTGCTTCGGCGCCGACTGGAGCGGCGGCAGGCCGAAGCGGCGAGTCTCAGGCGTGCGACGTGGGAAAGTAGTTCATGAAACTTAGAACTCAGAACTTAGAACTCAGAACTCAAAGACCCGTGATTTCAAAGTTCTCAGTTCTTAGTTCTCAGTTCTAAGTTGCGCGTTTTTTGTAGAGGTGATGCCAGCCATGTGTGATGAACGCGAACGATTGATCGGATACGTCTACGACGAGTGCGAGGCCGCCGAGCGCCGCGCGATCGAGAGTCATCTCGAGGAGTGCGACGAGTGCCGCGGCGAGATCGGCGCCCTGCGAAGCGTGCGTCAGGATCTTCTCGCGTGGGCCGTCCCGCCGCACGAAGCGGTGTGGCGGCCATTCGCGCCGGCGCCGGTCGTGCCGTGGTATCGGCAGGTTCCCGCGTGGGCCATGGCCGCTGCGGCCAGCGTCATGTTCCTCGTCGGCGCGGCCGGCGGCGTCGTGACGCACGCGATGCTGTTCCCGCGCGAGGCCGCGGTCGTGGCGGGCACGGTCACGGCATCGGGGCCGACGTCGATCCCTGCCAGTGTCACGCCGAACCAGTTGTCCGAGGTCGAGCAGCGCATGGTGCAGATGCTGCGCGACGAACTCGGCAAGCGCGAAGCGGTGCGCACGGTCAGCAATCCCCGGATCGTTCCGGCATCGTTGACCGCAACGCTGACGCCGGACCAGCTGAACGAGCTGATCGGCGCGAGCGAACAGCGCCAGTGGGACATGGTCCGGCAAATGAACAACGATTTTTTCCGACAGATCACCTCGCTCAAGCAGCAAGTGAACGGTCTCAAGCAGGAAGTCGTGCTGCTGCAGAGCGGCGGAGGCCGGTAATGCGCGGAGGTCAGAACGTGGTCATGCGAATTCTTGCGGTTGCCCTTGTTTGTGCGCTGCCGGTGAGCGTCGGGGCGCAGCAGGCCCAGCCTCAACCCCAGTCTCAGCCTCAGACCAGTGCGAGCGACCCGCAGCTCGAACGGATCAAGAATGAGGTTCGCACGTTCGAGATCGTGCTGTTCCGTACGATCGAGACGGCCGGACAGCAACTCGCGGCGTGGGCGCAAACCAAGGTGCCCAATGTCATGCTGTCGCCAGCCGCCGATCCCGTCGTGAACGGGTTTCCGACGGCTGACTCGAACCTGGTGTTCATGGTCAGGATTTCGGAGTTGAGTGGCGTTGCCGTTTTCACGAACGGGTACCGGTACTTTCCAACGCAGCCCAATCTCGCGGGCACACCTGAGAATACAAGTCCGGCGCGCCCGGTCTCGACGGCCGGTCAGACACCGCCCGGAGACGGGAAGGTGACCGGCACAACAGTGGTCGCGGACGATCCGATGAAGAACGGTGCGCCGAATCCGAACATCATGTATTCGGATCTGGTCCGGCTCGGTCTCATGGATGCGATGCTCGACAGTTCCACCGTGCTGCAATCGCTCAGGAACGATCAGTGGCTGACGGTTGTCGCGATTCCCGTCGACGTGCTGGTGACGAACCCGTACTACCGGAATACGTCCCGCAAGCTGATCCTCAGCATCAAGGGTGAGGACCTTGCGGCCTTCCGTGCCGGCAAGATCACGCGGGACGAGGCGAAACAGCGGATCGTAGACACGCGGTTCTGATCTACAATCGCCCCGCCATGATCCGGCGGCCTCGCACGCTCGGGCTCGTCGTCGTTCTCCTGGGATGGGTCGACGCCTCGTGCGGCTCGGTCGATCTCTCCAAGACCCTGCAGGTTGCCGACGTCCAGTCCGGCTTTTACGACGCCGGCGTCAAGAACGGCCTCAATTATCTCCAGCCGCAGATCACGTTCCGCCTGAAGAACGTCTCGTCGGAGTCGATCAACAGCGTGGGGCTCACCGTGGCCTTCTGGCGCGCGGGCGCGGACGGCGAGTGGGACTCGGTCCTGCATCAGGGGATCGGCAGCTCGGGAGTCGCCGCGGGCATGGCGACCGAGCCGATCACGGCGCGGCTCGGCGTCGGCTACACGCTCGAAGGGGCGCGCGCCGACGTCTTCAGCAACAGCCATTTCCAGGACGTGACCGCCAAGATCTTCGCGAAGCGATCCGGAAAGATCTTCCGGATGGGTGAGTACAAGATCGAGCACAAGATCATCCCCACTGAACACCGAGACGCTCCCCGTCCGTGAGCGTCCCTCGCGCCCCCAATCGCGCCGTCACGCAGACGCCGCCGACACTCGAGCGGCGTCTCGGCCCGCTCGACGCCGCGGCCATCGTCGTCTCCAACGTCATCGGAACGGGCATCTTCTTCGTGCCCGTCATCGTCGCGACGATGGTGTCGACGGGACCGGGCATGTTGGGCGTCTGGCTGCTCGGCGGTTTCCTGGCGTTCGCGGGTGCGATGGCGTACGCGGAGTTGTCGGCCCTCCGTCCGCGCGCCGGCGGCGAATACGTGTACCTGCGCGAGGCGTACGGACCGCTCGCTGCGTTTCTCACCGGCTGGACCTCGTTCATCGCCGGGTTTTCGGGCGCGATTGCTGCCGGCGCGGTCGGGCTGGCCGACTACGTGGGCCGGTTCCTGCCGGCCGCCGGGAACAAGTCGCCGATCTTCACCGTGCCGATCCCTTTCGCGACGCTGTCGGTGACGCCGCATGCGCTCGTCGGGATCACCGCGATTCTCGGCCTCTCGGTCATCCACATCAGCGGACTCGGTCCGGGCCGGCTCGTGCACAACGTGCTTGCCTCCGTGAAGGTCCTGGCGCTCGTTCTGTTCGTTGCCCTCGGTTTGTCGATCGGAACGGGATCTTTCGAGAACATGACGGCCAGCCATGTCGTGCCCAACCCGTCCACGGGCTGGCTGCTCGCGCTCATTCCGATCATGTTCAGTTACTCGGGCTGGAACGCCGCGGCATACGTCGCTGAGGAGATTCGGAATCCGGGGCGCAACGTTCCGATGGCCCTGGCACTCGGCACCGGCGCCGTCGTCCTCATCTATCTGGGACTGAACGTTCTCTATTTGTACGCATTGCCGCCTGTCGAGCTCGCCAAGGTCCTCAGCCAGTCACAGGGATTGACCGACATTGTGGCGCAGCGCCTCTTCGGCACGGTCGCCGGAACGCTGCTCGCGATGCTGACGATCTTCAGCATCGCCGCGAGCATCAGCGCGATGGTGCTGGCCGGGCCGCGCGTCTACTACGCGATGGCGCGTGACGGGGTGTTTCCGCCGATCGTGGCCCGCGTGCATCCCCGGTTTCACACGCCGGCGATCGCCATCGCGACGCAGGCCGTGTGGAGCTCCATCCTGGTCCTGTCGAGCAACCTCGCGGGGCTCGTCAATTACACGGGGTTCGCCGTCATGCTGTTCGCCGGTGTGGCGGTGATGGCGGTGTTCATCCTGCGGTGGCGTGAGCCCAATGCGCCGCGGCCATTCAGCGCGTGGGGCTATCCGATTGCGCCGGCGATCTTCGTGCTCGCCAGCCTCTTCATGGTGGCCTACAACCTGTACCACAACCAGTTCGGCGAGCGGTACGGTTTGCTGATCATCCTGGCCGGTTTGCCGCTGTACTTTGTCTTCCGCGCGTGGGCAGGGCGGAGTTCTAAGTTCTAAGTTTTGAGTTCTGAGTTTCCATCGGCAGCTCCCTTCTCATCAGCGCCGCAAACGTCGCGACCGCTAATGCGCCGTCGGTAACGGCGAACAACAGGAACGACGCCGGCGAGGCGTGCACGAAGTGATCGACGATGAAGGTGATGGCGCCGGCGCCTTTGAGCAGCGGACCGAAGATCCAGAGGTAGGCGCGATAGCGAACCGGGTTGAACAGCGGCAGCACGTAGCCGATTCCCACTGCCGTCAGAAACAGCCCGTTGAGCTTGGCAAAGATCACCGGATCCGGGACCGGAACGCCGAACCAGCGGGCCATACGGTCGGTGGCGACGAGCAGGAGCAGACCCGCAGACAGGTCGTACACGAGCGACACGCCCGCGACGACCGACAGCACGCGCCGCGTGCTCACGTGCTTACTTTACTGCTTTGATCTTCTTGAGCGAGATGCGTTCGGTCAGCGTCTTGCCGACCTCGACGTCGAGCTTGCCGCGATAGCTCTCGTATCCTTCGGCGCGAAGCTCGAACTGGTGCATGCCGCCGTCGAGCTCGAGGTGCTCGCTGAGGCCGTCGAATTCCTCCACCGTGCCCACGAGTGCGCCGTCGATGTAGACGCTCGCCGACTTCGGACTGACGCGGAACCGGATTGATCCGGTCGTCCGTTTGGAGCTGTTGTCGTGTCTTTCGTAGCCGCCCGAACTGTAACCGTATCCGGAGTAGTACGGAGACGACCAGTACGGATCGTAAGCCCAGGGGTCGTACCAGAGTCCGTACCGTCCCCAGATCCACTGCGTTGCGCCGTATCGCCACGGGTTGTAGTAGACGAACCCGAGATTCCAGCCGAAGGCACTGCCGTACCACGGATACCAATTGCCCCACGGGCCATACAACGGAAACGCGACGAAACTCAGATCAGGCTGGCGGCGCGGAACGGCAACGCCGGTGACCGTGCGACCGGGGCCCGTGCGTCCGCCGGAGGTGATGGCGGTACCGCCCGGCGTGCCGGGGCGAACGTTCTCGGAGTCTCCGCTGCGCGCGACAGCCGTTCGTCCGCCGGAGACGATGCCGCCGGGTTCCGGCACGGAACGTGGCATCGCGCCGCTGATGCGCGAGGGCGAGTTCGAGCCCGATGACGGGATCCGGCTCGGCGCGCGCGAAGTGCTCGACGATCCGGAGCTGCTGGAGCCTGCGCTCGGCGGACTCGATTCGCCGCCGCCGGAGCTGGAGCTGGTTGAGCTCGAGCCGCCTGAGCCACCCGAGCTCGATCCGGATGACCCGGAGCTCGATGAGCCCGAGGAGCTGCCGCGTGGAACGGCCTGCGCGCCCGCAACGCCGGGCGCGGCAAGAACGAAGGCAACGACGAGACTGAGCGCGAGACGTGTCGACCTGGGCATGGTCGTCTCCCGAGGCTCCTGGGCGGAACCTCCTCCACGCGATCCTGGTGCAACTCTACTGCCACTACAGGCCGGCCGCAAATGCCCGGTTTCTCGTGAGTTGGGAGCGAAACTGTCCTGCGGCGTTGCCCTCTTGTGCGGACGGCACTACGATGTGAAAAGTGCCCTCGTCTCCGTCGGTCCACGCGACGACCGTCCTCGCCGTGCGCCATCAACAGAAGGTCGTCATGGCAAGCGACGGTCAGGTGACGCTGGGCCAGACCGTCGTGAAACACCAGGCGCGAAAAGTCCGTCGCTTGTACCACGACCGCGTGCTCGCCGGATTCGCCGGCTCGGCCGCGGACGGGTTTGCGTTGTACAGCCGCTTCGAGAGCAAGCTCGAGGAGCATCGCGGCAACCTCGAGCGTGCCGCCGTCGAGCTTGCGCGCGATTGGCGGACGGACCGCATCCTGCGGCGCCTCGAAGCGATGCTGCTCGTCGCGGACACGCGCGCGATGTATCTTTTGTCCGGAACGGGCGATCTCATCGAGCCCGATGACGGCGTGATCGGCATCGGGTCTGGCGGTCCGTTCGCGATGGCTGCGGCGCGCGCGCTCGTGCGTCACAGCTCGCTCGACGCCCGCGCGATTGCCGAGCAGGCCATGGCGATTGCCGCCGACATCTGCGTGTACACCAACGCCCGGCTCGTCGTGGAAGAACTTGCATGACTTCGATCTCGCTTCCAGAAACCGCCCTCTCGCTCGCCGGGTCGCTGACGCCGCGGGAGATCGTCTCCGAGCTCGACAAGTATGTCGTCGGCCAGGCGAAGGCCAAGCGCGCCGTCGCGATCGCGCTGCGCAACCGGTACCGGCGCCAGCGGCTCGCGCCGGACATGGCCGAGGAAGTCGCGCCGAAGAACATCCTCATGATCGGGCCGACCGGTGTCGGCAAGACGGAAATCGCCCGCCGGCTCGCGCGCCTCGCGCAGTCGCCGTTTCTGAAGATCGAGGCGTCGAAGTTCACGGAAGTCGGGTACGTCGGGCGCGACGTCGAGTCGATGGTGCGGGATCTCGTCGAGATCGCGGTCAAGATGGTCCGCGAGGAGCGCGAGGCGGAAGTTCACGACAAGGCCCGGCAGGCCGCGGAAGAGCGGCTGCTCGACCTGCTCCTGCCGCCGACGTCCCCGTCGCCGCTCGGCGAATCGTCCACCGACGCCACCCTCGTGCGCGAGCACGCGTCGACGACGCGCGAGCGGCTGAGGGAGCAGTTGCGCGCCGGGCGTCTCGATTTGAAGTCGGTCGAGATTGAGACGCGCGAGCGAGCGATGCCGTCGTTCGAGATCATCGCCGGATCGTCGGTCGAGGAGATCGGCGTCAACCTGCGCGACATGCTGCCCGGCTTTTTCCCCGGGAAATCACGGCGACGGCGCCTGCCGGTCTCCGAGGCGCTCGAGCAGCTGACGCAGGAAGAGTCGCAGAAACTGATCGACATGGACGCCGTGGCGAAGTCCGCCATTCATCGCGTCGAGCAGGCGGGCATCATTTTTCTCGACGAAATCGACAAGATCGCCGGACGCGAAGGCGGGCACGGGCCCGACGTCAGCCGCGAGGGCGTGCAGCGAGACATTCTGCCGATCGTCGAAGGCACCACCGTCAACTCGAAGTACGGCATGGTCCGCAGCGACCACATTCTCTTCATCGCCGCCGGCGCTTTTCACGTGTCCAAGCCGTCCGATCTGATTCCCGAGCTGCAGGGCCGGTTTCCGATCCGGGTCGAGCTCGAAGCGCTCGGCCGCGACGACTTCGTCAGGATTCTGACCGAGCCGCGCAATGCGCTCATCAAGCAGTACACATCGCTCATGGCGACCGAAGGGCTGACGCTGGAGTTCACGTCCGACGCGATCGAGCGGGTCGCGGAGCTCGCGATGCTCGTGAACGAGCGCACCGAGAACATCGGCGCGCGGCGGCTGCACACGGTCATGGAGCGGCTGCTCGACGAGGTGTCGTTTCACGCGCCGGAGATGGACGGAGCCTCCGTCCGCATCGACGCGGCGTACGTCGATCGCATGCTGGTCGACATCGTCAAGAGCGACGACCTGTCGCGTTACATCCTGTGACGCGGTCACGCGGCGGCCGTCTCGTGGCCGCGGCACTCGTGATCGCCAGCATTGCCGCCTGCGGCAAGCGCGGCTCGCCGCAGGCGCCAATCCGGCGATCGCCGGCCCGCGTGGCGGACCTCGAGGCCCGGCGGATCGAGGATCGCATCGAGCTGCGATTCACGATCCCGGGCACGAACTCCGATGGCTCGACGCCGCCGACCGTGGAACGCGTCGAGATCTACCGGCTGGCACTGCCGGCGGCCGCGGGACCGCCGAGCATCGCCCAGGTCGTTGCGCCGGGAAATCTGGACCGGACGATCACCATCCGGCCACCGGAGAGTCCCGGCACGCCAGCGCCGAAGACTCCCGATACGAGACCGGCGGCGGGCGAGCCGACGACCGTCGTCGAGAAGCTCGCCGCTGACAAGGCGGCGGCCGACACGTCCGTCGCACACTACGTCGTCGTCGGGCTGACCGGCCGTCGAAAAGGGCCGACGTCGCCGATCGTGAGCGTCCCTCTCGGTCCGCTGCCCGCTGCGCCGACGAATTTTCAGGCGACGTACGACGAGAAAACACTGACGCTTGCCTGGACGCCGTCGGTCGCCGACGAGAAGTTTCGCGTGTACCTCGTGCCCGACCAGAAAAAGCCGGACGTGCGGACCCTACTGACTGAGGAGCCGCTCTCGACGCCGACGTTCGCGACGCCCGTCCAGCTGGGCAAGGAGCAGTGCTACACGATCACGCCGGTGATCGCGGCGGGAAAAGCCACGATTGAAGGGGCAGGACTCGGCCCGGCCTGCTTGACGGCGGCGGATCGTTTTCCGCCGCCGGTCCCGCAGAAACTGCGGGCACAGCTCAATGACGCCGTCGTGCTGCTGGACTGGGTGCCGGTCGACGTGCCGGACCTCGCCGGCTACATCGTCTTGCGCACGGACGGGACGAGTGACACACTCCAGCCGCTCACGCGCGAGCCGATTGCGGAGAACACCTACGAAGACAAGACGGTACAGCCGGGGATGACGTACACGTACGTCGTGGTGGCGGTGGACAAGGCGACGCCGCCGAACCGGAGTCAGCCGTCGGAGAAGCAGGTCGTCATCGTCCGTTGAAGGAGAGAATCACCGGCAATGGTGCGCTTGTATCGAATCGATCACAACGGCACGCCGCGGTACGCCGCCGAACGGGAAGGCCGCTGGCGGCTCGTGGACGGAGATATCTACGGCAAGTTCACGGAGGGCCAGGAAATTGCGGCCGACAGCGCCCGGCTGTTGCCGCCGGTCATGCCGTCGAAGATCGTCTGCGTCGGTCTGAACTACAAGGATCACGCGGCCGAGCAGCACAAGCCGCTTCCAGCCGAACCGTTGCTCTTCCTCAAACCGCCGACGGCGGTCATCGGTCCCGGCGCGGCCATCGAAGTTCCGATGTGGGCGGGGCGGATCGACCACGAAGCCGAGCTGGGGATCGTCATCGGCAAGACGGCGGCGCGCGTGCCGATGAATCGGGCGAGCGACCACATCCTGGGTCTCCTCTGCTTCAACGACGTCACCGCGCGCGAGATGCAGAACAAGGAGCCGCAGTACACGCGGTGCAAGGGGTTCGATACGTTCGCGCCCATCGGTCCGTGCATCGCGCTCGGGCTGGACGGGCGCGATCTGCAGGTCCGCGGCTACATCAACGGCGCGCTTCGGCAGGACTCGCGCACGCGCGAGCTGATTTTCACGATTCCCGAGATGATTCAATACATTTCCTCGGTGATGACCCTGCTTCCGGGCGATATCATCGCGACAGGGACTCCCTCCGGCATCGGACCCATTAAGCCGGGCGACCAGGTGACCATCCACGTCGAGGGGATTGGCGCGCTGACGAATGGGGTCGTTGCGAGGACTGAATAAAAACGTGTCGGTTCCAGAGTTCCGGGGTTCCGGGGTTCTGGGTCCGGGTACCGAGGTTCTCTTATGAAAATCTTCATCGATTCCGGGAGTGTTCGTGAGATCGAGTCGCTCGTGCCGCTCGGCATCATCGACGGCATCACCACCAATCCGTCGCTGCTCGCGAAAGAGAGCGGCGATCCACGCGCGATCATCAAGCAGATTTGCCGGATCGTCGGCGGCGCGGTGAGCGCGGAGGTCGTGGCGACGGACACCGCCGGCATGATCGCCGAAGGACGCGAGCTGGCCGCGATCGACGAGCACGTCGTCGTGAAAATTCCGTTCACGCGCGACGGCATTCGCGCCATCAAGGCGCTGTCCGACGACGGGATTCGGGTGAACGTCACGCTTATTTTCTCGACGCCGCAGGCGCTGTTCTCCGCCAAGGTCGGCGCTGCGTACGTCAGCCCCTTCGTCGGGCGGCTGGATGACATCTCCGCGAACGGCATGGGGCTGATCCGTGAAATGGTTGAGGCGTTCGGGCATTACGATTTCCCGACGGAGATCCTGGTTGCGAGCGTCCGCAACCCGATGCACATCGTCGAGGCGGCGCGGCTGGGCGCCGACATCTGCACGTGCCCGCCCGCGGTCATCGAGTCGTGCTTCAAGCATCCGCTCACCGACCTCGGGCTCGAGAAATTCCTGAAGGATTGGGAAAAGGCACAATCGGCGGTGGCCAAGCGCTGAGCGCGATCGGATCCGCATGTCGATGACCCCGCACGACCGGCTGGCCGATCTCGAGCGTCTTGCCGAGCTCGGCGGCGGTGAAGAACGTCTGCGCCGCCAGCGCGAAGCCGGCAAGCTCACGACGCGCGAGCGTATCGATCTCCTCTTCGATCCCGGTACGTTCGAGGAGGTGGACAAGCTCGTCACGCACCGCTGCCGCGATTTCGGGCTCGGGGACGAAATCGTGCCGGGCGACGGCGTCGTCGCCGGCCACGGGCGCGTCGACGGCCGGCCCGTGTACGCCTTCGCGCAGGACTTCACGGTCTTCGGGGGCTCGCTGTCCGAAACGAACGCCGCCAAGATCGTGAAGATCATGGATCTGGCGGTCCGGATGGGCGCGCCCATCGTCGGCTTGAACGATTCCGGCGGCGCACGCATCCAGGAAGGCGTCGCCTCGCTCGGCGGCTACGCCGACATCTTTCTCCGTAACACGCTCGCGTCCGGCGTCGTGCCGCAAATCTCGGCGATCATGGGCCCGTGCGCCGGCGGCGCGGTCTACTCGCCGGCCATCACCGACTTCAACATCATGGTCGAAGGCACGAGCTACATGTTCGTGACCGGGCCGGACGTCATCAAGACCGTCACGCACGAAGAGGTGAGCAAAGAGGAGCTCGGCGGCGCGATGACGCACAACGTGAAGAGCGGCGTCGCGCACTTCGCCGTCGCCGACGATCGCGAATGCCTGGCGCTCATTCGCGAACTGCTGGGCTATCTGCCGTCGAACAATCTCGACGATCCGCCGCGGCGCACCACGAGCGATCCGGCCGACCGCGCCGAGGCCTCGCTCGACTCGCTCGTGCCCGAGCAGCCCAATCAGCCCTACGACATGCACGATCTCATCGGGTCGGTGGTCGACGACGGCGCGTTTCTGGAGGTGCACCGGCACTTCGCGCAGAACATCGTCGTCGGCTTCGCGCGGCTGGCGGGGAAGCCGGTCGGCGTCGTCGCCAATCAGCCGGCGGTGCTGGCGGGGTGTCTCGACATCGACGCGTCGGTCAAAGGCGCGCGCTTCGTGCGGTTCTGCGACGCGTTCAACATTCCGCTCATCACCTTCGAGGATGTGCCGGGCTTCCTGCCCGGCGTGCGCCAGGAGCACGGAGGCATCATTCGCGCCGGCGCCAAGCTGCTCTACGCGTTCGCAGAGGCGACGGTCCCCAAGATCACCGTCATCACGCGGAAGGCGTACGGCGGCGCGTATTGCGTCATGGCCAGCAAGCACATCCGGACCGATTTCAACTACGCGTACCCGACGGCGGAGATTGCGGTCATGGGCCCCGAAGGCGCGGTCAACGTGCTCTATCGCCGGGAGCTGCAGGCCGCCGACGATCCCGGCGCGCTGCGCGCGAAGCTCGTCAAAGAGTTTCGCGAGAAGCTCGCGAACCCGTTCGTCGCCGCCGCGCGTGGCTTCGTCGACGAGATCATCCAGCCGCGTCAAACGCGAACCAAGCTGATCTCGGCGCTTGCGGCTTGTGAGAACAAGCGCGACAGAAACCTGCCGAAAAAACACGGCAATATTCCGCTTTAGTGAACATCGGACAGGAAGTGCGGAGACTGACAAGTGAGTGCGTTGCGAAATTGGCGGTCGCGTGGGTGACGGCGGACGGGGCCGCCCCGCTTTGGCGCGGAGCCGACTCCCGTGACACGCACGGCGAGCACCAAAGTGGGGCTGTCCGCCGGCAGGACCCGCGCGACTGCTAATTTCGCAACGCACTCTCAGTGACAGCTGACGATGAAGGTTCTGATAGCGAATCGTGGCGAGATCGCCGTGCGCGTCATCCGCGCGTGCCGCGAGCTGGGGCTCGGCACCGTGGCGGTGTACTCCGACTGCGATCGCGCCGCCCTGCACGTGCGGCTCGCTGATGAAGCGCATCACATCGGACCGAGTCCGGCGGCGGAGAGCTACCTGCGCATCGACAAGATTGTCGACGTCGCGAAGCGGACACGCGCGGAGCTCGTGCATCCGGGATATGGATTCCTGGCCGAGAACGAGGACTTCGCGCAGGCGTGCGCCGATGCGGGGTTGACGTTCGTCGGGCCGACGCCCGCCGCCATGGCCGTGATGGGCAGCAAGACGGCGGCCCGTGCCGCGGCAGTGCGTGCGGGGGTGCCGGTCGTTCCCGGCACCGAGACGCCGTTCGAGCCCGGCGTCGCCGATGCCGTGATTGCCGGCGAGGCGAAGCGAATCGGATTCCCGCTGCTCGTCAAGGCGGTGGCGGGAGGCGGCGGCAAAGGGATGCGTACCGTGCTGTCGGAGCACGACCTTGGCTCCGCCATTCGCGCTGCGCGATCCGAAGCGCAGTCCGCCTTTGGCGACGCGTCGATCTACCTCGAGCGGCGCATCGCCGGTCCCCGGCACATCGAGATTCAACTGATGGCCGACGAGCACGGCACGGTCGTACCGTTCGTCGAGCGCGAGTGCTCCATCCAGCGCCGCCATCAGAAAGTTGTCGAGGAGTCGCCTTCGCTGGCGCTCGACGCGGCGACGCGCCGCGAAATGGCCGAGTGCGCCGCCCGAATCGCTCGCGCCGTCGGCTACACCAACGCCGGCACGATCGAGTTCCTGCTGGACGGCGGCGGCCAGTTCTATTTCCTGGAAATGAACACGCGCCTGCAGGTCGAACATCCGGTCACCGAAATGGTCACCGCTGTCGACCTGGTGCACTGGCAGCTGCGGATTGCGCAAGGCGAGCGTCTGACGCTTCCGCCGGAACGCGCGCTCACCCCGCGAGCGCACGCGATCGAGTGCCGGATCTATGCCGAGGATCCCGACGCCGGCTTTCTCCCCTCGCCGGGACTCGTGCGCGCGTTGTCGACGCCGGGCGGTCCGGGAATTCGCGACGACCGCGGCGTCGCGCCGGGATTCGAGATTCCGGTGTTCTATGACTCGATGATCGCCAAGCTGGTGGCCTGGGGCGACACGCGGCCGGACGCGATCCTCCGGCTCGGCCGCGCGCTCGACGAATACCGCATCGTCGGGGTCAAGACGACCGTCCCGTTCTTCCGGTGGTTGATCCGGCAGCCCGCGTTCCAGGAAGGACGGTTCGATACGACCTACCTCGATCGCATTCTTGCCGAGCGGGCGGGAGTGCCGTTCGCTGAACCGACCCCGGAAGACGAGATCGACGCCGCGATCGCCGCCGCAGTCGCGACGTGGCGCGGAAAGTCCGTCGTTGAGGTCGCCCCGGCATCGAATGACGCGTGGCGCCGGGCGGCACGAGCCGAGAATCTACGCGCTTGGGATTGACAGAAGCGGACGCCGGCTGAGCACGACAGGTGGAGCGCCGGACCTTCAGGTCGGCGACAGATATGCTTTTCGAAATCGACATCAACGGACGGATCAGGACCGTCTCGCTGGAACCCCTCGACCCGAGGGATCCCTCCGGCGAGGCGATCCGCGTCCTCGTCGACGGTGTCGCCCGTGATGTGAGCGTCCGGCCGACCGAGATTGGCCTGTCCATGCGGTTTGCCGACGGCCGCTCGGTCGACGCCGCCGTCACCGAGCGTGCGGCGGGCGACTGGTTCATCCAGCTTCCCAGAGCGGATATCACCGCATCAGTGAACGGCCGAAAATTCGGTCGAGGACTCCGAGGCGCCTCGAGCCACGGGGATCAGCGAGTGACGGCGCCGATGCCCGGCCGAATCGTCCGTGTGCTCGTCAGAGCGGGCGATGCGGTCGCGGCCGGGCAGCCGCTGGTCGTCGTCGAAGCGATGAAGATGGAGAACGAGCTGAAGTCTCTCAAGGCCGGCCGGGTCAAGGAAGTGTCCGTCGGCGAGGGCACGTCCATCGAGGCAGGCCGCCTGCTTGTCGTCGTCGAGTGAAGGCACGGCGGGTGCTTAAGATGCGAACGAGCGCCAACGAGTGAGTCGCGCGTGCCTTGATAAGCTGAGGCCCTGATGGACGCCTCTCCAGCTCCGTCGCCTCCTCCGGAATCGGACGGTCAGGAAACCGACCGGTCTTCCGAGTCGTCGCGACGTTGGCCGAAAGGCACCAAGCGCCGCTTTTTCGGGCGCTGGACGCGACGGCTGATGGCCGTCGCGATCGCGATCTTCGCCACCCTCATCGTCAGTTTCTTCTCCCTGGACCTCGGCCAGATCAACCTCGGCGGCGGGCGCTCGCTCAGAGCGCTGGCGGAGCGGGAGGCGTCGAAGTATCTCGAACGGCCGATGCACATCGGACGGCTCAGCGCGAACATCACGCCCGGGTCCTACACGCTCTACGACGTCGTCATCGAAGGGCGCAAGCCGGGCGATCGGCCGTTCCTCAAAGCGAAGCGCATCCACGTTCAGATGCAGTACCTGCCGCTCCTCCGCCGGCAGATCATTCTCGAATCCACGCTGAGCGATTGGCAAATGGTGATGGAGACGTGGAGCGATGGGCACAACCTGCCGAAGCTGACGCCGAAGACGACGGGGACCGGGCCGCGAAGGGTCACCACGACGGTCACCGTCTTCGCTCACGGCGGCGAGTTCACCTTCGAGGATCACGTGACGCCGTGGAGCGTCGTGTGCCGCCAGCTCGATTTCAGTCTCGTGCGCGCCGAGAGCCTGAAAACCTACGTCGGCATCGCGCAGTTCGACGACGGCGTCGTGCAGATTCAGAAGTTCCTGCCGATGTCGGCGAAGATGCGCGCCTGGTTCCGTCTCGACGGGCCCCGAGTACAGATCACCCACGGCGATCTGACCACTGACGGCGCGCGGTCGCACATCAACGGGTACGTCGATTTCTCGAAGCAGGAACATTTCTACAACGTCAGCTCGACGGTGAATTTTCCCCGGATGCGCGAGCTGTTCTTCACGAACGAGACCTGGAAGCTCGAAGGCGAGGGGCAGTTCACGGGCGCGTTTCACTTATACAAGGGCGGCCGCCGGCTGCTCGGGCAGTTCACGAGCGAGGACACCGCCGTCAACGGCATCCGGTTTCAGGATCTGCACGGATCGCTCATCTGGGACACGACGCGCTTTGCCGTGACGCACGCCGACTCGCGGTTCTACGGCGGCGATATGAACTTCGTCTACTCGCTCGAACCGCTCGGGACGCCGCGCGGCGCGACCGCGACCTTCAGCGGCGACTATGAGGACGTCGACGTCGGCGCGTTCACGCGCTACTTCAACTGGAACTATCTCGAGCCACAAGGACGGATGAGCGGCACGTTCGCGATGGCCTGGCCGAACGGCCATTTCTCCACCGGCCTGCAAGGTGAGGGCGACACGACGATCAGCCCGCCGGCAGGCGAGTCGGTGGTCAGTCCGACGCTGCCGTCGCTGCCACCAGAGCCCGAGGCCGCACCTGAGCCGGCAGCGGGCACCGTGCCAAAAAAGACGAAGAGCGACTTCGACAAGTACCTTCCCCTTGGCCGGATTCCGATCGGCGGCCACATCGCGTATCGCTCCACGCCGGACGGGTTCACGTTCGACGACAGCTCGATCGCGACGCCGTCGACCTTCGTGTCCTTCAGCGGCGACTCCTCCCGCGCCAATCCGAGGCTGCCGTTTCACGTGACGAGCCACGACTGGCAGGGCAGCAGCCGGCTTCTCGCGGCGATTCTCAGTCAGATTACCGGGCGGACCGGCGCGGTCGAGGTCAACGGACGCGGGACGTTCGACGGCGTGATGACCGGCTCGTGGTCCCAACCCCACATCGAAGGCAAGTTTGCCGGCGACCGCATGCAGGTCTGGGACGTGAAATGGGGCCAGGCCGTCGGCGACCTCGTGATCGAAAACCGGTACGTCACGATCGCGAACGGCGTCATCAGTCGCCCGGCGTCGGGCGCGACGATCCTGGCCGACGGCAAGTTCTCGCTCGGCTATCCGCGCGACGACGGGGGGGATGAGATCGATGCCCGCATCCGTCTGCAGAACTGGCCGTTGAGAGACATCAGGCATGCGTTCAACCAGGACGACTGGCCTGTGGAGGGCACCGTCGGGCTGGCGGACTTGCAGCTGAAGGGCCGCTACGAGGGACCCATCGGATCCGGCAAGCTGCGAATCGATCAAGGCACCGCCTGGGGCGAGCAGTTTGCCTCGGCGTCGGGCGATCTCGTCTTTGAAGGGACGGGGCTGCGCGTCCGGGCGATCGAGATGAGCAAGGGCACCGGCGTGATCACCGGCCAGGCGCTGCTCGGCTGGGATGGGACGTATTCCTTCGACGTCAACGGCGATCGCATCGGCATCGACACGCTCGATCTCGTGAAGTTTCCGCTCGCGCCGCTGACCGGATCGCTCCGATTCTCCGCGAAGGGCAGCGGGACGTTCGATTCGCCTTCCTACACGTTCGACGGGTTCATCGCGGATTTGTACGCCGGCGACGAGGGGATCGGACAGGTGCGGGGCCGGCTGGTCGTGCGGAACAAGCTGCTGACGATCGAGCAACTCACGGTGCAGGATCCCCGGCTGTCCCTGAGCGGCGGCGGCACGATCTCGCTCGACGAGACGTCGACGGCCAACCTGCGATTCAGCTTCCTCAACAGCTCGCTCGATCCGTATCTCAAGTTCTACGCGCCGAAGATGTCGCCGTACACGCGGATCGTCGCCGGCGGGAACGTCACCATCACCGGACCGCTCATCGATCGGCAACTGCTGAAGATTGAGGCGGTCGTCGACGAGACGACCATCACGTTGCTCGACTACAACCTGCACAACGAGGGCGAGGTGAAGCTCTCGTTCGCCGGCAACGCGTTCAAGATCGGTCAGATGCACCTGACCGGGCAGGACACCAAGCTCGAGATTGCCGGCGGCATCGATGCCGGCGAATCGCGTATCAGCCTGGTCGTGACTGGCGGCGCGAACCTCGGGATCCTGCAGCTCTTCTCGCGCGAGCTCGCTGCCTCCGGCGCGGCCACAGTCGCCGCGCGGCTGGAAGGGCCGCTCGACGCGCCGGCCCTCACCGGTGAGGCGAAGATCGACAACGGCCGTCTGAAGCTCCACGCGCTGCCGCAGAGCCTGACCGAGATCAACGGGCCCATCACCATGGACGGCACCAGCATCAGGGTCGACGGGCTGCGCGCCAAGCTCGGCGAGGGCGACGTCGTCTTCGGGGGAAGCATCAGCCTGCGCGGCTACGTGCCGGAGCAATTCCAGCTCACGGCCACCGGCACGACGATGCACCTGCGATATCCGCCGGGACTCCAGTCGACGGTGAACATGAACCTGCAGCTCGTCGGACCCGTGGATGCGCCGCGGCTCTCGGGCGAGGTCGAAGTGCTGCAGGCCGCGTTCCGGGGACAGCTCGAGCAGGCAGAGCTCGTGACGCTCGCGACCGGCGGTCTGGGCACCACGCCGGGAACCCTCTCCACGCCGGCCATCGCGCCGGAGTCCGGCATTCCCATCTCGCTCGATGTCCGGATCAACACGCCGGCGCCTGTCACCTTCATCGACCGTTCGGACGCGACGATCGACGGCCGCGCCAATCTCCGGATTTCCGGGACGATCGACAAGCCTGAGATGCTGGGGGACGTCAGCATCGAGCACGGTCAGATCACATTCGGCGGCAATCGCTACACGGTCCGTCACGGCACGATCGAGTTCCTGAATCGTCAGCGCATCGATCCGGTCTTCGACGTCGAGCTCGAAACGCGGCCCCGGTCGGGGAGTCAGGTGTTCACGGTGACGCTGCGGATCAACGGGACGTTCAGCAAGTTCGCGATCAGCGCCGAGTCGGATCCGTACCTCTCGCAGCCCGAGGTTCTGTCGCTGCTCCTCGGCGCGCCGGCCGACGTCACCAATGTGGAGAGCCAGCTGCGATCGCCGCAGGCGGCCCAGGAGCGGCTGGTGCAGCTGGCGGCGGCGCAGATCATCACGAGCCCCATCACCTCGCGCGTCGGCAGCGTGTTCGAGCGCGGCATCCCGGTCATCGACACGTTTCAGTTCGCGCCGATCCTCGACACGCAGTTCGGCCAGCGGCTCAACCCGAGCGCGCGCGTGACGCTCGGCACGCGCATCTCGAGCCGCGTGTTCCTGACGTACTCGCGCACGGTCGGCGCCGATCAGTCGGAGCTCATCCTCATCGAGTACGAGCAGAGCGATCGCATCTCGTGGGTCCTCTCGCGGAACAACGAAGACCGCACGTTCGCGCTGGACTTCCGCGTCCGCTACGTTTTCTGATGATCAGTCGCCGCCGGCGCTGTGTGTTTGCCGTCATGCTGGGCATCGCCGCGGCGACGCCCGCGCCGGCGCGCGCGCAGGCGAAGATCGAGGAATATCTCGGCCGTCCAGTGACGACCGTCAGAGTCCAGATCGAGGAGCGGACCGACACGTCCGACCAGCTGCGGGCGCTCGTCGACGTCAAGACGGGACAGCCCCTCACGCTCGAGGACATCAAGAGCACGGTCACGCACTTCATGACCCTCGGACGGTTCGAGGATGTGCGAGTGCTCGCGAATCCGGCGCCGGAGGGCGTCGAGATCACGTTTCGCCTCGTCCCCGTGCATCCGATCGAAGCCGTCCAGGTCACCGGGGAGACAGGGTTGCCGCCGGTCGAGATGGAGCGCTTGCTGCGTCAGCGGTACGGCGGTCTGCCCGTCCGGGAACGCTCGTCGGACATCGAAGCCGTCGTCCGCGACATCCTCGCCGACGAGGGATTCCTGAGCGCGGCGGTCACGGCCGAGACGGTTCCGTCGCACCAGCCCGAACGCGCGACGCTGCTGATCCTGGTGCAAGCCGGTCAGCGCGCCATGATCCGAAACGTCAACGTGACCGGGACGTCGCCGTTCCCGGCCTCCGACCTGACTCGACGAGTGGGCGCCGGACCCGGACTGCCGTACCGGCAGCGCGCCATCCAGACCGCTCTGGCGAAGGTTCGCGACGATCTCCGTGGCCAGGACTACTACGCGGCCGTCGCGACCCACACGTTCCGTGCCGTGGAGAGCTCGAACGAGATCGACGTCACGCTGTTCGTCGACGCCGGTCCGAGAATTCGCATTGCCGTGCAGCCGCCCGGCGCCGCGTCCCTCACTGACGCGTCCAGGCTCATCAAGCTCGAGGGTTCGGTCGATCAGGACCTGCTCGACGACACCGACCAGTCGATCATCACCAAGCTGCGTCAGGAGGGGTATTGGCGCGCCAAGGTTTCGCATGGCGTCCAGGATCAGGACGGCGTCCGGGAGATCACATTCAGTGTCGACCGCGGCCTTCGGTATCGAATTGCCGCGATCGACTGGCCTGAGACGCTGCTGCTGCCGAGACAGACCATCGACAAACTGATGGCCGTCCGCGAGGGCGAGCTTTTTGAACAGGGTCGTGTCGAGGGCGGCCTTGGACGGGTGCTGGTCGAATACAACCGTCTCGGGTTCTACCGCGCCGAGTTCAAGCCCGCCTACGAGGAAACGAGTACACGCAACGCAGGCGAGGCGGGCATCATCGTCCACTCGAATCTCGTCGAAGGTCCGAAGGGCACCATCAAGGACGTGAAGCTGACGTTTGCTTCGGGCCCGCGGGTGCCGGAGGCGGACGCGCGCGCCGTGCTGCACGCGAGGTCCGGGCAGCCGTTTGTCGCGGCCTTCACGAGAGCGGATTTTGACGCGCTTGTCGATCTCTACGTGAACCGGGGGTTCCGTCAGGTGTCGATCGACCCCAAGCTGCAGTTCAGCGAAGACGGCCGCGACGTGGTGCTGGAGTTCTCGATCAACGAAGGCCCGCAGATTCTTGTCGGCGAGATCACCGTGATCGGCAATGACCGGATCAAGCTTCCGGCAATCATGGAGGAGATCACGCTGAAGTCCGGCAACCCGCTCAGCCCGGCGAAGGTCGAGGAGAGCGCCAACCACCTCCGGCGGATGGGCGTGTTCAGCCGTGTGAGGATCCAGGAGGAGCCACGGCTGCCGGGCGAGATGGTCGCCAACCTCGTTGTCGTCGTCGAGGAGGCGCCGGCGAGGACGATCGGCGGCGGCGGCGGTCTCGAGGTTCGCAGCCTTCCGCGCCAGACGGTCAGCGGGACGTTCGAGGACTATCTCGACTTCTCACCCCGTGCGTTCTTCGAAATCGGCCGGCGCAGTCTCGGGGGACGCAATCGTTCTGTCGACTTCTTCTCCCGCGCGAGCGTCAACGCGCCGAGCGATCAACCGCCCGATCAGCGCGGCGGACTCGAACTGGGCGAGTACCGCGTCACCGGCACGTACCGCGAGCGGCGCGCCTTCCACTCCGACACGGATCTGCTCGGTGGGATCACGCTGGAGAAGGGCCGCCGCGCCACGTTCGACTTCGTCCGGCAGGCCTTGAACGGCGACGGTCTTCGACGACTCTCGCCAACCGTGACGCTCTTCGGCCGCTACTCGCTGGAGTTCACGGATCTGCTGAACGAAAAGATCGACCCGGCAGATCGGCCGTTGATCGACAGGAACTTTCCTCAGGTGCGCTTGTCCATCCTGGGGGCCGGCATCCTGCGCGATCGGCGCGACAGCCCGATCACCCCGACGCGCGGGACGCTCCTTGGCAGTGACGTCGAGTTCGCGCTCCAAGCCATCGGATCCGAAGTCGGATACGCGAAAGTGTTCATGCAGGCGTCGCGGTTTCATGCGCTGACGGCGAATCAGCGTCACGTGCTGGCGCTTCGCGCGCAGGTCGGCATGGCGCACGGCTTCGAACATCTCGTGGAGGATCTCGGACCTGATGGCCAGCCTATCCTTGACGAGAACGGTCAGCCTACGCTGGTTCCGACAACCGACCTGCCAGCCAGCCAGCGGTTCTATTCAGGCGGAAGCACTTCAGTACGCGGGTTTCAGCTGGATCGACTGGGTGTGCCCGAAATCCTCACCCCGGATGGTCTCTCCGTAGGCGGCAACGGGTTGGTCGTGCTGAACAGCGAGATCCGGACGCGCGTCTGGAGCGATGACGCGAGAAGGGTGCCATTTGTGGACACCCTCGGCATGGTCGGCTTTCTGGACGCCGGCAACGTCTTTAAGAATGCCAGCGATATCCGCCTGCAAGATCTGCGACCGGCGGCCGGATTTGGCGTCCGGATCGGGTCCGCGCTGGGTCCGATTCGGCTTGATTTCGGCTGGCAGCTCAGGCCGCACCTCCCCGGCCAGAAAGGCTGGGAGTATCATTTGAGTATCGGCGAGGCGTTTTGATCAGAACCCTCCTGCCTGTGGTGCTACTGGCCGCCGCCGTGCCTGGCGTCGCCGCGCAGCAGGCCGAAATCGACCGGATTCTCTGGAATTTCAACGGCGCGATCATTACGACGACGGACGTCTGGCAGGCCCGGCAGCTGAAGCTCGTGCCGGCGGATGCGACGACCGACGACCAGGTGCTCCGCGCGCTCCAGAATCGTCAGCTCATGCTGATCGAGATTCGCCGCGTGCCGCCTCCGGCGCCCGCGGCGAATGACGTCGCGGCGCATCGACGTGAGTGGGAAACCACACTCGGGTCCGGAGTGGACGTCCGTGCGCTTCTGGCCAAGTCGGGGATGTCGGAGAAAACGTGCGACGGCTGGCTGACCGACGATCTCCGGATTCGCGCCTATCTTCACGAGCGCTTCGGCAAGCTGCCGGACGCCGACCGCGCCGCGCGAACGGAAGAGTGGCTGCGAGGTTTACGTCAGCGGGCTGGGTTGGGGAAGTAGGCCAAAGGCCGAAGGCCAAAAAAAGGCAAAGCCCCACCTATCTCACTATCTTCAGAATCCTGATCGTCGGCCCCGGGTGTTGCGCTGACGGCGCAAAGACTTGAATCGTCTGCGTCTCGCGGAACAGCGCGTTGTACGCGGAGATCTCTCCGGCGACGCGCGTGGGGTCGCCGCTCTTGAAGTACTTGTCGTATTCGGACGAGGATGCGACGAGATAGACGACGCCGTCCTGGCGGTATTGATCGGCGGTCTTCCGAATCAGCCGCAGCACTTCGGTGACCCGGAATGCCCGCGGCGGCAGCCGCGCCACCGCCCCTTCCATCACGACGGGCTCGTTCGATCGGATGTTCTCTATCATCCATTGCGCCGCCTGTTCCTGCGTGTTCTCGAGCCGCAGCGCCCGGGTTGCCGAAAACGATTGCGCGAGCGGCGGCGTCAGGAGCGCCACCAGGATGGCGAACTTGACCAGAGCAGGCCTGCCGATGCGGACGCGCGTTTCGAGCCATCCGAACATCGTCAGCACGCCGACGGCGAGCGCAATCGACAGCGCGGGCGCGAGCGGCATCGCGTATCGTCCGAACAGCAGCGACTGGTTCGAGATGAACCAGAAATACGCGATTGGAAACACCAGGAAGACCGCCGCTCCGGTGCGGGTCTCGCGCGTGCGTAGCTCCAGGGCGACGAGGCCGAGGCCGATGAGGCACAGCAGCATCGCCGGCCAGGCGGCGAACGCGGGCAGTGTCCCCGGCCAGCCGAACCAGCCGCGGATGTACTTGATGTAGGTGATCGAAGAGTCGACGACCGACGCTTCGCGGTTGTAATGCTGCATCAGGCTGGCGAACCCGTTCAGAAACCCGGGGAGATCGAACAGCGAGTACGGCGCGCCGACAATGAAGGCGAGGATGGCGCCGCCGAACACCGCGCTGAAATCTGCGACGCGAGCCCGCAGCGACATCGGCGACAACATCGCGAAGAGCGGCATCAGGATAGTGACCGCGCCCGGGTATTTGGTCGCGGCGGCGAGCCCGACGAACAGCCCGGAGAGAAAGAACCAGAGCGGGCGCTGTTCGATGGCGGCGGTGAGCGACGTCAGCAGCGTCAGCGCGACAAAAAATGTGAGCGGCGTGTCGGTCAGCGCGAAATGCGCGTTCTGGACGAGCTGCGGATGCACCGCGATCGCCAGCGCGGCGACGAGCGCGACGGGATCGCCCCAGCGCAGCGCCGCGCGATAGACGATGTAGATCGTGAGAATGCTGAGACACGCCGTGGCGATCCGGCTCCAGAGATAGAAATCGCCCGACCAGACGTCGTCGAGCGACGTCCACCGGCCGGCCATGGCGCCGGTCAGGAAGCGCGCGCTCGCAATCGCCGTGTGGAAGTAGAACGTGAAACCCGGATAGTCGTAGAAGTGCGGATTGAAATCGGCAGTCTTCATCATCCGCACGGCGCGATCGAGGATCTCCGGCTCGTCGACGCCGACGGTGTACGGGATGCCGTCGCTGATCTCGGAAAGCCGGAGCGCGGCGCCGAGAATCAAAATGCCGATCATTGCCAGCCGGGGAGAGAGCACTGGGGGAGATTCTAAGGGCAGAGGGCAAAGGGCAGAGGGCAGAGGGACCGTCGAAGGTGCCTCATGCCTTCTGCCTCAGCAAGTCTTCGTACAGCGCAATCTGACGCTCGACGAGCACGGTCCAGCTGAACTCGCGCTCGACGATCTCACGGCTCCTGGCGCCCATCGCGGCGAACCAGGCGCGTTCGGCAGCCGCCTCCTCGATCGCCCCCGCCAGTCCGTCGACGTCGTCGGGTTCGACGAGCCAGCCGTTTTCGCGAGGCCGCACTTTGTCGGGCAATCCGCCGGCACGGGTGGCGATGACCGGCTTGCGATGCGCCATGGCTTCGAGCGTCACGAGCGAGCTGCCTTCGTAACGCGTCGGGTGCACGAAGATCGACGCGGCTTCGTACCACCCGTGAAGATCGATGTCGGCCACGCGGCCGGCGAAGATCGTGTGCGACTCGAGGCCGTTCCGCGCGACCGCGGCTTCGATCGGTTGGCGGAACGGTCCGGCGCCGACGATCACCCAGCGCCAGCCGGCCGCGGCAAGCGCCGGATTCTGACGCGCGCGACCGAGCGACGAGGCGAGGACGTCGAACCCTTTGTTGACCTCGAGCCGGCCGACGCTGAGCAGCATCATCTCGCCGGGGGCGATGCCGTAGCGCTGACGCATGATCGCGCCCTCGGCCGGACCCGCGAACGCGCTGACCTCCGTCAAGTCGATGCCGTTCGGAATCGTCTTCATCTGATCGGCACGCGGGTGGAGGTGGCGGACGACCGTGGACTCGAGCGAAGTGTCCGTCGCGATGATGCAGTCCGCGGCCCGCGCGCAGCGGCGGACGGCGCGGCGAAGCGGCAGGTATCCAAGACGCTTGAGCCGCGGCTGGGATGCGGCCGTGGCGCCAAATTCCTCGAGGCCTTGCGGGTTGAACACGAGCGGCGCGGTTGCCCCCTTGCCCGCGATCCCGGGTCGGCCGGCGGTGCGAGGCAAACGCTCCCGGGCGAGCGCGTACCCGAGCACGCTCGCGCCGAATCCGTGCACGAGGTCCGCGTCGCCGTCCTTGACGATCGACAACGCCAGCCGTCCGGCGCGCCAGCCGAACAGCAGATACGCCGTGCTTCGATCGATGATCGTGGTGCCGCGTCGATTGGCGAATGGAAAAGTCAGATATCGCACGTGCCGCACGCGGATGTTCGGCGACGCGAACGGATCGCCGGCCGCCTGCCGTCCGATCGCCGGCGGCGGGGGCGTGATGAGCGTGACGCCGACTCCGTGCGCCGCCAGATGCCGGACGAGATCGCGGACCGAGCGCTCGAGCCCGCCGACGCCGTGGATCGGCATCACTGCCCGCGCGACGACCGCGACTCGCAGGGGATTCATCACGCGGCCCGCGGCGACAGCAGCGATCGATACACCTGTTCGACTCGCGCGACGACCGACGGCGCCGCGAACCGGACGCGGACGTCGGCCCGCGCGGCGGCGCCCAGCGAGGCGCGCAGGCGTTCGTCTGCCGCCAACCGCGCGAGATCGCGCGCGAACTCGTCCGCATTGGCCGAGAGCAGCCCGGTCGTTCCTGCATGCAGGATGTCGCGCGTGCCGCCGGTCGCTATGGCCGCGATCGGCGCGCCGAGCGCGGCCGCTTCGAGCAGGACCCGACTGAGCGACTCGGGCCCGTACGACGGAAACGCGAGCATCGTCGCGTGCCGCATCCAGATCCACACGTCGCGGCGCGGGAGCCAGCCCAGCTCCCGGAGATCGAGATCCAGCGCCCGCCCTTCGGATTCGAGGGTTCCGCGCAGCGGCCCGTCGCCGATCACGACGATCGGCCAATTGATGCCGGCAGCTTTGAGCGCGGGCAGGAGGAACTGCACCCCTTTGTTCCGCGCGAGCTTGCCTGCGTACAGGACGTACGGGCCGGGCAGCGGCCGCGCCACGTGGTCGTGAATCTCGTCGAGCGCGACGACATCGACCGGATTGGGGATCGTGTACAGCGGCGTCTGCGCGATCTCCGGCGCGCGGACGCGCAAGTCGTCGGCGATGGCGGTGCTCACGGCGATGATCGCGCCGGCGTTCGCGAGCGTCCGGCGTTTGGTGCGCAGGTTGCGGCGCATGTACGGAATCAGCGGCCAGGCGCCGACCGACGCGGCGCCGGCGCGCGGCAGCACGCATTTCGACATCATTCGCACACTGCACTCGGGACAAAGGTGGGGCGATTCCGGGTCGTAGATGAGGTCGGACCAGTAGCAGACCGGCCAGTAATCGCGTACGGTCGCAACGACCGGCGTTCCCATCCGCCGGCCCGCGCGGATCGCGGGGACCGTCGACATCACGTGCTGCGCATGAATCAGATCCACCGGCTCGCGCTGGAGCCGCTCGTTGATCAGATGCGCCGAGAGATCCGCCCACATCTTCTCGTTCTTGATCACGTTTCGCACGATCGGCAGATCGGGCGTAGTGCCGCGGAGCGTCGTGACTCGAAACGACTCGTACTTGCTCTCGTGAATACCTGGCGACAGCCCGATCTCGGTTTTCAGAATCTCGACGTGGTGACCGAGCGCCGCGAGTCCGCGCGCGAGCTCGTACGTGCTCCAGCCGCTGCCGCCGCAAATCGGCGGAAACGAATCGGTCGCGAGGAGCACGCGAAGAGGAACGCTCACGCAGCCACCAGGCGCTGAAGACGGGCGTCGAGCGCTGCGCAGTGAGCCTGCCAGCTGAACTCCCGCACCACGCGGTCGCGCGCGGCCGCTCCCAGCCGCCGCCGCACGGCTGCGTCAACCAGGGTCGTGAGCGCACGCGCCAGCGCGCCGGGTTCATCGGGGTTGTAGAGCACGCCTTCCCGTCCGTTCTCCACGAGCCGTTCGAGACGCGGCAGCGCCGGCGCGACGACGGGCAGCCCGGCGGCCATGTATTCGAAGATCTTGAGCGGCGACCAGTAGAACCCGAGCGTGAGCGGCGGATGCTTCGCCGGATCGAACGGCGCGACGCCGATGTCCGCCGCGGCCAGGCACGCCGGCAGGCGATCGTGCGGGATGGCGCCGGTAAACACGATTCCGGGCACATCGCGCGCGGCGCGTTCAGCAGCGTCACGTTCCGGCCCGTCGCCAATCAGCACGGCGCCGAAGCGTGAGTCGCCGGCGGCGCTCAGCTGCGCGAGCGTTTCCGAAAGATGGACGACCCCATGCCACGAGCGGAATCCGCCCGCAAAGACACAAAGAATGCGCTTGTCGTCGCGCGCGAAGGGCAGCGGTCCGTCGACGCCGGGCCGGAAGCGATCGACGTCCGCTCCCCATTCGATTTCGAGGATGCGACCTCGATCGACCCAATCGGGGAGGATGGCCGCGCTCGGCGTGACGAACAGGTCGGTCATCCGGCAGAGCCGATCGCGCCATCGCCGCATCGGCTCCACGACGAGCAGCCGATCGAGCTTCGCCTTGGCCGATCCCGGATAGTCGATGACCGGCGCGTTCACTTCGAGCACGGCTGGGATACGCAACCGCCTGGCGGACACAATCCCTTCGCCACCGAAGTTGTAGTACCGCTCGATGATCGCCTGCGCGCCGACGCGCCGCGCGAGCTCCGTGATCGCCGATCGCCGCGCCCACCGGAGCTGCGGCCGGCCGAGCGGCGGTGTCATGGGATGGAGCGTAAAAGACCTCGGGTTCGGACGGGGGTCTGACCCCGGGTCTGACCCCCATCTGAACCCGAGGTCCTCGCGCGCGGCGACGTGCACCTCGTGACCTAGCTGCGCCAGCCCCTCGGCGACGGCTTGAACGTGCACCGAGCCGCCGAGCGTCCCGGGCACCTGCTGGTCGAGCGCGACATAGAGCACGCGCATGAAAAGTCTACGTCGCTCCCCTCGCGCCATTCTTACGCAACAGCGCGAAGAACGGACCGGATCTGAACCGCCCGAAGAGCCACACGTCGAGCTTCATGATCGCGGACAGTGCCAGCAGCACCGCGTAGGTCGCGCCGCGGCGCTGCACTCGCGCTTGAGCGGACGATCGTGCGCTCCGAACGGCCGCCGGATCGTCACTCGCGGCGCCGAGCTGCCGGGCGGCGCCCCGTACCAGCAGACGCTCGCCGATCCGGACGACGATGTTCTCGACGAAGGCGCCGACGATGGGCGTGTAATACGTGATTCGCTCGAGTTGGAAGCCGGCGTCATCGAGGACGCGTTTGAGATCGTCGTGATCCGCCAGCGGATTGAGATGATCGGACTTGCGAAGCCGTTCCTGCCGCAGATCGATCAGCCCAATCCGTTCGAAGCCGCGTGCCAGCCCGTTGACCATGCGCACGCCTTTGGCGATCCACCCGTTCTTGCGGACGTGCGTGTACACGAACAGCCGGCCGTCGTCTGCGAGCACGCGATGCGCTTCGGCCAGCATTTCCCGCAGCGCTTCCGGAGAGAGATGCTCGAGCACGTCGAGCGACCACGCCTTGGTGAATGCGGCGGACTGAAGCGGCAGCCGCCTGAGATCGCCGAGCACCAGATCCCATCGGTCGATCGCTTCGCGCGCGAAATGCGGGCTGATGTCGATGCCGACCACCGTCGCGCCGCGGTCGGCGTTCCAGGCGAGCGCCCGTCCGCTGCCGCAGCCGAGATCGACGATGCGATCGCCCGGCGCCGGCGCGAGAAATCGCCGCAGCATGTCGTTGCGGATCTTCGAGCCGAGGACTGGTGGCGCGATTGATTCGTGACGCGCATCGGCGTGGAGCGCCTCGTCGAGGTACTTCGTCTGTTCATCGAACGCCGTTGCCGGGCGGAGGTCGAGATAACCCGCAGTCTGGAACACGCGTCCGCAGCCCGTGCAGTGGACGTTGCCCGTCCCGGCGAGCACGCCGCCGCAGTCGGGGCACCGGACGATCGCGAGCAAGCCGGACGAAATCATGCCGGGCGCGCAGCGGCCAGCGCGGCCTCCAGACGTCTGGCGCGCCGGTCCCACGTGTACTCGGAGGCGAGCGCGCGCGCGGCGCGGCCGAGCGACGCGGCCAATCCGGGATCCGAGTCGAGCCGATCCAGCGCGCTCGCAAGCGCGGCGGGATTGTCCGGCGCGACCAGCAGTGCCGTCCGTTCGTGCGTCAGCACCTCGCGAATGGATCGCAGATTGGAGGCCACGATCGGACGCCCCAGCGTCAGGTATTCGAAGAGCTTCAGCGGAGACGTGTATCGCTCCGAGATCGCCGACGAGGAGTTCGGCAGGACGAGCATCGACGCGCCGCGCAGATGGACTCGGACATCGCGGAAAGGAACCAGTCCGGTGA
>Ga0114129_10000274_pt1 | contig 58703 bp, 52 predicted proteins | sample RhiMetdeltSRZDD1_FD_80071 | JGI IMG/M metagenome (GOLD analysis project Ga0114129, IMG submission 80071) | Populus rhizosphere microbial communities from Tennessee, USA - Rhizosphere MetaG P. deltoides SRZDD1 (version 2) (version 2) | ecosystem: Host-associated > Plants > Roots > Rhizosphere >...
CACGTTCGCCAGCGCGTGCCGGAACTGCCCGACGAGGTCACCCGTGGGCGCGATTCGACCATCGGCGTCTTGCGCCGACTGGCCGGCGATGAAGAGGGTTCGCCCGCGCGCCTCGATTCCGTGAGAGTACCCCGACGGCTTCGGCAGCCACGCAGGATTCACGATCACCTTCGGCACGAGTCCCTCCTCGGGGTCAGGCCTTGACTTCCATACAATTCACCCCCCGGGTTGGCCGGGAGTGTATGGAAGTCAAGGCCTGATCGGCCATCAGCGCCCGGTGAAGCGGGGCGGCCGCTTCTCAGTGAAGGCGCGGTAGAACTCCTTGTGGTCCTCGGCCATGAGCAGGAGCGCCTGGGCCTGGGCCTCCGCCTCGATGGCCGAGGCGAGGTCCATGCCCCACTCGTTGTTGAGCATTCGCTTCGTCATGCCCAGCGCCTGCGCCGGCCCGTCGGCCAGCCGCCGCGCCAATGCGCGCGTCTCGTCGGCGAGCCGGTCGGCGGGCACGACGCGGGTCGCGAGGCCGTAGCGCTCGGCGGTCGGGGCGTCGATCGTGTCGCCGAGCATGAGCAGCTCCGTCGCCCGTCCGAGCCCGACCACCTTGGGCAGCAGGAACGTCGCGCCCATGTCGGCGCCGGTGAGCCCGACCTTCGTGAAGAGGAAGGCGAAGCGGGCCGTGTCGGCCAGGATGCGGAAGTCCGAGGCGAGGGCCAGCACGGCGCCAGCCCCCGCGGCGATCCCGTTGACCGACGCGACGACCGGCTTCTCGAGCAGGCGGAGATTGCGGACGACGGCTCCCGTCATCCGTGTGAACTGGAGCACGCCTTTGACGTCACGCTTGAAAAGCTCGCCGATGATTTCGTGCACGTCGCCGCCCGAGCAGAAGCCCTTGCCGGCACCCGTCAGGACGAGGACGCGCACGGAGTCGTCGGACTGACACTCGAGCGCCAGCCGCTCCAGCTCGGCGTAGACCTCGAACGTGAGGGAGTTCAGCGTGTCGGGGCGCGCGAACGTCACGGTCCCCACGCCGTCCTCGATCCGGTAGTCGAAGCTCTGGTACGGGCCCATCGGCGTCCTCAGGCTTGGACCGCGCCGCCGTCGACGTTCCAGGCCTGGCCGGTCACTCCGCGCGCCTCGTCGCTGGCCAGCAGCACGGCCAGCGCCGCCACCTCCTCGGGTTCGATCAGGCGCTTCTGGGGGGAGAAGGCGGCCAGCGCCTGGACCGCCTCCTCGTACGCGCGTCCGGTGCGCTTCTGGATGTTCCGGGCGCCCGCCCACGTCATCTCGCTCGCCACGTAACCGGGGCAGATCGCGTTGACCGTCACGCCCGCCGACACGACTTCCAGGGCGAGGGCGCGCGTCAGCCCGAGCAGGCCATGCTTCGAGGCCGCGTAGGCGGCGATGAGCGGGAATCCCTGGCGCCCGGCGATCGACGCCACGTTGATGATGCGGCCCCAGCGCGCGGCCAGCATCCCCGGCAGGACCGCGCGCGTCATCAGGAACGCCCCCGTCAGGTTCACGCGGAGGTGGCGCTCCCAGAGGGCGTCGTCGGTGTCGAGAAGCTTGGCGGAGACGGCGATGCCCGCGTTGTTGACGAGGATCTGCAGCGGACCGAGGCCGTCCGCGGCCTGGCGCACGGCGCCGTCGACCTGGGCTCGCTCCGCGACGTCGCATGGCACGGCGAGTGCCTTGCGCCCCAGCGCGCGGATCTCGGCCGCGACGGCGGTGAGCTCGGTGCCCGTGCGCGCGGTGACAGCTACGTGGGCGCCCTCGCGGGCGAACGCGAGCGCGATGGCCCGGCCGATGCCCCGGCCGCCGCCCGTGACGAGTGCGACCCGGTCCAGGAGCTTCACGGCGCGCAGTATAGACGTCGCTCCGAACGCCGGTCAACGCGGGCGCCCGCCGTCGCGACGGCACGCGCCGGTCGGCGCGACACGCGGTGATACACTACCCCGCGACGCGTTTCCGGCTCGCGTCGAGCCGGGGTCGCCAGCCGGATCGAGGGAGGCGCGGCAGTTGAGGATCATCTGCATCGGCGGGGGTCCGGCCGGGCTCTACTTTGCCGCCCTCATGAAGAAGGCCGATCCCGCCCACGACGTCACGGTGATCGAGCGCAACCGTCCCGACGACACCTTCGGCTTCGGCGTCGTCTTCTCGGACGCGACCCTCGAGCGTTTCGCCCAGGCGGACCGCGAGACGCACGACGAGATCGTTCGCGCCTTCGCGCACTGGGACGACATCGACATCCACTATCAGGGCACCGTGGTGACTTCGACCGGCCACGGCTTCGCCGGGATGTCCCGGCAGCGGCTCCTCGACATCCTCCAGCGTCGGTGTGCCCACCTTGCGGTGAAGCTCGAGTTCCAGACGGAGGTACGTGACCTCGCCCCGTACGCGGACGCGGATCTGATCCTCGCCGGCGACGGGGTCAACAGCACCATCCGGGCCCGGTACGCCGAGCGCTTTGGGCGCCGGATCGAGTGGTGGCCGAACCGGTTCGTCTGGCTCGGCACGACCTGCCCGTTCCCGGCCTTCACCTTCATCTTCAAGGAGGACGTGCACGGGCTCTGGCGGGTCCACGCCTACCGCTACGATGCCCGGTACTCCACGTTCATCCTGGAGACGACCGACGCGACCTGGCGCCGAGCCGGTCTCGACGAGGCGTCCGAGGATGACACGGTCGCGTTCACGGAAGAGCTGTTCGCCGACGAGCTCAAGGGCCACCCGGTCCTCAAGAACCGGTCGCTCTGGCGGAACTTCCCGGTGGTCCGGAACGAGCGCTGGTCGCACGGCAACGTCGTCCTGGTGGGCGATGCCGCCCACACCGCGCATTTCTCCGTGGGCTCCGGGACGAAGCTCGCCATGGAGGACGCGATCGCGCTCAGCCGCGCTCTCGAGCGCCACCCGGACGTGCCGGCGGCGCTCGCAGCGTACGAGGCGGAACGGCGGCCCGAGGTCGAGAGCCTCCAGCGGGCGGCCCAAGTCAGCCTTGAATGGTTCGAGACGACCGAGCGGTACCAGCGCCTCGAGCCCATCCAGTTCGCGATGAGCCTCCTCACCCGAAGCCTCCGTGTCACCCACGAGAACCTCAAGGTGCGGGATCCCCGGTTCGTCGCGACGGTGGATCGATGGTTCGCCGAGGGCGCCGTCCGGCAGAGCGGCGTCCCCCTCCCGGCGGCGCCCGCGCCGCCGCCGCCGATGTTCACGCCGTTCCGGCTGCGGGATCTTGTCCTCTCGAACCGCATCGTCGTGTCGCCGATGTGCCAGTACTCGGCCGAGGACGGGACACCGAACGACTGGCACCTCGTCCATCTCGGGAGCCGTGCGGCGGGCGGGGCCGCGCTGATCGTCGCCGAGATGACCGACGTGAGCCGGGAGGGTCGCATCAGTCCGGGGTGCACCGGGATGTACAAGCCCGGGCACGTCGACGCGTGGAGGCGCATCGTCGACTTCGTTCACCGCCACACAGGTGCGCGGATCGCCCTCCAGCTTGCCCACGCCGGGCGCAAGGGCTCGACGCGGCGCATGTGGGAGGGGATCGACGAGCCGCTCCCGGAGGGGAACTGGCCCCTCGTGTCCGCGTCGCCTCTCCCGTACTTCCCACACAGCCAGGTCCCGCGCGAGATGACCCGCGGCGACATGGACTTGGTCCGCGACCAGTTCGTCCAGGCCGCCCGGATGGCCGAGGTGGCGGGGTTCGACATGCTCGAGCTCCACATGGCGCACGGCTACCTCCTCGCGAGCTTCATCTCGCCGCTCACCAACCTGCGCACGGACGCGTACGGGGGGCTGCTCGAGCTCCGGATGCGCTACCCGCTCGAGGTCTTCGACGCCGTCCGGACCGCCTGGCCGGCGGGCAAGCCGATCTCGGTCAAGATCTCGGCGACGGACTGGGCGCCGGGCGGGACGACCGCCGACGACGCGGTCCGGATCGCGGCGCGGCTGCGGGCGCACGGCTGCGACGCCGTCACCGTCTCCACGGGCCAGACGGTGCCCCACCAGAAGCCCGTCTACGGGCGGCTCTACCAGGCCCCGTTCAGCGACCGGATCCGGCACGAGGCGGGAATCCCGACGATGACGGTCGGGAATCTCTCGACCTATGCGGACGCCAACTCGATCCTCGCGGCCGGCCGGGCGGACCTGTGCGTCCTCGCCCGCGGCCACCTCTACGATCCCTACTGGACCCGCCACGCCGCCCGGGAGCAGGACTACGACCTCCCGTGGCCCGACCAGTACGAGTCCGTCAAGAGCTACACGCCACGGGCGCGCTAGACCCCGGGCCGACCCCCGCGCCCCGCCGCTCGCGATGGCGGCGCTCCTCCGCATCTCGGCGATGTTCTACCGCGATCCGCCTCGAGCACCCCAGGGTCTCGACCGGGCACGTGGCGATCGCCGGCGTCGGGCTGTCCGACGACGGCCGCACCTGGCGGACATTGGACGGCGTGCGCCCCGTGGCGGAGTGGGCATTGCGCCGGCCGCACCCTCTTCACTTTCTCGGGCGGGGTGACCGAGCTGGCCGTGGGTGGCGTGTCTCCCTGCTATCGGATCCCGTCAGACGGTAGGGGTCAGGCCGCCGACGCCCGACCGCGGCAGAGCCAGTAGTGGTCGGGGCGGCGGGCGACGCGCTCGGCGAGGAGGCGAGTGGCGCGCTCCGCGTCGCCGGCCCGGAAGCACGCCTCCAGCAGGGTGTCGTGGAAGACGTCCCGCTGGGCGCGGCTGCCGCCGATCTCCACGATCCGGGGGCGGAGCGGCTCGATCCGCTCGATCGCGGTCCGGTATTCCTGGCGGGCGAATGCCTGGAGTCCCTCGACGAGCGGGATCAGCACCGCGCCGACGAGGCTCGTCGCGTTCTTGGCGGCGCGCCGTCGGAGCATCTCGAGCTGGGTCTCCGCCGTCGTCCAGTCCCCGGCCCCGGCCAGGGCCATGGCCAGGTGCGCCGCGTGGAAGAGCAGCCCCTGCCGGTCGAGTCGCTCCCGCGCGATCGCGGCGAACGGGCCCCACCGAGCGCCGACCGGCAACCCGAAGAGGTCCTGCCGCCAGAGGAGCGCGATCGAGTCGTGGAGGTCACCCGCGATGGCCGAGGGTGCCCGCTCGAACGCCGCCCGCGAGATGCCGACGGCGCGCGCGTAGTCCCCGCGCGAGAGGTGCATCAGCGCCAGGTGCCACACGAGGTGGTTGCGGAACCAGTTGAGGTGCTGACAGGGATGAATGGCGGGCGGCAGGCGGTTCACGCCCTCGTCGAACGCCGCCATCTCGTAGAGGGCGTGGGCGAGCGCATGGACCGCCCAGGCGTCCTGGGGGTTCCGTGCCATCGCGGTCTCCGCCGCCTGGACGGCCTCCCGGCACCGGTCCGCCTGCTCGAGGACGAAGGCGTGGAGCCCCAAGACGAAGGAGTCGTCGCCGTAGGCTGGCAGGACACGGCTCGTCAGCTGGAGCATTTCCGGAAAGCGGCCTTCCCAGAACCAGACGAAGTAGAGCCGCTGGAGGACAATGGCGTCCTGCGGCCACGCGTCGAGGTGCTCTACCATCTGCCGTTCGGCCTGGGCCGGTTGACCCCCGACCAGGAGGGTCACGGCCTCGACGTGGCTTCGCTCCCGCGCCGTCTGGTTCGCCACGGCGGCGCGCGCGACCTCCGCTGCGTCCCGGGCCGGAGCGAAGCGCTCCTCCAGAAACAGGCAGACAGCCGCGCCCGCGTGGGCCAGCGCGAGGCCGGGGTCGAGCGCCGCCGCCTCGCGGAACGCGTCGAGAGCCCCCCGGCCCCAGCCGAGGAGGTCGCGCACCCCGTCGTCGTACCGGGAGAGCGCGGGGACCGTGGCCGTCGTGACCGGGAGGCCGTAGGCGTCGGCGCGCATCAGGCCGCTACCCATCGGCGCGCGCGCATCGACGGGGCGCCGATCAGAGGCCCGGCTCGTCCGGACGGCCGAGCCAGGCGCCGGCCACCAGGTTCCGCATCATCTGGACCGTCCCGCCGCCGATCGTGAACATCCGGGCGTCGCGCACCATCCGCTCGAGCGGGAGATCGCGCGAGTAGCCGCTGGCCCCGAAGATCTGGAGGGCGTCGTTCGTGACGCGCACGGCCGTCTCGCTCGCCAGGGTCTTGGCCATGGCCGCCTCGACCATGTCGGGCAGACCGTGCCCGGCGTTGGCCGCCGCGCGGTAGACGAGCTGCCGCGCGGCTTCCACCTGGAGCGCCATGTCGGCGACCATCCAGCGGAGCCCCTGGAAGTGTCCGATCGGCCGGCCGAACTGCTCGCGCTCCCCGGCGTACTGGACGGCGGCCTCGAGCGCTCCTTGGGCGAGGCCGAGCGCCACCGTCGCGGCGCCGAGCCGCTGGCCGTTGTACGCCGACATGAGGTGCTTGAAGCCTCCCGCGCGGAGGAGGAGGTTCTCGCCGGGGACGCGGCAGCGGTCGAAGATGACCTCGCCCTCCGGGATGCCGCGCATCCCCATCGCCCGCTCGCGCCGCGCGACGGCCAGGCCCGGAGTATCGGCGTCGACGATGAGCGCGCCGATCCCCGCGGACCCCGGGATGGCGTCGAAGCGGCAGAGGACCACGTAGGTCTGCGAGACGCCCGCGCCCGTGATCCAGCGCTTGGTCCCGGTCAGGACCCACGCGTCGCCGTCGCGCTCGGCGCGTGTCTCGAGCTCGGAGGCCGCCGAGCCCGCGCCGGGCTCGGTGATGGCGATGGCCGGCTTGTCCCCACGGACCACCCGCGGCAAGTACTTCCGCTTCTGCGCCTCGGTGCCGTAGTGGACGATCGCGCCGACCGGCCCCAGGTTCGAGTCGACGAGGATCCGCCCGGTCACGCCGCAGACGCGCGCCACCTGCTCGATCGCGAGGACCACGTCGAGGAGCGCCTTGCCCTGGCCGCCGTGCGCGGTGGGAACCGTCATGCCCATGAGCCCCGCCTCGACGAGCTGCTTGACGTTCTCCCAGGGATACTCCTCACGCTCGTCCCAGAGTGCCGCCCGCTCGCGGAACTCCTGGTCGGCGAGCGCCCGGGCGCGCGCGCGGACAGCTGCTTGCTCCGCGGTCAGCGGGAACCGCATCCGGCCCTCCCCGCGCTCCGGCGCGCCCGACGACATGCGCGACTGTAGGGCCGGCCGACGGCGCCGGTCAAGGCGCCGCATCGGCTGCATCGGAGCCCCCCGGGTCACTCGATGAGCTCCGCCCAGGACGGCAGCGAGGCCGGGACGGACAGCCCGAGCGCCTGCGCGGTCTTGAGGTTGATCACGAGTCGGTAGATCGCCGGCTGCGCCACGGGGATATCGGCGGGCTTCGCGCCTCTCAGGATGCGGTCGACCAGCCCGGCCGCTCGCCCGAGCAGGTCCTCCGTGTCCGCCTGATGCGACATGAGCCCCCCCGCCTCGGTCAGGTTGCTCGACGTCGACGTGAGCGGCAGCCGGTACAGCTGCGCGAGCTGCGGAAGATCGTGGAGATGGAAAATCATCCAGTCGAACCACTGAACGTGGACCGCCTGGGCACCGCCCTGCTTCGCAGCCACGAGCACAGTCTGGAAATCTCGACTGCTCCGCACCTCGTAGGGCTGGAGCGTGAGTCCGAGGCTGGCAGCGATCGCGCGGGTCCGGTCGAGCAACACAATCGCGCCGGGCTCCCGAGGGTCGAAGAGCACCGCCACGTGGGTGAGCCCCGGCACCATCCGCTGCAGCAGGGCCAGCTGCTTCTCGGTCAGGTCGGCCCGCGGGCTGGCGAACCCGGTGACGTTCCCGACCGGCCGCCCCGGGCTGGTTACCAAGCCACTGGCCACCAGCTCCTCGACGTCGATGAAGACGATCGGGATGGTGCGGGTGGCGGCCAGGGCAGCCAGCGTCGCGCGCGCGCCCATCGTAACGATGACGTCCACGTCGAGCTGCGCCAGCTCGGCCGCCCACTCGGGGAAGCGGTCGAGCTCCCGATCGAAGACGCCGGCCGGCTGGCGCCATTCCAGGACGAGCCTCCCGGCCGGGCCGCCGCCGCGCTTCGTCAGCTCGCTCATGAATCCCTCGCGCCGGTCGCCAAAGCCGGCGGGAGCGGGGGTGAGCCAGCCGATCCGATGCGGCTTCTGCGCTTGGGCGGCCGCGTCGGCGGCGGCGAGGAGGCAGACGACGTATACAAGGCTGACGACGCCCCGGGACATCGGCAGCCCTCCTCTCGAACAGAGGTTCGAGTCGCAGTAAGAACTGTAGGGGGCAACAGAGCCGCCGGTCAAGGCGCCGTATCGGATCATGACGCCGCGATTGCGGGTCCGATGCCGGCGTGCCCCCAGGCGGCCCTAGGATGTCCTGCTTGGGGTGCGTGTTGACAGCTTCATGGGATCAGGTGGCATGTGACCAGCTCCAGCTGGACGGCGACAGGGGGCTCCGCCATGGGCGCCAAGGGACTGCGCTGTCATGGGGATTCCGGGCTGGCGCCCGTCAGGGCAAGCCGGGCAACGCGCGTGCCCTCGCACCTGGAATGCTCGGAAGAGTGTCAACACCTACCCCGAATAGGACACCCTAGGACTGCACGGTCGTCGATGGAACGCGCTGGCCGGGCCGGGCGTTCTACAGGAAAGGATCGCGCGCGCCCGGACGTGCGCCCGTCCGGCTGGAGGACACCATGAACGGACCATGGCCGGCCCCGTTGGCGATCGCGAGGTGGGTCCTTGGCATCGGGCTCGCCTCGCTGGTGTCCGTGACCTGCCCCTCCGTGGTGAGCGCCGACGGCGCCGGTGGAGGGGGAGGTGGGGGCATGGGTGGCAGCGGGCTGGATGCGCCCGTGAAGCCGGCGGATCCGGACTACACCGCCGGCGTGAAGGCGATCGAAGCCGGGCGGTACGCCGCCGCGATCCCGCTGCTCCAGAAGGCCATCGCGCGGGACGGCACCAACCCGGAAGCACACAACTGGCTCGCCTACGCCGTGCGCCGGAACGGCGATGCGTCGGGGTCCATCCCGATCTACCAGAAGGCACTCGCCCTTGATCCCAAGCACCGGGGCGCCCACGAGTACATTGGGGAGGCGTATCTCGCCCTCGACAATCTGCCGAAAGCCAAGGAGCATCTGGCGCGCCTCGACAAGCTCTGCTTCTTCCCCTGCTCGCAGTACCGGGACCTGAAGAAGGCTGTCGAGGCCTATGAATCCAGCGGGGGCCGCGTGAAGCCAGCGACCCACTGAGCCGCACGAAGGGCACGTAGCGGGCGGCGGCCCGGCGGCGTCCCGGGCGCCGGTGGTAAACTGCCGTCGGCCGCCTCGCGACGGGTTTCGAGCCGGCCTCCGAGAGAACGCCGATGACCGAGCCGGCCCGCCGCCCCGTGGTCCCCGAGGACCTGTTCCGCATCCGGTTCGTCGGCGATCCCCAGTTCCACCCTGACGGGCGCCGTGTCGCCTTCGTCGTGACGACGCTGTCCGAAGGGCTGGACGAGTACCTCTCCACCATCTGGGTCGTGGACGTCGACGGCGGCGATCCTCGTCCGTTCACCCGCGGACCGCGCCGCGACACGGCGCCTCGCTGGTCCCCGGACGGCCGGTGGCTCGCCTTCGTGTCCGAGCGGGAGAAGAAGGGCAAAGGACAGCTCCACGTGATGCCCGCAGACGGGGGTGAGGCCGTGCGGCTGACCCAGCTCAGGCCGGGGGTGACGAGTCCCGCGTGGTCGCCCGACGGCCGCTGGCTCGCGTTCGTGTCCCGGGTCGGCGGGTGGGAGGAGCCGACGGACGAGGAGGAGCGCGAGCGGTCCAAGCCGCCACGGATCATCGACGTTCTCAAATACAAGTCGAACGGCGTGGGCTTCGTCTACGACCGACCGGAGCACGTCTTCGTGGTCTCGCCGGACGGCGGCCCAGCGCGCCAGCTCACCATGGGCCCGTTCGACAGTCACCATCCGACGTGGGCGCCCGATGGCCAGCGGGTGGCCTTCGTGTCCGCCCGCCATGCGGAGCGCGACGAGGATGGCGCGGCCGACGTCTTCACGGTGCCCGTCGAAGGCGGGGAGGTGTGTCAGCTGACGCGAACCGAGGGACCGGCGTCGTGGCCGGTCTTCTCGCCCGATGGCCGGACCGTCGCCTATCTCGGCCATTCCGATCCGCGGGGGGTCTCCCGCCACCACCGCGTGTACACGGTTCCCGCGGACGGGGGCACGCCGGTGTGCCTGACCGCGGCCTTCGACCGGAACTGCGAGCCGTTGATGGGGGCGATGGGTCCCCAGTGGCTGGGGCCGACGGGGGCGCTGCTGTGCCTCGTGGATGACGAGGGCGACGTGCCTCTTTACCGGATCGCGACGGCAACCGGCGGCACTCCGGAGCGTCTCGTCGGCGGGACCCGCCAGGTGACCGCGTTCTCCGGATCGGCAGACGGCGGCCACATCGCCTTCACCGCCACGGATGACACGTCGCCCCCGGAGGTCTTCGTGTGCCGGGCCGACGGGACCGGCGAGCGCCAGGTGACGGATCTCAACCGGGAGTGGAAGGCGGAGGTCGAGCGATCGAGCCCGGAACGCTTCCGGTTCGAGCGCGCGGGCTTCACGATCGACGGCTGGGTGATGCCGCCGACCGGCCGGGAGCCGGGTCGGCGCTACCCGGCGCTCCTCAACGTTCACGGCGGGCCTGCGAGCCAGTACGGTCACCGCTTCTTCGACGAGTTCCAGGTGTACGCCGGCGCGGGCTACGCCGTTGTGTACCTGAACCCCCGGGGCAGCCGGGGCTACAACGAGGCGTTCGCGCGGGCGGTCGTGGGGGACTGGGGCGGCGGCGACTACGCCGACGTGATGGCCGGGCTCGACGAGGCGCTCCGCCGGTTCGACTTTCTCGACCCCGGACGGCTCGGGGTGATGGGCGGAAGCTACGGCGGTTTCATGACGAGCTGGATCGTCGGCCACACCGACCGCTTCCGGGCCGCGTGCTCCGAGCGCGCCGTCAACGCGATGTGGAGTATGTACGGGACGAGCGACATCGGCCACTGGTTCCAGGAGGCCCACGCCCTCGAGCGGCCGCCGTGGGAGGACCTCCCCTGGTACCTTGAGCACTCGCCGCTCTCCTACGCGCGCCACATCCGCACGCCGCTCCTGATCCTGCACTCCGAGAGCGATCTTCGGTGTCCGATGGAGCAGGCGGAGCAGCTTTACGTGGCGCTCAAGAAGCTCAAGCGGCCGGTGCGCTTCGTACGGTTTCCGGACGAGGATCACGAGCTCTCGCGCTCCGGCCGGCCGCGCCACCGGCTCGCGCGGTTCCGCATCCTGCTCGAGTGGTTCCGAGAGCACCTGCCGCCGGGGCCGTCCTGAGGGGCGGGCACCCGGACCAGGTGGGCCGCGGCGCGCGCGCCCGACCGTGACGCGGCTCGTCCTGGTCGGCGGCGGTCACGCCCATCTCCACGTCCTGGCCGATCTCGTCGCCCGGCCGCTATCCGGTCGCGAGGTCACGCTCGTGTCGCCGTCGGAATGGCACCACTATTCCGGGATGGTCCCGGGCTTCCTCCAGGGCGTGTACACCGAGCCGGAGCTGACGATCGATCTCGCCTCGCTCGCCGCTCGTGCGGGCGTCCGGTTCGTCGAGGCCCAAGCCGAAGGGATCGACGTCCCCGGACGCACCGTGGATGCGGGCGGGGCGCGCCTGCCGTTCGACATCCTGTCACTCGACGTGGGCGCCCGGCCGGCGGGCCTCGACGTCCCGGGCGCCCGCGAGCATGCGGTGACCATCCGGCCGATGCGCCAGGCAGTCGCGCTCCGCTCGCGGATCGACACGCTGGCCGTCCCGATGCGCCGCGGCCCCGTCCGCGTCACGGTCGTGGGGGCGGGCGCCGCAGGCGTCGAGGTGGCGCTCGCCGTCCACCGGCGCATCCGGAAGGCCGGCCTGCGGCCGGAGGTGACTCTCGTCGAGGCCAGCTCGGACGTGCTTCCCGAGTACGCGGCTCCCGTGCGCCGGCGCGCAGCGGGCATCCTCGTCCGGCGCGGCGTCGCGGTCGCACTGGCCAGCGCGGTGAGCCGGGTGGAGGCGAGCGCCGTCCAGCTCGCCGATGGGACGCGCGCCCCGGCGGACCTGGTCGTCTGGCTCGCCGGCGCGGCGGGCCCCGCCCTGCTTGCGCGAGCTGAGCTCCCGCTCGACCCAAGCGGGTTCCTGCTTGTCGGTCCCACGCTCCGGGGTGTGGGCGGCCCGCCCGTCTGGGGCGCGGGGGACTGCGCGACGCTCGCCGACCACCCGGAGACACCGAAGGCGGGCGTGTACGCGGTCCGTCAGGGGCCGGTGCTGGCTCGGAACCTGCGCGCGGCCCTGGGCGACGGGTCACCCGCATCGTACGTCCCGCAGCGGACGTTCCTGTCGCTCCTCAACACCGCGGACGGGAAGGCCCTCCTCCGCTGGCACGGGGTCGTCAGCCACTCGCGCGCCGCCTGGTGGCTCAAGGACCGCATCGACCGCCGCTTCGTCCGCCGCTACCGCGAACGCGCGTAATCCCCCTCTTGCGTGATCGGGGGCGGGCGGCCTACCGAGGACGCGCCGTTTCCGAGCGCTCCTGACGGACGGAGGACGGCGGGGCATGGGACGTCGAGCGCTGTTCTGGTCCGGCGCGGTGCTGGTCGGACTCATCCTTCAGCAGACCGCGGTCCGGTGGTTCGGCCCTGACGCCAATCGCGGGCTGGGGGTGGCCCTGCTGATCTCTGTCCTGCTCTCGGTACCAGCGGTCCTCTTGACGAGCCGTGTCGAGGGGCTGAGCCGGTGGCTCCGATGGCGCGAAGCCCGTCGACGCGCTCTGAAGCACCACCGGAGCTGATCCCCGCCCTCTGCTCGACGCGGCGCCTCCCGGCGTCCCGTAGTACCACCGGTGCAGGCGGTCCGGCCCGACCCCGCAGAGATAGAGGAAGCGTAGCGTCCACATGAGAACGATCGTCCGCACCACCCCGTCGCGCTCCCAACGCCGCGCCGAGGTCGTGACGCGGAGTCCCAGCGGGGTTAGGCGGCCGACGCGCTTCAGCCGGCGCGTCAGCTCGATGTCCTCCATGAGGGCAATCTCCGGATAGCCGCCGAGGCGCTCGAACGCCGCGCGCTGGACAAAGATCGCCTGGTCTCCCGTGCAGATGCCCGTCACGCGCGAGCGGAGGTTCATGAGCGCGGCGATGAGCGTGAGCCCCGCTCCAGGCCTGTCGAAGCGGACGTCGAAGCGGCCGTAGGCGACCCGGGGGTCGTCGAGGGCGTGGAGGACGGCCTCGGCGGCCCCGGGCGGCAGCCGCGTGTCGGCGTGGAGGAAGAGGAGGCCCTCGCCCGTCGCCGCGGCAGCGCCCGCGTTCATCTGTCGCGCCCGGCCGCGGTCGCTCGACACGAGCTGGACGCCCGGGGCCCGGGCGGCGATCTCCACGCTCCCGTCGCGGCTCCCCCCGTCCACGAGCACCACCTCGACATCGGGGCAGCCGCGCGCAAGCTCTGCCAAGAGCACCGGGAGGTGAAGCGCCTCGTCGAGAACGGGAACGACGATCGATAGCCTCACGATGCGGGCTTCTGGCCGTCCGGGGAGAGGAGCTCCCTGGCCACGGGGCTCCTGCGCGTGAGCCAGCGGGGCGCGAGCGAGACGAGGACGATCAGGGCCGCGGCGGCGGCCAGGGTCCATGCGGTGCGCGTTGGGCTGCCGCCCCCGGAGAGGGCGCCTCCGGCCAGGGTGAACGCGATGGTTCCCGGCAGCATGCACACCGAGGACACCCCGACGTACGTCCAGAAGGGAATCCGAGTCAGACCGTACGCGAAGTTCTGCAGGTTGAACGGGAAGAGCGGGACGAGGCGCGTGACGGTCAGGATGCGCCAGCCGTGGCGCTCGACGGCGGCGTCGATGCGGCCGAGCCGAGGGCTGCCGGCCATCCAGCGCTCGACGGTGTCCCGCGCCAGGTGGCGCGCGACGAGGAACGCGAATGCGGCCGCAAGCGTTGCCGCGACCCACGTGTAGACCGTGCCCCACAGCGGTCCGAACACGAGGCCGCCGAGGAGCGTCAGGGGGAGCGCGGGGACGAAGAGGAGCTCCGCCACCACGTAGCCCGCCACGTAGAACAGCGGCCCCCACGTCCCGTACGCCTCGATCGCCGTCCTGAGGCGGGCGAGCCGCTCCGGCCGGACCCAGTCGTGGAGGCCGAGACTCCAGGCCAGGCCGCCCGCCGCGAGCAGGCCGACTGCGAGGAGCGCCAGCCGGCCGGGCGCCCGGGCGCGCTCGGGCCCGCGGGCGGCGCTCACGACGTGCTCCTGCCTCACCGGATCCACCGGAGCCAGGTCCCGAGTGCCCCCCGCACAAAGGGCGTCAACCGTGTCCGCCGGTGCTGATCGGCGAGGTGGCGCACCGCCTCAGCCTGCGTGGGGTAGGGGTGGATCACCCCCGAGAGCCGGCCGAGCCCGACCCCGGCGACGATGGCCAGGGTCACTTCGCTGATCATCTCGCCCGCCCGCCTGGCGACGATGGTCGCGCCGACGATCCGGTCGGTGCCGCGCCGCACGTGCACCTTGACGAAGCCCTCCGTCTCGCCGTCGGTGCGCGCGCGGTCCACGTCCGCGAGGTGGCGCACAAGCGTGTCGACCGCGAGCCCTCGCTCGCGCGCCTGGCGCTCGTTGAGGCCGACGTGCGCCACTTCCGGATCCGTGTACGTACACCACGGCATGACGAGCCGGCTCAACCGGCGACGGCCCGCCAGCCCGAAGAGCGCGTTCTGAACGACGATGCGCGCGGCGGCCCCTGCGGCGTGGGTGAACTTCCAGCCGAGGCACACGTCCCCGGCGGCGTAGATCCGGCGGTTCGTCGTCCGCAGGTAGTCGTCCACGACGATGCCCTCGCGCGTGTAGCCGACCCCGGCCGCCTCGAGCCCGAGTCCTTCGACGTTCGGCACCCGGCCGGTCGAGACGAGGATCTCGTCGGCCGTCACGGCGTCCTCTGGTCCACCCGCCTGGTAGCGGAGGACCTTGCGCGTCCCCGCGCGGGCGACGCTCGCGATCGCCGCCCCGAGGACCACGCGCACGCCGTCCCGGAGGAGCGCCTGCCGGACGATCTCGGCCGCGTCCGGGTCCTCGCTCGGCAGGAGCTGCGGCGCGTCGCTCAGGAGGGTCACCTCCGCGCCGAGACGCTGTAGCGCTTGGGCCAGCTCGCACCCGGTCGGGCCGCCGCCCACGATTGCGAGGTGGGCGGGTCGCTCGGTCTGCTCGAAAACCGTCTCGCTGGTCAGGAATCCCGCCTCGGCGAGGCCCGGGATCGGCGGATGCCCGGGCCTCGCCCCCGAGGCGACGACGGCCCTTGCGAAGCGCAGCGTGTGTCCGGCGACGGTCACGCGATCCGGCCCGGAGAATACGGCTTCGCCCAGGAACACGTCGACCCCGAGCTCCCGGCTGAAGCGCCAGGCCGAGTCGTGTGGGCTGATTTCCGCCCGGAGCCGTCGCACACGCTCCATCACCGCCCCGAAGTCGATCGTCAACCCTTCGGGGACCTTCACGCCGAGCGCCGCCGCCGCCCGCAGCTCCCCGACGACACGCGAGGAGCGGATCAGCGCCTTCGAGGGCACGCAGCCCGTGACGAGGCAATCACCGCCCATGAACTGTCGCTCGACCAGGGCCACCCGGGCGCCGAGGCCCGCCGCGCCCGCGGCGGTCACGAGCCCGGCCGTCCCGGCGCCGACCACCACGAGGTGGTACCGCCGGGCCGGCTCGGGGTTCCGCCAGCCGGGTGGGTGGACGTTCTCGATCAGCGCACGGTTATGGGCGTCGTCGAGGATCAGGCCTGGCGGATGCCTCACGTCGTGGCGCCGCCGCAGGAGCTGCCGGCGCCCGCCGTGCACGCGAAACAGTGGCGGGCGGTGCGGATCCGCCGCGCCTCCAACCAGCCGGGGTCGAGGTCCCGCACGTGCGGCCGGCGACCCGGAGGGGTCTCGACGGGCAGCTCGAGCATCTGGTTGAAGTCGCAGTCGTGGAGCGTCCCGTCCCACGCCACCGAGATCGTGTTGCGGCACATGAGCCCAGGCACCGCCGCCGGGTTGAACGTCCCCACCAGCCGCTCCATGTACGCCTGGAGGTTGCCGCTCTCGACGAGCCAGTCGAGGAAGCGGCTGATCGGCATGTTGGCGAGCGTGAAGAGCCGGTCGAACGTCACACCGTGGTGCCGAGCGAGCGCCGCCTTCCAGTCGCGCTCGAGAGAGGCCTGCGAGCCCGGCAGAAAGGCCCCGACGGGGTTGCTGACGAGCGTCAGCCGTCGTCTCGGGTCTCCCCGTCCGTAGCCCGCAGCGTTCAGCCGTCTCAGTGCCTTGATCGACCGGTCGAAGGTCCCCTCGCCCCGCTGCGCGTCGGTGTTGAGCCGGCGGTAGTGGGGGAGCGAGCACACGATTTCGACGCCGCGCTCGGCCAGCCACTCGGGGAGGTCCGCGTAGCGTGGCAGGAGGAGGATCGTGAGGTTGCAACGGTCTAGCACGTGCTTGCCCCGGGCCACGGACTGGTCGACGAGGTAGCGAAAGTGAGGATTCAGCTCGGGGGCCCCCCCGGTGATGTCGACCGTGTGCGCGGCTGTCCGGTCGAGGGCCGCGAGGCAGAGGTCGACTGTCTCGCGGTCCATGTTCTCCACCATCCGATCGGGCCCGGCGTCGACGTGACAGTGCCGGCAGGTCATGTTGCAGAGGCGGCCCACGTTGACCTGGAAGATCTCGACCGGCACCGGCTTGAGCTCTGACCAGCCGCACGCCGCGAGGGCCGCCCCAAAATCGCCCCCGGGGAGCCGCAGCGTCTCGAGGACTCGGAGCTGGGCAGCGGTCGAGGTCAGCGGCGAGCCGCGGGCGCGGAGGCTCCGGGTCCTCTTGGGCCCCGCGGCTGGGCTCGCGAGGTCGAGGTCAGTGGCGGGGGTTCCCGGCAGCGTCACTACGCCATCCCCACGTGCCGCGCGTGCTCGAGCATCTGCACGCCGTGCACGAGCGAGGCGCCACCCCTGATGGCCGAAGCGACGTGAACGGCCTCCGTCATCTGCTCGAGGTCGGCGCCTTTCTCGAGGCACGCTTTCGTGTACGCGTCGATGCAGTAGGGGCACTGAACGGCGTGGGCCACCCCTAGCGCGATCAGCGCCTTCTCGCGCTCGCCGAGGGCGCCCTCGGCAAAGACCGCGTTGTACCAGGCGAAGAACTTTTCGGCGAGATCCGGGTTCCCCTGGGCGATGGTCCCGAACTTGCCGAGGTGCTCGGGCGCGTAGTAGCTCCCCATCGATGATCCCTCATGGCCTGCCTGTCATTCCGATGTCCACCGGGATGGCGGCGTGCCTCGGTTGTTGAGACGCTGGCGGCACGTGCGCCGACTCCTCTTACGGAGGGGCGCGTCAGGACCCTCGGTCCGGTTCGGCCGGCGGACGCCAGGACGGAGGCGCGAGCCGGCGCCGCCCGTCGCTCGCGAGCCTGACGCCCCGGTCGTCCGCGTCGAGATCGCGGTCCCACAGCTTGCAGGTCACCTGCTTGTGCCTCTGGTCCAGGCCCTCGCAGTAGTTGGTGAACTCGCAGCGACGGACGAGGTGCCCATAGCCGAGGCGGATCTTCCGGAACCAGTCCGGGTCGGCGAGCGTCTGACGCGCGGCTGCCACGATGTCCGCCTCGCCCCGGGCCAGGATGCCCTCCGCTTGGTCGAAGGTGCACACCCCGCCGCTGGTGACGACGGGGACCTGGTGTCCCGCCGCCCGGAGGCCCGCGCGGATCGCGGCCGCCAGCGGCACGTTGCGGCCGAACGGGCCGCGCGCGTCCGACATCACGGTGGGCATGCATTCGTAGCCAGACTCACCGGTGTAGGGGTAGACCGCCTCTCCGACCTTTGGCTGTCGGGCGTCCTCGAAGCGCCCGCCCTTCGACACCGACAGGTAGTCGGCGCACCCTTCGCCGAAGCGGAGCCCGAACCAGACCGCGTCGGCGACGTCGTTGCCCCCCGCCACGACGTCGTGGCCCAGGTAGCGAATACCCACCACGTAGTCGGCGCCGACTCGATTCCGGACCGTGTGGAGCACCTCGAGGGGGAGCCGCGCCCGCTCCGAGCGCGCGCCGCCGTAACCGTCCGTCCGGCGGTTCATCCTCGACAGGAACGAGGCCATCGTGTAGGCGTGGGCGTAGTGGAGCTCGACGCCGTCGAAGCCGGCCTCGCGCGACCGCCGGGCGGCTTCGGCGAAGAGGCCCGGCAGGACCCGGGGCAGGTCGCGGATGTGCGGCAGGTGGAGATCCCCGACCTGCTCGCGGTAGCCGTAATCGAGCGATTCCAGCTCCCGCGCGGTGAGGACGGCCTCGACGAGGGGGCGCTCGGACCCGGCCAGACGCGCGCGCACCTCCGCGTCCGCGGCCGCGGCGGCATCCTGCCAACGCGCGTCGCCGAGCGCCTCGGCCAGGCGGCGCCGGAGGGCGTTCCCGATCTCGAGGTAGCGCGCGAAGTACGTCGTCGGCTCCGGCCGCCGCCGGACGGCGATGAAGTCGATGACCTGGATGAAGAGGCGCGTGCGCCCCTCGCTCCGCTCACGCACGGTCTCGACGAGGCGGCTGAGCCCGGGGACGAAGCGGTCGCTCCCAATGCGGAGGAGAGGGCCGCTCGGCACGTCGCGGATGCCCGTTGCCTCGACGACCAGCACCCCGGGCTGACCCTCGGCGAAGCGGGCGTACCACTCGAGCACCTCGGGCGTGACGTGGCCGTCCTCGGTCGCCCGCCAGGGGACCATTGCTGGCACCCAGGTGCGGTCGGCCGCCACGCAGCGAAGGCCGAGGCGGACCGGCGAGAACCAGCGCGCCTGCGCGGCCTCCTCGCGCGTCGGCCAGCGCGCCCGGGGGAGCGGGTGTCGGACGCGGAGCCGGGGCGGCGGCGCGACGGCCACGAGGTCAGCTTACCCCGGCGCCACCCGGGCAGCCACCGCGGCCGCCACCGCCACCCGTCGGTCGCGGAGTCGCCCGGGGGAGCCGATTGGTTGACCCCGAAACGGCGCGGGTGCTACGGTGCGGACTGTGCGCGTGAAATCGGCCTGCACGGGACCACGGACCGCGCGCCGCGACCATCCCCGACGCTGGCCCCGACGCTGGCCCCGACGCTGGCTGCGGCGCTGGCCGTGGTGCTGGCGGGACGTGGCTGCTGTGGTCGCGGCGGTCCTGGTGACCGGCATGGCCGGCGGCTGCGGGTTCGGCAAGGGCACGAAGGCGAGTGGCGAGACGAAGGCGCCGCCCGACTCCCCGATCGCCCTACGTCAGGACATCGACCGCCTCCGCGCCGACCTCGCCGAGTTCCGCACGCACGTGGAGACGGCCCAGCGCGCCGGTACGGAACACGCGGACCGTGTGGCGCAGGAGACGCGAGCGGAGTTCGACGCCGTCCAGAAGGCGATCGAGGCATCATCTCGTCATGACCTCCAGCGCCAGGTCGATGTGCTCGACGCCCAGGCCCGGCGCATCGACCTCCTGGAGAGACGAGCGGCCGAACTGGGCCAGGCGCTGCGCCGTGTGGAGCTGAGCCTGACCGGGCTGGAGAGGCAGCTGGCCCGGGTTCTCGACACGGGTTCCGCGCCGCCGCCGACCGGAGCCCGGGGTGGCTCGCCCGGGCGATCAGGAGCCGCGCCGCCGGGATCCCGTGCCGCCGAGGAGCCTCCGTCGGCAGCGGCGCCCACGCCGGAGAGCGCCATGTCCACCGCGGCGGCAGGTGCCGGCCTCACGCCGCCGGCTATGCTCGGGCCCACGCGGAACCCCGGGAGCTCGCCGCCGCCGGCCGCGCCGGGGCCTGCTGTCCCCGCACGCGAGGCCGCGGCCCCGCAGCCCAAGCTCGACGCCGCCGAGCGTCCGCCAGCGGCCGACGCGGCGCCGGTGGCGAAACGGACCGACGCGCCGCGCGAGGCGAAGGCTGCGCCCCCGGTCCGCCCCGCACAGGATGACGCCGCGCTCGTAGCGAAGGGCGCTCCGCCCGCCACGGAGGGGAAAGCGCCGGCCCCGGCGCGCGCGGCGGCAGCGACGCCACCGCGCCCGGCCAAGACCGGCGCGGCCCCGGCGGCGCCCGCGGCGGGCTCGCCCACCGCTCGCGCCCTCTTCGACCGCGCGATGGACAGCTGGAACAAGGGAGAGCAGGGGCAGGCCGTGCTGGACTTCGAGGAGCTCGTCCACACGTTTCCGTCGGACCCACTCGCCGCGTCGGCGCAATTCCACATCGGCGAGGCGTACTACACCGCGCGCGACTTCGAGCGCGCCTCGGTGGAGTACCGGAAGGCCGTCGAGCTCGCCCCGAAGGGCAAGGACACGCCCCGGGCTCTGCTCCGCCTCGGCCTCGCCTATCGCGCCCAGAAGCGAGAGGCCGACGCGCAGCGGGCCTGGAGCCAGCTCGTCCGCGACTTCCCGGAGAGCGACGCCACCGAGGAAGCGCGCCGGGCGCTGCGTGGGCGCTGACCGGCCGCGCACCGACCCCGTCCCCAATACCATCCAAGGACGCCCGCACGAGATCGATGGAGTCAGCGGACGACGTTCGAGCGAGCCTCGTCGTTGCCCCGCTCGGGGATCTTCGCCGGCACGAGGCCACGTCGCCGGACGGTGAATCGCGCGTAGCGGACCTCCTCGCGTCAGCGCGCGTCCTGTCGTGGCCGCTCGTCGTCGACGCCGCATCCGGACTGATTCTCGACGGCAGTCACCGCGCCGTCGTCCTCGCGCGGGACTTCGGCGCCCGCTTCGCCGTGATCCAGCGGGTGGCCCTCGACGCCCCTGACGTTCGGGTCGAGACCTGGTGCCGGGTGCTCGAGGGCGTGCCGGCCCAGGCGTTCGACCAGGCGCGCCGGGTGCTCGGGCTCGAGGCAGGCGCTCGCGAGGGACTCCGCTGTCACTATGGCGGCCGCGTCTACGGGCGCCCCGGATCGGGGCCGCGGGAGGCGTACCGTTTGGTGGGCGAGCTCGAACGGCTCCTCGCATCGAACGGCCGCCAGCGCCGGGCGCGACTCGTCGAGGACGACGCGACCGGGGAGTGGCTGGGCGCGGCGGACGTGGTCGTCGTGCGTCCGCCGGTGCTGGACAAGGCCACCGTGCGGCAGGGGGCCGACGGCGCGCTCCTGCCTCCCAAGTCGACGCGCTTCCTGTTGCCGTACCGAGTGCTCGGGCTCGCCCTCCCGCTCACGGCGCTGGGCGGGCCGCGCGAGGCGCTCCTGGCCGAGCTGGAGCGCGAGCGGGCGCAACCGCTCGCGTGCCTCGGCGCCGGGCTCGCCGTCGACCGCCGCTACCCCGAGCGGCTCTGGCAGTTCGTCGACCACCGCATACCCGACCGGCTCTTCGCCGACGAGGCGGGACGTCGCGCCTACGCGGAGGCGCTCGCGCGGGCATCGCTTCCGGCCTCGTCCCGGTCCCGCCAACGCCGCCAAGGCTGCCACGGCTGACAGGGCTGCCAAGGCAGAAGGAGGTCCCCGTGCCACAGACCAAGTTCCTGCTCGACGAGAAGGACCTGCCGACCCGCTGGTACAACATCCAGGCGGACCTGCCGGCGCCGCTCCCGCCCGTGGTCCACCCGGGCACGCTCCAGCCGATCGGTCCCCAGGATCTGGCCCCCCTGTTCCCGATGGAGATCATCAAGCAGGAGGTGAGCCAGGAGCGCTGGATCGAAATTCCCGAGCCCGTGCGCGACGTCTACCGGCTGTGGCGGCCGACACCCCTCTACCGCGCCCATCGCCTGGAGAAGGCGCTCGGCACCCCCGCGCGGATCTACTACAAGTGGGAGGGCGTCTCGCCGGCCGGGAGCCACAAGCCGAACACGGCGGTGGCCCAGGCCTACTACAACCACCAGGAAGGCGTCCGGCGCATCACCACAGAGACGGGCGCGGGGCAGTGGGGGTCGGCGCTGTCCTTCGCCTGCCAGCTTTTCGGGATCGAGTGCAAGGTCTACATGGTACGCGTCTCCTACGACCAGAAGCCGTACCGGCGCATCATGATGGAGGCCTGGGGCGGCAAAGTGGTGGCGAGCCCGTCTCGGGAGACGGCGGTCGGCCGGGCGATACTCGCCAAGGACCCCCAGTCGCCGGGAAGCCTCGGCATCGCGATCTCGGAGGCGGTCGAGGAAGCCGCCCAGCGCGAGGACACGAAGTACTCGCTGGGCTCGGTGCTGAACCACGTGCTGACGCACCAGACGGTCATCGGGCTGGAGGCGCAGCGGCAGCTCGAGATGGCGGGCGACCGGCCGGACATCCTCGTCGGCTGCATCGGGGGCGGCTCGAACTTCGGCGGCTTCGTGTTCCCCTTCCTCCAGGACAAGCTCACCGGGCGGCGGAAGGACCTCCACGTCATCGCCGTCGAGCCCCTGGCGGCCCCCAGCCTCACCAAGGGCGAGTACGTCTACGACTTCGGCGACACGGGGCAGATGACACCCTTGGTCAAGATGTACACGCTCGGCCACTCGTTCATCCCGGCTCCGATCCACGCCGGCGGACTCCGGTACCATGGGATGGCGCCGCTGGTGTGTGCGCTCTACGACGGGAAGGTGATCGAGGCCGTCGCCGTCCACCAGAACCCCACCTTCGAGGCGGCGCTGACGTTCGCGCGGGCGGAGGGATTCCTGCCGGCACCCGAGGCGGCCCACGCGATCCGGGTGGTCATCGACGAGGCGCTGCGCTGCAAGACCTCGGGGGAGCGAAAGGTCATCGCCTTCAACTTCTGCGGCCACGGCCACTTCGACCTCTCGGCGTACGAGCGCTACATGACGGGCAAGCTCGAGGATTTCGAGTACCCGGCGGCACAGGTGAAGGCGGCGCTGTCCGGGCTTCCGAAGGTGAAGGTCTAGCAAGAGCCGGCGGCGCGGGCACCTCGAGGCCGCACGGCGTGGTGGGGCCTTCTGAGGGCGTCCGCGGCTGATCCCACGCGACCTGTGAGCAGGCGATGGACTTCCGGCTGAGCGCGGAGCAGGAGGAGTTCCGGCGGGCCGTGGCCCGCTTCGTGGACGCCGAGGTGGCGCCGGTCGCCCACGAGATCGACGAGGCGGGGGAGTTCCCCCGCGCGCTCTTTCGGCGTCTGGGCGAGCACGGTTACCTCGCCCTTCGCTACCCGGAGGCCTACGGCGGGGCGGACGCGGACTTCGTCACCTACTGCCTCTTCGCCGAGGAGCTGGCCCGCGGCTCGATGTCGGTCGCCGCACTCGCCGCGATGCAGAGCCTCATGGGGACGCACTTCGTCTGGAAGTACGGGAGCGAGGCGCTGCACCAACGCTACCTGGTCCCGGCGCTCCGCGGCGACAAGGTCGCCACGTTCGCCCTGACGGAGCCGAACGCGGGCTCGGACATCGGTAACCTCGCCACCAGGGCCGAGCGCGTCGAGGGCGGCTGGCGCCTCAAGGGGACCAAGACCTGGGTCACCAACGCGCCCGTCGCCGACATGCTGACGGTGTGCGCCAAGACGTCCCCCGAGCGCGGGATGAAGAACATCGCGCTGTTCCTCGTGGATCGGCAGTTTCCCGGCGTGACGCTCGGCAAGAAGATCGAGAAGCTCGGCGTGCGGGCGTCGGCGACCGGCGAGATCATCCTCGACGATGTGCTCGTTCCTCACGACCACCTCCTCGGCGGCGAGACCGGCGGCGTCGAGAAGGTGGGGGGCATCCTCTCGGAGATCAGGGTGATGACGGGGGCCCTGTCGGTCGGCCTCGGCCGCGCGGCCTACGACGCCGCGCTCCGCTACTCGAAGGAGCGCGTTACGTTCGGCAAGCCCATCGGGGAGCACCAGGCGGTGACCTTTCGGCTCGTCGACATGCTGACCCAGCTCCACGCTGCGAGCCTCCTCGTGTATCACGCCGCGTGGTGCATCGACCAGAGGCGGCCCGTCACGCGGGAGGCGGCGATGACCAAGCTCTTCGCGTCCGAGGCGGCGAACCGGATCTGCGACGAGGCCTCTCGCATCTTCGCGTCCTATTCCTTCGCGACCGAGTATCCCGTGGAGCGCTATTTCCGGGACGCCCGCTTCCTGCTCTGGGGCGGGGGGACCAGCGAGATCCTGCGGGTCATCATCGGACGTGACCTGGACCGTCCCCCGAGCCTCGGATGACCCACGTCCTGCGCGGACGACGCTTCGAGGAATTCACGGTCGGCGAGACCTACACGATGCCCGTCCGCACCGTCACCGAGGGCGAGGCGGCCGTGCGGAACCAGCTGGCGGAGGCGGTCTGCCAGGCCGACTGGACGGCTCTCATGGCGCGGCGGGGCTGACTCGCCGCGGGCGCCGGTCCACGGCGTCGTTCGTGTCCGAGTGGTTCGAGGACGAGTCGCTCTGGATCGACCTCTATCCGTTCGGGGGAGGCCGAGGTCGCGAAGGCCTCTCGCTCGTCTGGCTCACGGCGCCCGAGGGGAGGGCTGCCCTCGACCTCTGCTGCGGGCCGGGTCGGCACGCCGTCCCGCTGGCCCGGCGGGGCGTACGCGTCACGGCCGTGGATCGGACACCGTTCCTCCTCGACCTGCGGGAGCGCGGCTGGGGGCGCGTCATCAACACGTCGTCGATCGGGTCGCTCGGGAACATCGGCCAGGCCAACTACGCTGCCTCGAAGGCCGGGGTCATCGGGCTCACCCGCACCCTCGCGCTCGAGTACGCGAAGTTCGGGGTCACCGTGAACTGCGTCGCGCCCGGGCCGGTCATGACGCGGATGCTGGCGAGCGTCCCGGAGGCGATCCGCGAGAAGATCGTCGCGAGGGTCCCGACCGGGCGCATCGCCCGGCCCGAGGAGATCGCCGGCGTCCACGCCTTTCTGGCCTCGGAGGATGCGGCCTTCATCACGGGCCAGGTCCTCTTCGTCGACGGCGGCATGTCCGTCGGGGTCTGACGGGTCGCGATGTCCGGCGACTCAACGGCCGCTCTATTCCAGGCGGTCCGGGCCGGCGATCTCACGAGGGTGACGGCGCTGCTAGACCGCGACCCCGGGCTTGTCGGGGTGCGGGGCCCCGGCGGCGAGACTCCGGTCCTCCTGGCCTGCTACCAGCGGCTGCCGGCCGTCCTCGGGGTCCTGCGGGCCCGCGGCGCCGTGCTCGACGTGTTCGAGGCGGCCGCTGCCGGTGACGTGACGCGGCTCGCTACCCTCCTGGCCGAGACGCCGGGGCTCGTCTCGGCGCATGCCAGCGACGGCTGGACGCCACTTCACCTTGCGGCTCACTTCGGTGAGACGCCAGCTGTCTCGCTGCTGCTCGGGCTGGGCGCGGACCCGCACGCGCGTTCCCGGAACCGGGTCGACAACACACCCCTCCACGCAGGGCTCGCGGGCACCGCCGGGCTCGACCTGGTGGAGCGGCTGCTCGCCGCGGGGGCGGAGGTGAACGCCCCGGACGGCGGAGGCTTCACGCCGCTGCACCTCGCGGCGGGCCGGGGTGAGCTTCCCCTCGTGACCCGGCTGCTCCTGCGCGGCGCCGAGGGGTCGATGCGGACTACCGACGGCCAGACACCGGCCGCCGTCGCCCGGGCTCGCGGTCACGAGCGGGTGGCGCGGCTCCTCGAGACGTGGTGGGGCGAGCGGGCCCGGATCGTGTCCCGGCGCGAACGAGCGCTATCGCCCTGGGTCACGCTCCTCGAGAAAGACGTCGAGATGACACCCGGCCGGCCGGTGGAGACCTACCACGCGCTCGGCCCCGCGGAGTACGTAGTGGCCGTCGCGCGGACCCCAGCCGGGCTCGTTCCCTTGGTCCGGCAGTTCCGTCCGGCCATCGAGCGGTATACCTGGGAGCTGCCCTCGGGGCTCGTGGACCCGGGCGAGGATCCGGAGACCGCGTGCCGTAGGGAGCTTTTCGAGGAGACGGGTCTGGTCGCGGAGCATGTGACGAAGGTGGGCGCGCTCCACCCCGATGCGGGTCGGCTTGAGGTTCGCCAGCACATCTTCCGCATCGAGGCCTCCGGACCCAGCCAGGCCTTCGTCCCGGAGCCCGGGGTCGCGGTCGACTACGTCCGGCCCGAGGCGATCTCCGAGCTCATACGCGACGGGAGCTTCTCCCAGCTCCACCACATCGCCGCCTGGTTCCTGGCCGACCCGGGATCCAACCTCCGGTGCTGACGGTGGCTCTCGGCGCGTGCCCCGCTTGGCCGCCATCGACGCGCGCCAGGCGCGACGCCGGAGGGCGCCCGAGGCTCCCTCAGCCGATGAAGCGATCGGTGAAGAACGCGACGAGGACGAGCAGGAGGAGGCCCATGGAGCAGAGCCGTAGGGCCTCGCCCAGCGCTCCCCGGGGCCCGGTCAGCCCGAGGACGGCGAAAGCCGGGGTCACCGCCAGGAGCTCCCGCCCTACGCTCTCTGGGGCGAAGAACACTCCCACGGCCACGGCCAGGGTCGCGTAGATCCCTGGCACGCCCCCCAGGCGGCGGAACACCTGCACGGTAAGCGCGATGAATATCATGGGTAGCAGGACTCTCATCGCGTCCAGCAGGAGTGTGTAGTTGTGGATACGCACCAGCCGCGTCGCGATCTGGTACATTTCGCTCCAATACGTCGCCATCGTCCACTGGAACTGGACGTGCCAGCCGACGACATGGGCCGTCCGGAACGCGAGGGGATCACCGACGGCGACCCAGAGGTAGGCCGCGTATGCCCCTAGGCCTGCCGCAGGCAAGAAGACGGCGATGAGGTCGCGCGGGCGGAGACGCCGATCCGCCCGCCAGTCCCGCCAGAGCCCCCAGGCCAGCGCGGGCGAGAGGAGGACTCCCATCGGACGGGTGGTCGCCGCCAGGCCACCCCAGAGTCCCGCGGCCATTCGCCGCCCGCGCGCGCTCGCGTCGAGCGCCAGCGTCGCGAGCAGGAAGAACAGCGACTCTGCGTAGATCGAGTGGAGATAAAACGAGAACGGATAGACGAGGAGCCACAGGACGGCCCGGTCCGCCGCGGCTGGACTGGCCTCCGCCCGTACCCAGCGCCAGAGGGCCAGGACCGCACCCAGCGCCGCCAGGTTCGCGACCAGTAGTCCGGCTATGATCGCGTTGCCGGTGAGGGCTGCAACTCCCTTGATCAGCAGGGGCAACAGGGGGAAGAAGGCGACGTTTGATGGGCCGAGGGGGTCGAACGAGTAGCCGTGCTCCGCGATCGACAGATACCACGCGGCGTCCCACCGCACCCAGGCGACCAGCGAAGGGTTCCTTCCGAGAAAACCCTCGGCCTGAGCCCCAGGGTAGGGCCGCAACATTCGCGTGGCCAGGGCTCCCGTCACGTAGAGGAGGAACCGCGTCAACAGAAAGGCGCCCACGACCCCGATCAGCGCTCGCCGGTCCCGTGGCGACAGACACCACATCGGGGAGCCGGAGACCACATCCGGCGCCCCCTGGATCGGGCCCGCCTCCTCGGTGGGCGATCTCCGTATGGGTGACATGGGGCGGGGATACTAGCACGCGCCGCCACCTCCTCCAAGCGGGATCCAACCACGGCCGCCGCGGGGAAACCAACTCGGATCTGACCCAAACCTCGCGTGGACACGAGCCCTGAGGTAAGGTGGAGATCGGCCCGCGAAGACGGTGGCCGGGAGGAGCACCGGCGTGCGGAAGGTGGTCCTGGTCGGAGCCGGCATGACGCGCTTCGGCGTGCGCAAGGCGACGTACCGCGATCTCATCTGGGAGGCCGGGAAAGCCTGCTTCGACTCGGTGCCCGGCGTGCGGCCCGCCGATCTCGAGGGCATCGTGGTGGGCTCGGTCATGCCGGAGCGCACGGCCTTCCAGAGCCACATCTCCTCCCTCGCCGCCGAGGCGCTCGGCATCAAGCCGAGCCGGCTGTCCGCTCGGACCGAGCACATGTGCGCTTCCGGCACGGTGGGGCTCCGGTACGCCTACGCGTTCATCGCGGCCGGCCTCGCGGACCTGGTCATGGTCCTCGGCGTCGAGAAGCTGAACGTGCCGACGCCGGACGAGGCGGTCCTCAACATGGGCACGGGCGTTGACCGCGAGTGGGAGGCTGCCCACGGGCTCACGGCGCCCCCATGCTTCGCCCTAGCGGCCCAGGCCCACATGGCGCGCCATGGCACGACCGAGGAGCAGATGGCGCTCGTCAGCGTGAAGAACCACAACAACGCCGCCAGGAATCCCTACGCGCACTTCCAGAAGGGCGCGACCCTCGACCAGGTGCTCTGCTCGCGGATGATCGCGACCCCCCTTCGCCTGTTCATGTGCTCGCCCATCACCGACGGCGCCGCCGCGGTCATCGTCGCCAGCGAGGAGCGTGCCCGTGACCTGACCGACCGGCCCGTGTGGATCCGGGGCACCGGCCAGGCGCTGGACGGCTTCACGCTGTCCTCGCTCCCCGAGGACTACGCGAGCTGGCCGGCCATGAAGCGGGCCGCCGAGCAGGCGTACCGTATGGCGGGCGTCGGACCCGGCGACGTGGACGTGGCGGAGGTGCACGACTGCTTCGCGATCGCGGAGATCATCGCGTACGAGGAGCTCGGCTTCTGTGCGAAGGGTGAGGGCGGTCGCTTCGTCGAGAAGGGCCTGTCCGACTACGGCGGCAAGGTCGTGGTCAACCCTCGCGGCGGGCTCATCGGCTGCGGCCACCCGCTCGGCGCCACGGGGATTGCCCAGGCCTCCGAAGCCTTCTGGCAGCTCCGCGGTGAGGCCGGCCCACGCCAAGTGCCCGACGCGCGGATCGCCCTCACCCACAACAACTCGGGGATGGGCGAGCACGTCGTCATGCTCTACGGGCGTGACGCGGGCTGAGAAGCGCACGAGCCGGGCCGACACCCGGTACGACCATATCGGACGATCCCGACAAGCGCATCCTGGAGGAGCTCAAGTCGACGCAGGAGGCGCTCGCTAAGCACGCCGAGCGTCTGAGGATCCTGCACGAGATCGACCAGGCGATGGTCGCCGAGAAGGCTCCGGTGGCGATCGCCGAGGCCGTCGTGCAGCCCCTGCGGAATCTGCTCGGGGTCCCGCGGGCCATCGTGAACATCTTCGACCTCGAGGCCGGCGAGGTGGAGTGGCTGGCGGCGGCCGGGCGCCGCCGAATCCACGCGGGACCGGGCGTCCGGTACCCTCTACGGCTCATGGGCGATGTCGACGCCCTGCGTAGGGGCGAGCCGCAGCTCATCGACGTGGACACGCTGCCACCGAGCCCCGAGACACAGGCCCTGCTCGCGTCGGGGGTCCACGTGTACATGGTGGTGCCGATGATCGCCGGCGGCGAGCTCATCGGGGCCGTCAGCTTCGGAGGCGAGTCGCGGCAGTTTCCCGTCGAGCAAGTTGGCATCGCGACGGAGGTGGCCACCCAGCTCGCGATCGCGATCGCCCAGGCGCGCCTCTACGAGCGCGTCAAGCTCCAGGCGACGGAGCTCGAGCGGCGAGTGGAGGAGCGCACGCGCGAGCTGGCGGCGACGAACCAGGAACTCGAGGCGTTCACCTACACGGTGTCGCACGACCTCAAGGCGCCGCTTCGAGCGATCGAGGGATTCGCCCGGGTCCTGGTGGAGGACTATGCCGATGCGCTGGACGAGACCGGGGAGCGTCACCTCGCAAGGATCCAGAACTCGGCGAGCCGGATGGGTCTCCTGATCGACGATCTGCTCCGCTACTCCCGCATCGAGCGGCGCCTTGTCGAGCGTCGGCCGGTGGCCCTTGGGCCACTTCTCGACGTCCTGTGCGAGGAACTGGCGGCGGAGATTGACGCTCGGGGCCTTGCCATCACTCGAGATCTCACCGCGCCCGAGGTGGCGGCCGAAGCCGAGGGCCTTCGCGAAGCCCTCGCCAACCTGCTCACCAACGCCATCAAGTTCAGCCCGGACCGCGGGGAGGCCATAACGGTCCGGTCGCGCCAGGAGGGCGACTCGGTCGTCATCACCGTCGTCGACCGCGGAATCGGCTTCGACATGAAGTACCACGATCGTATCTTCGGCATGTTCGAGCGTCTGCACAGCCAGGAAGCGTATCCGGGAACCGGGGTAGGCCTCGCCATCGTGCGCAAGGTGGCGGAGCGCCACGGTGGCCGAACGTGGGCGGAGTCGGCGCCCGGGCAGGGAAGCGCCTTCCACATCGCCCTCCCGCAGCTCCCTGATCCGAGCGATCGTGAAGAGAGCCCGGCGCCGCGCGGCTAGGCTCAGGCCGGCGGCGGTCCCGGAGCCGGCTGGCGCGGACCACCCCGCCACCGCCGCCGCCGCCGCCGCCGGCCGCGTGCGGGAGCCGCCGGCGGCGGCGCGGCCCGGTTGCCGTCGACCTCGGGCGGCTCGAGCTCGACCTGCGGGCCACCCAGGAAGTCCGGCTGGCGGTCGTCGTCGATCTCCTTCGTCGGCTCAACTCCGCCCCGCGGCCCGCTCTCGACGCGGGGCTGGTTGGCGATTCGCGGCTCGTCCTTGACCGCCCCCCCGTCCTCGGCGAGCGTGATCGCGCCGGAGGGGCTCACGAGGAGCTCGCGAATGCGACGGAGTCGCGTGACGAGCCGGGGTGAGCCCGGCGATCGCTGGAACCCCCGGGACTTCAGCGCGTTGGCGACCGCGTCGATGCTGACGCTGCGCCTGGGCGAGGCCTCCACCAGGCCACGTACGACGGAGACCAGCTCGTCGTGAGGCGCGGTGGTGTGGGGCGCCTCGGGCGGGGGCCGGTGGGCGTGAGCGCCAGCCGGCCGCCGCCGACCGGCTCCCGCGCGGCCTCCGGGCGGACCGGCGGGGCCTGAGTGCCGGGGGGCCTCCCGTGAATCGGGCGGGCGGCGCTCGACGCCCGACGAGGACGGCGGGCCGCCGGGCCCGCGTCCCCGACGCCGGCGTCGGCGGCGCGACCCCGCGGCGCTGATCGCAGGCGGTCGGCTCTCGGCCTCGACCGCGGTCTCCCCGGTCTCCTCCTTCAGGCGGCGGTACGACAGACGACGAAACTCGATGCCCAGGCTAGCGGCGACGTCGCCCACGGCGTCGAACGCGCGGTCGTCGGACACGATCTCGATCAGGTCTCCGGGGCGGGCCGCAGCCAGCCAGATCCCGGCCGCGACGGCGATGCGCAGGTCGCTCCAGTCGCGGACGCCCGTGGAGGGAGCGCTGTGCACGAGATGCGCCCCTCGCGCCGCGAGCAGCCGCGCTGCCTCGTGACCGACTACCCGCCAGTTGGCGACGGCCACCAACTCGGTCCGCCGGTCCCAGGGATCGACTCCCAGATGGTCGATGACGTGGGCCAGGTGCTGGGCGCGGCTCGTGTTCTCGACGTCCAGGAAGATCGCGCGCCGCCCGGCGGGGCGGGGCCGCTCGGGCTCGGGTGGCGGCACGCGTGCGGCAAACGTGCTCTCGATGGCGGAGACGGGGAGGGGGAACGGTTCGGGCTCGTCGGCGACTGCCGGCACGACGGGATCGGGGACCGGCTCCTCGATGGCGGGGCGCCTGGGCCGGTCAGCGGCCTTCCGGCTGCCTTTTCCGCTCGACACCGGGCGGGAGGCGCTCCCTCGCGTCTTCCTCCGGCTGCCGTCGCGGTTCGAGCTGGTCGTCACGGTCGCCTCAGTGTAACGCATGACGGCCGGTTCCCGTGCGCGCGCTCAGGGGGGGAGGGACGGGACCGTCTCGGCCGGCCGGCTCGGGCCGCACCCGGGCGGCCACCGGCGGCTGGACCGGCTGATATACTCCCGCAGGTGAACGGCACCGTGACGCCCCCGGTAGGCCACCCGCTCCAAATCATGCACCCCGTGCTGCCGCCCGGAGGGCGGCTCTGGGGCGCCGGCCGGCCGAGCTATCCCGACGAGCCGCCCAAGGCCGATGCGGTGGAGGCGGGTGTTCGAGCCTGGCGACAATCAGGGGTCGGCCTTGTCCTGAGCCTGATCGAGGACTGGGAGGTACCGAGGCGCGCTCCGGGACTCTTCGAAGCGCTCGCGCGAGAGCGGATTAACGTGCGGCGGTACCCGATCGCGGACTTCGGGGTTCCACGCGAGGCGCCTGCGTTCGGTCGGCTGCTCCGCGAGGTCGTGGAGCGCCTCGCCGCGGGCGACGGGATCCTCGTCCACTGCAATGCCGGTCTCGGCCGGACGGCCGTAGTGCTCGCTTCCATCCTGAAGGCTCACGGGCTCGTTGTTGACCCGGTGACGGAGCTCCGACGGATCTACCGGTCGAGCGCCATGCAGGAGCCCGCGCAGGAGGCGTTCGTCCGAGGCCTTCTGACCGGCTGATCACATTCCCGGCTGCCTCGGCGACCGCGCCGGCGATGATAGACTGCCGCCTGGGAGAGTTGATCCCATGACGCAGCCCGCCACCACGCCGGGCACCGCATCCCGGCCCCCGTACGCCCGGGTGGTGGACCCGCTGCCGCTCGAATCCTCCGAGCACAACAAGCTCCATGCCTTCTACGCGCACCTGGCGGAGGGGCGCTTGACCACGACCCGATGCCGCGGCTGCGGCCGGGTCGACTGGCCGCCGCGCGGGTTCTGCCCTGCGTGCACGTCCGACGCGTTCGACTGGGTGGACCTCCCGGATGAGGGGCGGGTCCACGGCTTCAGCGTCCAGGAGACCGGTGTGCCGACCGGCTTCACGAGGCCACTCGTGTTCGCCATCGTGGAGGTCGCGGGGCTCCGCGTGTTCGCGCCGCTCACGGGCGTCGTGGATCCGGCCGGCCTCGCGGTGGGCGCTCGCGTCAGGCTCGCGCCGGTCCGGGTCGCGGACGACCCACAGGGGCAGCCACGCTACTTGCCGGCCTTCACGCCGGCGGCGGGAGCGCGATGACGGACCGTCCGCTCAAGGTGCTGATCGCGAAGCCCGGCCTCGACGGGCACGACCGCGGCGCCAAGGTCGTGGCGCACGCGCTCCGTGACGCCGGGATCGAGGTCGTGTACTCGGGGCTCAAGCGGACTCCCGACGAGCTGGTCGCCGAGGCCGTTCAGGAAGACGTCGACGTCATCGGCCTGTCGGTGCTCTCGGGCGCCCACCTCACGCTGTCGGCGCGGCTCCTCGAGCGGCTCCGGAAGGCGGACGCCGGCGACGTCGCGGTCGTGGTCGGGGGGACGATCCCCGCGCGCGATGCCGCGGCACTCCGCGCGATGGGGGTGCAAGCGGTCTTCCCCATGGGGACAGCGCTGCCCGAGATCGTGTCCTTCTTCCGGGCGTTCCGGCGGACGGACGCGTAAGGCAGGCGGGGGGAGCGGGTCGATGGCCGAGCGGCGGGAAAAGAAGCTCCGGGACGTCACGTACCTCGACGGGATCGAGGTGAAGCCCGTCTACGGCCCCGACGACGTGGCGGGCCTTGACTACGGGCGCGACCTCGGCAACCCCGGCGAGTATCCCTTCACCCGCGGCATCCATCCCCACATGTATCGTTCTCGCGTGTGGACGATGCGCCAGTACGTCGGCTTCGGGACGCCGGCGGAGACGAACGCGCGCTTCAAGTACCTGATGGCCCACGGCCAGGACGCGCTCAACGTCGCCTTCGACCTGCCGACGCAACTCGGGCTCGACTCCGACGACCCGCGCGCCGAGGGCGAGGTGGGCCGGGTGGGAATGGCGATCGACTCCCTCCTCGACATGGAGGAGGCGTTCGACGGCATCGCAGCCGACCGGGTCTCCATCTCGTTCACGATCAACTCCATGGCGGCCTTCATCCAGGCGATGTTCCTCGTGGTGGCCGAGAAGCAGGGTGTCGCGTGGGATCGGGTAGTCACGACGCCCCAGAACGACATCCTCAAGGAGTTCGTCGCCCGCGGGACGTGGGTGTACCCGGTGGATCCCTCGCTCCGCCTGGTCTGCGACATCGCGGAGTTCTGCGCGCGCCACGCGCCGAAGGTCAACCCCATCTCCGTCTGCGGCTATCACATCCGTGAGGCCGGCTGCACGCCCGCCCAGGAGATGGCCTACGGGCTCCTCATCGTCGCCGCCTACGTCGATCTCCTGGTGAAGCGCGGCTTGCCCGTCGACGAGTTCGCGCCGCGGCTGTCGTTCAATTTCACGTGCTGGGGTCGGCTGTTCGAGGAGGTCGCGAAGTTCCGGGCGGGCCGGCGGCTGTACGCGCGGTTGATGAAGGAGCGCTTCGGGGCGCGGGACCCCCGGTCGATGATGTTCCGAACCCTGATCGGCGGGGGCGGTTCCGGCTTCACCGTGCAGGAGCCCGAGAACAACATCGTCCGGGGCGCGTACTACAGCCTTGCGGCGGCGCTGTCCGGGTGCCAGACGAGCGCGCTTCCGACTTTCGACGAGGCCTACACGATCCCGTCGCCCAAGGCCCAGCTCATCGCGCTCCGCACGATGCAGATCTGTGCAGAGGAGACGGGCGTCGCCGACACCGTCGACCCCTTGGCCGGCTCCTACTTCGTCGAGGCGCTCACCAACGAGATGGAGGCACGGATCCAGGCCGAGATGGAGCGGGTCGAGCGGATGGGCGGGATCGTCGAGAGCGTCAAGGCGGGCGCCATCCAGGCGGAGGTCGCGCGCCAGGCCTATCGGTTCGAGCAGATGATGCTCTCCGGCGAGTACCCGAAGGTCGGCGTGAACCGCCACGTCCCGCCGGCCGCCGGCCGCGAGGTCTCGGACGCCATCGAGCTCTACGCGTTCGACCCTAGAGTGGCCGAGGCGCAGATCGCCCGGCTCCGCCGCCTCCGCCGCGAGCGGGAGCAGGGCGTCGTGGACCAAGCACTCGCGCGTCTCCGAGACGCCGCGCGCGGTCGCGACAACCTCATGCCGCCGATCCTGGAGGCGGTGCGCGCCTATGCGACGCTGGGCGAGATGGCCAGCGCCCTCCGCGACGTGTGGGGCGAGCACAAGGAACCGACCGCCTTCTGAAGGGCGCCGTGGGGACCACAGAGGACGTCTGGCTCGGCTACAAGGCGCGGAGCTTCGAGCTGCTCGCCCTCGCCGATGGGGACCACGTCCTCGACGTCGGCTGCGGCACCGGCGAGGACGCCCGGACCGTCGCGGGCCGGTTCCCGGGCGTGTCCGTGATCGGGATCGACGCGAGCGAGGACAAGGTCCGCGAGGCCCGTGCGCGGACCCTCGGTCTGCCGCGACCTGTGGACTTCCGAATCGGCGACGCGTGCGCGCTCCCCTTCGAGGACGAGACGTTCGACGCTTGCCGGGCCGATCGCGTGTTCCATCACCTGGTGGATCCCGAGAAGGCCCTCGCCGAGATGGCGCGCGTGACGCGGCCGGGCGGGCGGGTGGTGGTGAGCGACACCGACTACGACAGTCTGGTCGTGGAGGCTCCCGACCTCGGGCTCACCCAGCGGATCCTCGCGCACCACGCGGACCGGATGGAGAGCGGCCGGATCGGCCGCCGGCTCCCCGGGCTGTTCCTCGACGCGGATCTGGGGCCGGTCGCGGTGACGCCGTACGCGGCCGTCGCCACTGCATACGACGAAGAGGTGCTGAAGCTCCGCGACAAGGCCGAGCGGGCCGCCGCGGCCGGCGCAATCGCGCCGGTCGACGCCGCCCGATGGGTGGAGAGCTTGTTCGAGGCCGACCGTGCCGGCCGGTTCGTCTGCGCCCAGATCGTCCTCAGCGTGTGCGGGCGCAAGGCGTGACGCCCGCGGGCTCTCCGCCGGCACCGCCGCTCGCAGAGCGGCCGTACGCGACCCTCGCTCCCTACTTCGCCAAGCTATTCGAGCCACGGGGCATCCGACGATGGTTCGTCGGCGCCTCGGAACTCGTCGCGGTGGCCGGGCTCCGGGCCGGGTGTCACCTCGACGTGGGGGCCGGGACGTGCCGGTACAGCCGGTACTGGGCGCGCGCCGGATTCCGCTCAGTGTGCCTCGACCTGCTCCACCCGATGCTGGTGCGGGCGCGCCTCGGCGGCACCGGGGGCCGCCTCGCCCGGGTGTGCGGGACCCTCGACTGCCTGCGCCCGGTGCCGGCCTTCGACCTGGTCACGGCGATCGACGACGTCGTTGCGTACGTGGGCGCGCAGGACGGCAGGCTCGACGGGTTCCTCGGGGAGCTCCAGCCCCGCATCCGGCCGGGAGGCCTATTCCTCTTCGACTTCATCACGCCGGACGGCTGCCAGCGCTATACCTTCCGCAACTCGCGCGTGGTGGCCGGTGGACGCATCGCGGCCGACAGCCGCGGTCGGTTCGACCAGGACGCGCGGACTCTCTCCGTCGACCTCACCCTCGAGACGCCGCACCGCGTCGCCCACGAGCGCCATGTAATGCGGCTCCACACCGTGGAGGAGGTCGAGGCCGCCCTCCACCGCCACGGCTTCGATGTAGTCGTCGTCACGGACCTCTACGACGGCGACGGTGTCTCGTTCCGGGCCGGCCAGCCCTCCTACGACGTCCTGGCCCGGCGTCGGTGAGACTGGCCTGATGCTCCTGGGCGGCGTCCGGATCCTCGATCTCTCGCGCATGCTGGCGGGGCCCTACGGCTCGATGCTCCTGGCCGACCTCGGGGCGGAGGTCATCAAGATCGAGGAGCCACGGGGCGGAGACCCGATGCGTGCGATGGGGCCGCCGTTCCTCGGGCCCGACCGCGAGAGCGCGTACTTCCTCTCGATCAACCGGAACAAGAAGAGCGTCGCTCTCGACCTCGAGACGAGCGAGGGTCGGGAGGTCTTCCACGACCTCTGCCGCGTGTCCGACGTCGTGTGGGAGAACTTCCGTCCGGGGGTGATGGCCCGGCTGGGCTGCGCGCCAGAGACGCTCCGGCAGCTCAATCCGCGGCTCGTCGTCTGCTCGATCTCGGCATTCGGACAGGAAGGGCCGTACCGCGAGTGGCCCGCGTTCGACCTCGCGCTCCAGGCCATGGGCGGGGCGATGAGCCTCACGGGCGAGGCCGGGCGGCCGCCGGCGCGGATGGGGCTGCCGATGGGGGACCTCGCGGGCGGGATGTTCGGCGCGCTGGCCGTCGCGAGCGCTCTGTTCCGCCGCACGCAGACGGGCGAGGGAACCCACTTCGACCTCTCCCTCCTCGACTGCCAGGTGTCGCTCCTGACGTACGTCGCCCAGTACTTCTGGGCGGACGGCCGCGTGCCCGGACGCGTCGGCTCAGGTCACGCGTCGGTCGTCCCCTATCAGGCATTCCCCACGCGGGACGGCCACGTGGTGGTCGCGGTCTTCGCGGAGAAGTTCTGGACGGGCTTCTGCCGGGCGATCGAGCGGCCGGAGCTCGTGGCCGACTCGCGGTTCGACTCGAACCCGAAGCGGGTGGAGCGCCGGGAAGAGCTTGTCCCCGTGCTCGAAGCGATTTTCCCCAGGTGGTCCACCGCCGAGTGGCTTGCCCGCCTTCAGCGGGAAGGCGTGCCCGCGGCGCCCATCAACACGGTGGACCGGGTCGTGGCGGACCCCCAGGTGCTTCTTCGCGAGATGGTGGTGGACCTCGAGCACCCGACGCTCGGGACGCTCAACACCCTCGGCACGCCGGTCAAGGCGGCCGGCGCTCCCGCTTTTCATCCCCTCGCGCCGCCCGTGCTCGGTGAGCACACCGAGCCCACCCTCCGCGACCTGCTGGGCTACGCGCCCGAGCGGATCGACGCTCTCCGGCGGCAGCGTGTCATCGGGTAGCTCCGGTCTGCGGACCGTCGCGCCCGGGTGGACCCTGGGGCGCTTACGCGAGGCGGCCGCGATGCTCGGGTGGCCCTACACACTCTCCGTCGCCGCGCGGTAGTTGTTTGTCCGGCGCTATCTCGCCTATGAATGGGACCTCCGCACGCCACAGCCAGAGCAGCCGTCGCCGTCAGGCGTCTGCGTCACGGTCCTGGCGCCCGCGGACGTCGAGCGGCTCGGCGGGCTCGACGCTCGCATGACGCCCGGTGAGATCGAGCGCCGCTGGGCCGAAGGTCGGGAGTGCCTACTCGGGTGGGTTGGCGATCGACTCACACACTACAGGTGGCAGGGCATGCGCCCCGCTTACGTGAGCTATGTCGACCGGGTCCTCCGCCCGCTCGACGGGGATCAGCTTGTCCTGGACGTCTACACGAGGCGCGACCGCAGAAGGCGCGGGGTGGCGAACGTCGTCGCGAGCGTCGGCCGTGGCCGCGGGCGCTCCGCGGGCTGCACGCGAGCCGTGTGGTTGATTGCCTGGTGGAACACGCCGGCTCATCGGATCGCGGATGACACGCCGTGGTGTCGCTTCGCGGGCGCTGCCGGGTGGCGGGGCCTTGGGCGCTGGGGGACATTCTTCACGACGGGGCGCGTCCAGGTCCAGTCCCATGGAAGCCTGACCGTCGGGGCCGTCCCGCGGGAACAGTGCCGATGCTAGACTGCTCTCGGACGGCGGTGATGGTATCTTCGCCTACCGGCCTCGACGCAAGGATCGCTCGCTCCAGCGACCCGTATGTGGGATCGTCCGCTCGGGCATGCCGAACGCGTGCCGCGGCGACGTCCGCGCCCCGGTGAGACCCCGGTTCGCGTATCATCGTCCGGCGACGCTCGAGGAGGCGTGCCGGCTCCTCGTGGCGGAGCCGCGGGCGGCCGTCCTCGCCGGCGGTACGGACCTCATGGTCCACCTCCGCCAATCGCAGCGCGGGAAGCGCCCGCCGGCGGTGATCAACGTGAAACGCATCCCGGGGCTGGACCGGATCGAGGTGGACGCGAGCGCGATCCGTCTCGGCGCGCTCACGACGCTCGCGGCGCTCATCGACCACCCGATCATCCAGGCCGAGTACCCGGTGCTGCCGTTCACGGCGCGCTACATGGGGTCGCCCGCCATCCGGCACCTCGCCACGGTCGGGGGCAACCTCTGTAACGCCTCGCCGGCGGCCGACCTCTCCCCGGTGCTGCTCACCCTCGACGCCGAGGTCGGAATCGTTGGCCCGGGCGGGACGCGGCGGTTGCCACTCGATCGGTTCTTCCTGGGCCCCGGGCGGGCTGCGCTCGCGGCGGCCGAGCTTCTTGCATGGGTCGAGTTCCCCCGGAAGCACGCGGGGTGGACCGTGCGCTACGAGCGGCTCGACGTCCGTCGCGCGATGGACATCGCCATCGTCGGCGTTGCCCTTGCGCTCCGCCGGGACGGGACCCGCGTGGCGGAGGCCCGGCTCGCTCTCGGCGCGGTGGCGCCGACGCCCCTTCGCGTGCCCGGGGCTGAGGCGGCGCTCGTGGAGGGCGGCCTTACGCCGGCCGCCATCCACAGGACGGCCGAGCTCGCGATGGCCGCGGCGCGCCCGATCGGCGACGTGCGGGCGACGGCGGAGTACCGCCGCGAGATGGTCGGCACCCTGGTCCGGAGAGCCGTCGCCGGTGGGTGATCGGGCCGTGGTGGACCGCTACCCGCTGGAGCTGACGGTCAACGGGCGCCGGGTGCGCCGAGAGGTCCCGGGCTCCCGCACCCTCCTCGAGCTCCTCCGCGGCGACCTCCGCCTCACGGGGACGAACCTCGCGTGCGACACCGGGGACTGCGGCGCCTGCACCGTCCTGGTCGACGGCCGGCCCGCGATCGCGTGCCTGATCCTGGCGCTCGACGTCGATGGCGCTGAGGTGACGACCATCGAGGGCCTGGCCGCGCGCTGGCATGCCCGGTCGGCTCGGTCGGCGCGGCTGGATGACCGGCCGCCGTCCCTCCACCCGGTCCAGCAGGGGTTCCTCGAGGAGGGCGGCGCCCAGTGCGGCTTCTGCACCGCGGGGATGATCATGGCCGCCGCGGGTCTCCTCGAGGCGACACCCGAGCCCACCGAGGCCGAGATCCGCGCCGGCCTCGAAGGGAATCTCTGCCGGTGCACCGGCTACGTCAAGATCATCCACGCCGTCCAGGTCGCCGTGAACCGTATGCGCGGGGCGCGAGGGGCGGAGGCATGAGCGGATCCCCGGGTCCACCCGAGCCGCGTGAGACCGCGGGCGGGGCCGGCGCGCTCGTAGGCACGACGGCGAGCGACCGGTCGCCGCGGTTCCGCGTCATCGGCACGCGCGTCGCCAAGCTCGACGCCGTCGAGAAGGTGACGGGCGCGGTCCAGTACCTCCCCGACCTCGAGCTGCCGGGGATGGTATGGGGAAAGATCCTGCGCACGCGCGTCCCACACGCCCGCATCACGCGCCTCGACACGACCCGTGCCGAGGCTCTCCCCGGCGTCCTGGGCGTGGTCACGGGACGGAACGTCGAACAGCACCCGTTCGGGTACGCGAAGGACCACCTGGCCTTGAAGGGCGACGTCGTCCGCTGCATCCGGGACGAGGTGGCGGCCGTGGCGGCGGAGACCGAGGAGATCGCAGAAGAGGCCTGCCGGCTGATCGACGTCGAGTACGAGGAGCTGCCGGCGGTCTTCGACCCCGAGGCGGCGCTGCGGCCAGAGGCGCCACGGATCCATCCGCAGTTTCCGGGGAACCTGGTCAACTTCACCTACAAGTTCACGGCCGGCGACGTCGATCGGGCCTTCCGCGAGGCGGACGCGGTGGTCGAGGGGACCTATCGACTGAACTACGTCACCACGGCGTGCCTCGGTACCATGGCGGCGATCGCGCAGTGGGACCCGCGCGGGAACCTCACGATGTGGTCGATGACCCAGATCCCCTTCCTCTACCAGCACGATCTCGCGGAGGCGCTCGGGGTCTCCGGGGACCGCATCCGGGTCATCCAGCCGCCGGTCGGCGGGAACTTCGGCCGGGGGCTCGACCTCTACCCGATCGACATTATCGCGGCGCTCCTGGCCCGGCACGTCGGGCGTCCCGTCAAGATCGTGTTCGACCGGGAAGAGGAGTTCGTCGCGAGCCCGACGCGCGAGCCGTGCGTGTTCACCCTGCGCACGGCGGCGCGAGCGGACGGGACCCTGCTCGCCCGGGACGCTCGGGTCCTGATCGACAACGGCGCGTACGTCTCCTGGGGGTCGACGACGCCGTACGTCATGATGACGACGCTCGCCGGGTTCTATCGATGCCCGAACATCCGCTTCGACACGGCCATCGTCTACACGAACAACGTCTACTCGGGGTCGATGCGCGGCTACGGCAACCTGGAGTCCACCTTCGCCGTGGAGGCGCAGATGGACGACCTCGCCGAGCGGCTCGGACTCGACCGCCTGGAGATCCGGCGCCGGAACGCGAACCGCCCGGGCGACGTGACCCCGCAGGGGCTCCGGATCACCAGCTGCGGGCTCCTCGAATGCTTCGACGCGGTCGCCCGCGACATCCGGCGCCCGGTCGACCGGCCGCTCCGGCCCGGCTGGACGCGGGGGATCGGCTACGCGGGCATGTTCCACGTGGGCGGCGGCGCGCGCGTGTACCGTTCCGACGGCTGCGGGGCGATCGTCAAGCTCGACGACTTCGGGAAGGTCACGCTGATCACCGGCGCCAGCGAGATCGGGCAGGGATCGGAGACGGTCCTGGCGATGATCGTCGCCGAGGAGCTCGGGATCCCCTTCGGGCGGGTCGAGGTCGTCAACAACGACACGGCGATCAAGCCCTGGGACGTCGGTGTCCACGCCAGCCGGACGACGTTCATCGCCGGCAACGCCGCGCTCCTGGCGGCGCGGGACGTGAAGCGGCAGCTGCTCGTGCTCGCCGCCTCGCAGCTCGAGGAGCCCGCCGAGGCGCTCGACATCGAGGACGGCCTCGTCTACGTGACGGCGGCGCCGCAGCGGCGCCTCCCGTACGAGAAGGTTGTCCGCGCCGGCCACTTCCGCGAGGACGGACGGATCCTGATCGGCCAGGCCTTCTACGACCCGCCGACCCAGATGCTGGACAAGGACTTCCGGGGCAACGTGTCGGTGACCTACGGCTTCGCCGCCCAGGCGGCCCTGGTCGAGGCGGAGGAGGCCACGGGCAAGGTCGAGGTGCTGAGAGTCGCCTCCGCGCACGACGTGGGGCGGGCTCTGAATCCGGTCGGGTGCGAGGGCCAGATCGAGGGCGGGATCCACATGGGACTCGGCTACTGCCTGACCGAGGAGCTCCGGCTCCGGGACGGACGCGTGCTGAACCCGGGCTTCCTCGACTACAAGCTCCTCACGGCCCCGGACATGCCCGAGATCCTGATCACGCTGATCGAGACGGTGGACGAAGCCGGGCCCTTCGGCGCGAAGGGACTCGGCGAGGCGGGCACGATCCCCATCTCCGCCGCCGTCGCGAACGCGGTGAAGGACGCGACCGGAGTGCGGATCACCGAGCTTCCCATGACGCCGGAGCGCGTGTACCGCGCGATCCGGGTGGCGCGGACCGCCGAGGCTGCGACCTGAGCCCGTGAACCCAATGCGACCAAGGACACCGGAGGCTGACCCATGCGGATGACGCGACGGACCTTCCTCCGTGCAACCGGCGGCGCGGCCGCCCTGGCCACCGGCGTGTGCGCCACCCTCGCCCAGGCCCAGAAGAAGCAAGTGGTGACCATCGCCTTCCCGGAGACCGTCACCTCGATGGATCCCCTACCGGGGTCGCGGAACCTCCCACGGGAGTCCATGTACGAGGCGGTGTTCGACCGCTTCCTCCAGCAGGACCGGCAGGGCAAGTACGGGCCGAATGTCATCGAGAGCTGGCAGTGGACCGACGGCAAGATGGGGATGGACATCAAGGTTCGCCAGGGCGTGAAGTTCCACGACGGGTCGGAGCTCACCGCCGACGACGTTGCTTTCAGCATGGTCCGCCTCAAGACAAGCCGGCCCTACAGCGCGGTCTATGCCAAGGTGAAGGAACAGCAAGTCCGCGACAAAGTGAACCTCCACCTCGTCTTCGAGCGGTTCGACCCGTCGTTCCCGCGCTGGCTCGGCTTCCTGGCTGGCTTCGTGGTTCCCCGGGCGTACTTCCAGTCCCTCGGTGCCGACGACCAGGCGCGCGCCGAGGCGTTCGCCCGGAAGCCGGTTGGCTCGGGGCCGTACCGTGTCGTGTCCTTCACGCCGGGGAGCACGCTCGTGCTCGAGGCGTTCGACCGCTACTGGAAGGGTGCGCCGCCCATCAAGCGGGCCGTTTTCAAGATGGTGACCGATCCGACGGCCCGCGTCGCGGAGATCCTCTCGGGCAGCGCCGACATCACCTCGGAGGTCCCGGTGGAGGAGTTCGGACGGCTCTCCACCCAAGCGACCCTCAAGGGCGTGAAGCAGACCGTCGCGGACATGGCGCAGCTCTTCCCCAACCCACGCTTCGAACCGTTCAAGAAGGAGGAAGTGCGACTGGCCGTGCACTATGCGATCGACAAGAAGACGATCGTCGACAAGGTGCTGCTCGGCTTCGGCGTACCCTCGTCCCTGACGGAAGGACCGCTCTACGACGCCTATGACCCTGCCTTCTCCTTCCCCTACGACCCCGCGAAAGCCCGGCAGCTCCTCCAGACGGCGGGCTACTCGGCGGCCAACCCGCTGCGCCTGAAGGTCATGACGACCCGAGGTGTCCGGGCGAAGGACTTCGAATTCATGTCGGCGATCACCCAGATGTGGAAGGACGTCGGGATCGAGGCCGAGCTCGAGGTCATCACCATCCCACAATGGTTCCAGCACCGGGACGCCCGGGGGCAGGGAGGCCAGGACCTCGCCCCGCTGTCGCTCTACTTCTGGTCCAACCCGACCGGCGACCCGATCAACTCGGTCGGCTTCCAGAACAACGTCAAGGGGCCGTTCCGCGTGTGGGAGTCGGAGGACGTCGTCCCCCTGATCGATCCGGTCTTCGACGAGCGCGACGAGCCGAAGCGCATCGCCGCGGCGAAGAAGGCGGCGCGCTACGTCGTCGAGAAGGGCTACATCGTCCCGCTCTTCCAGGTGGTCCAGCCGGTGGTCATGAAGAAGGATCTCGCGTACCAGCCGTTTCCGACCGGCGTGCTCGTGCCCCAGGAGATGTCCTGGATGTGACGGAGCTGCTCGCTGGCGCGCGGCGGGCGTCACGCCTCTCGGCGTGCGGAACGGACTCGCTTGAGTCCGGGGCCGGCGCCGGCATGTTATCCGGCGCATTTGCGGCCCTTTCGGTGCGATCCTTGGGTGAGACTCGACTCAGGCGACGGAGGTGGGCGATGAGAAGGAAAGACGGATGGACCGTGCTGATCGCGCTCGCGCTCGTGCTAGGGCCCGTGCCAGGAACGGCGATCGCGCAGCCGGCGGGGACACTCGTGGTCGGTGCCGTCGCCGAGCCGGTGAATCTCGACGCTGCGCAGGTGACCGACTTCAATTCCACCCGGGTCATCCGCCGCATCACGGAGTCGTTGGTGGCGTTCCCCGACGACAGCACGCAACTGGTCCCAGGGCTTGCCGAGTCGTGGACGGTGTCGCGTGATGGGCTCCAGTACACCTTCAAGCTCCGGAAGGGGGTCAAGTTCCACGACGACACCCCGTTCAACGCGGAGGCGGTGAAGTTCTCCTTCGAGCGCCAGATCAACCCCGACCACCCCTTCAACAAGCTCGGTAAGTATCCCTTCGCGAACTTCAACTTCGGGACCATCAAGGCCATCGAGACGCTGGACGAGCACACCGTGCAGTTCTTGATGAAGGAGCCGCGTGCGTCGTTCCTCACGATCATGGCCTCGGCGCCCGCCGGTATCGTGAGTCCCACAGCCGTCAAGAAGCATGGTGAGAACTACCCCAACCATCCGGTGGGCACCGGTCCGTTCCGGTTCGTGAGCTGGGACCGCGGCCAGCGGATCGTGCTGGAGAAGAACCCCAGCTACTGGAAGTTTCCGGTGAAGGTGGACCGCGTCATTTTCCGTCCTATCGTCGAGGAGCAGGCGCGCCTCACCGAACTGCTGACAGGCAATCTCGACCTGGCGGTGAATCTGCCGCCGGACTTCATCGCGCAGCTCGAGAACAACCCACGCGTCAGCCTGCTCAGGGGAGCCGGCGCCCACGTCTGGTACCTGGGTATCAACAACGAGAAGAAGCCCTTCGACGACAAGCGCGTGCGGCAGGCCTTGAACTACGCCGTCAACAAGGAGGCCATCGTCCGCGACGTGCTCAAGGGGACCGGCCAGGTCTCGGCGGGACCGGTGCTGCCTGGCACGTGGGGCGCCGAGCCCGGGCTAAGGCCGTACCCCTATGACCCGGAGCGGGCTCGGAAGCTCCTGGCCGAGGCCGGCTATCCGGGTGGCTTCTCCACCACGCTCTGGGTGCCGGAGTCAGGCTCCGGGATGCAGTCGCCGGTGGCGATGACCACGGTCATCCAGTCGAACCTCAAGGCGGTCGGCATCAACGTGGCGCTGCAGACGATGGAGTGGGGCACCTTCCTGGCCAAGCTGCGGACGAAGGAGCAGGATCTGTTCGCGCTTTCGTGGGCGGCCGGCAACGAAGATCCCGATCTGGTGATCTATCCGCTGCTCCATTCCAGCCAGTGGACGCCCGGCGGGCCCAACCGTGCCCTCTACAAGAACGCCCGGCTCGACGAGCTGCTCCAGCAGGCGCGGATCACCACCGAGCAGGCCAAGCGAGCGGAGCTGTACCGTCAGGCGCAGCGGATCCTCTTCGAGGATCCTCCGTGGATCTTCGTCGATCACGAGATCCAGGTGGGAGCGGTGTCCAAGCGCGTGCAGGGCTTCAATCTGCACCCGAGCTTCGACCTGAGAGTGGAGACGATCTCGCTCAAGTGAGGCGGTACCTCGCGCGCCGGCTCCTGCAACTGGTGCCGGTCCTGCTCGGGGTGTCCGTCGTCATCTTCATGGTCCTCCGCCTGGCGCCTGGGGATCCGGCAGAGATCATGCTGGGTTCCCAGGCGACTAAGGAGGATCTGGACCGCCTCCGCACGGAGCTGGGCCTGACCCAGCCCGTTCACGTCCAGTACTTGCTGTGGGTGAGCCACGTGGTTCGGGGGGATCTCGGCCGCTCCATCTGGAGAAAGCGGCCGGTCCTGACCGAGGTCCTCCATCACTACAGGGCGACGGTCATCCTCACGTTCGCGGCGCTGACACTCTCGGCCGTGGGCGGGACGACCCTGGGCGTCACCGCCGCCGTGCGGCCGAATTCCCTGTTGGATCGCTGCAGCGCGGTGGCCTCGCTGTTCGGTGCCAGCATGCCCGTGTTCTGGCTCGGCATCGTGCTCATGGTGATCTTCGCGTTGGAACTGAGGTGGCTTCCCGCCTCCGGCATGTTCTCACCGTACGGTGGAGGTGATCTGGGCGACCTCCTCCGTCATCTCGTGTTGCCGGCGGTGACGCTGGCCGCCGCCACCATCACCATCATTGCCCGCCTCACCCGGAGTGCCATGCTGGAAGTCCTCGGACAGGACTACATCCGCACGGCACGAGCCAAGGGCCTGGTGGAGTGGGCGGTGGTGGTGAGGCACGGGCTCAAGAATGCCCTGGTGCCGATCATCACGGTCATCGGGGTTCAGACCGGCGTGCTCCTCGGTGGCGCCGTGCTGACCGAGACGGTCTTCGCCTGGCCGGGGGTGGGCACCTTGATGGTGCAGGGGATCCTCGCGCGTGATTTCCCGCTCGTGCAGGGGTGCGTGCTCATCATCGCCATGACGTTCGTCCTCATCAACCTCGCCGTCGATCTCTTGTACGCCTGGCTCGATCCCCGCATCCGTTATGCGTAGCTCTTCCCGGCTGAGGAAGTTCCTGCGTCGCAATCTCCTGGCCACAACTGGGCTGTTGACCGTAGTCTGCGCCGTGGTCGTAGGGCTGCTGGCGCCCTATCTTCCATTGGCCGACCCCGACGTCATCGATACTCCCAACCGGCTGCGGCGGCCCCTGACGCCGGGGCATCCGCTGGGCACCGACGAGTTCGGCCGCGACCTGCTGGCCCGGCTAGTCTGGGGCGGGCGCGTGTCGCTCCTGGCGGGCGTGGCCACGGCGGGGGCCGCCATGCTGATCGGGGTGGCGCTCGGGATCGTGGGCGGCTACTACACGGGGTGGATCGAGACGATCGTCATGCGCGTGACGGACGTCCTGCTGGCCTTTCCGTTCATCCTGCTGGCCATCGCCATCGTGGCCGGCCTGGGCCCCGGCCTCCGCAACGCCATGATCGCCATCGCCATCGTTGGCTTCCCGTTCTACACACGGCTGGTGCGCAGCGTGGTGCTCTCCATCCGCGAGCGCGAGTTCGTGGAGGGGGCGCGGGCGCTAGGGGGCAGCGACCGGGTGATCCTGGGCCGCCACGTCCTGCCCCACCTGCTGTCGCCGGTGATGGTCACGCTCAGCCTCGACGTCGGGGCCAAGATCCTGGCCACGGCGGGCCTGTCCTTCCTGGGCCTGGGCACGCAACCGCCCACCGCGGACTGGGGGAGCATGCTGGCTACCGGCCGCCAGTTCGTGACGCTCAGCCCGCACGTCGCGCTGCTACCGGGTCTGGCCATCTTCGCCATGGTGCTGGCCCTCAACCTCGTCGGCGACGCGTTGCGCGACTGGCTCGACCCCCGTACCCATACGCGCTAAGGGTCCGGTCCCTGCCATCACGGCGGTCGGTGACCTCGATTTGCGAAGCGAGACGGTCTGGACATACCCCAGGTGATGCATACTGTATACAACCCATGAAGGCCGGGCCCGCCGGCTCACTCCCCTCCGGACGCGCCGCGCTCCTCCAGGGCGTGACGCGGCGCCACGGGCCAGCCCGGCGCGCTCATCCCCCCGCGGCGCGGCGGCCGACGGTGCGCGGCGCCCCCTCTTCGAGGAGCCTATCCGCCGGGAGACGCTCGAGGAGCTCGCCTACCGCCACCTTCGTCAGGCTCTCGTCGAGGGCCGGCTCGCACCCGGGGAGCGGATCGTGGCCAGTGCGGTGGCGCATTCCGCCGGCGTCAGTCGAATCCCGGTCATGCAGGCGCTCCGGCGGCTCGAGAGCGAGGGCTTCGTCCGGATCAACCCGCACAAGGACGTGGTCGTGGCAGGCCTCTCGCCGGAGGAGTTCCGCGAGCGGTTTCTCCTCATGGCGGCGCTCGAGGCCCTGTGTCTCCGCGAGGCCGCCGGCCGGATCACGCCGGCGCTCGTGGCCGAGCTCCGTGGTCTCCAGCGGGACATGAGCGTGGCCCGCGCGGCCGGGAACACGGCGCGGGCGGTGGCGGCGGACAGCGAATTCCACCGGAGGCTCTGGGAGGCCTCCGGTCTTCGGCAGGTGCTCCAGCTGCTCCAGAACGTCTGGGACCGCGGTGAGTACTACCGCGTGATCATGCACGCGCGGCGGGGCGGCTTCGCGACGGAGTCGCTCGCCGAGCACGAGGAGATCCTCCGGGCCCTCGAGGCGAGCGACTGGGCTCGGGCGACCCGTGCCGTCGAGACCCACCGCCTGCGAGCGATGGAGCGACTGGCCGAGACGACGTGACGCAGACTGCATACCATTCCGACCGACCCAACCCCAACCGACTCAACGACGAGGAGGGCGTGATGGCTCAGCAAGTCGGGAGACCGAGCCGACGGCAGGTCCTGAAGGGCGCGGCGGCGTTCGGGACGGGCGTGGGCTTCATCGGAAACTGGCGCTGGGCCCGCGCCCAGGCGAAGAAGCCGGTGGTCATCGGCCTCACCTGCGACGCCACCGGCACCTTCGCCGACAGCGGCCAGGCGGACCGGCGGGGCATGATCCTCGCAATCGAGGAACAGAACGCGCGGGGCGGCGTCCTCGGGCGTCCGATCGAGCACCGCTGGGAGGACACCGAGACAGACGCGTCGGTGGCCGTACGCAAGGCGCAGCGGCTCATCGAGCGGGACAAGATCGACTTCATGATTGGTGCCCTGTCGAGCGGCGTCGCCGCGCCCCTGTCGGAGCTCGCCCAGCGGTACGGGATCATCTACTTCAACTCGAACTCGAGCGCCGAAACCGTGTCCGGCGAGAAGTGCCAGCGGGTGAACTTCGTGTGGGACGCGAACAACTGGATGTTCGCGAACGCCCTCGGGCCGCTCGTCGTGAAGAACCTCGGCAAGAAGTGGTTCTTCCTCACCCACGACTACGTCTGGGGGAAGAACGCCACGGCGGTCACGCGCGAGGTGCTGAAGAAGGTCGGGGCGGAAGACGTGGGTGAGCTGCTCGTTCCCCAGGGGACCCGTGACTTCAGCGCCCAGCTCCTCCGAGTGCGGAGCGTCAAGCCCGAGGTAGTCATCGCCAACGTGGCGGGGATCGAGCAGACCGCCATGCGGGAGCAAGCGAGCGAATTCGGGTCGGACAAGGACGCGGCGTGGGTATTCCCGCAGCTGGACTTCCCCGACCTGGTGCCGCTGGGTCCCAAGAAGGCCTTCGGGTACTTCTGCACCACGTGGCACTACACGCTCAACGAACCGGGGGTGAAGGAGCTGACGGAGCGGTTCCGGAAGCGCTGGGCCGACGCGCCGATCCCCGTGCCGGACAACGTGTCCGTGAACGGCTACCTGGCGGCACGCGAGCTGCTCCGCGCGATCGAGCGGGCGGGCACGACCCGAAACCACGAGGTCATCAAAGCGCTCGAAGGTCACGTGATCAAGGACAACTTCCGGAAGTATCCCTCGGTCATCCGCGAATGGGACCACTTGGTCGGCCAGATGCTCTACCTCGCTCGCACGAAGAAGCCGACCGACATGAAGGAGAAGTGGGACCTGATCGAGATGATCGCCGACGTGACGCCCGAGGTGGCGTCGCCGCCGCGCGAGATCTCGAAGTGCAAGATGCAGCCGCTCGCCGACACCCCGGTGTACGGCGGATAGGGCCGCGGACTCGGCTCGCTTCCCGGCGGAGGTCGGTGACCGGTGAGGATCGTCGACCTCCGCCACCGTGATCGGGCGCTCGTGCGCCAGGTCGCGCGGCTTCTCGTGGACGGCTTCCGGGAGCACGAGCCTGACTACCTGCCCGACATGAGGGCCGCGCTGGCGGAAGTCCGCAGGTCGTTCGATCCGGAGCGCCTTAGCCGGGTGGCGGTGGAGCGGCCCGGGACGGCGCTCGGGTGGATCGGCGGGATCCGCCGCTACCGGGGCCGGACCTGGGAGCTCCATCCCCTGGTCGTGCGGCCGGACCGGCAGTGTCGGGGGATCGGCCGGGCGCTCGTGCGGGACTTCGAGCGGCAGGTCGCCCGGCGGGGCACCACGACGATCTTCCTCGGGACCGACGACGTGGATGGCCGGACGAACCTCGCCGGGGTCGAGCTCTATCCAGACGTGCTCGGCCGCGCCAGACGAATCCGCAATCTGCGTGGCCACGCCTACGAGTTCTATCAGAAGCTCGGCTACGTCGTGGTGGGCGTCCTGCCGGACGCCAACGGGCCTGGCCGGCCGGACATCTTCATGGCCAAGCGCGTGAGGCGGTGATGCCCGGGGTGGCCGAGCTGGTCACGCAACTCCTGAACGGGCTGGTGCTGGGCCTCCTTTACGCTCTCATCGCGCTCGGGTTCATGCTGATCCTGGGCACGATGGAGGTGATCAACTTCGCCCACGGCGTCCTGTTCGCGCTCGGCGGGTACTTCGCGCTCGCGCTCCAGCCGCACGTCGGGTGGTGGGGCGCGCTCTTGCTGGCGCCGCTCGGCGTGGGTCTGGTCGGGTTCGGGCTCGAGCGGGGCGTCCGGCGGACGTACGGGAAGGATCCGCTATTCGGACTCCTGTTCACCTTCGGCGCCGCGCTGGCGCTCGAGGAGGTGATCCGGATCGTGTGGACGCCGCGCGGGTACACCATCTCCGCGCCCGCGTTCGTCGCGGGGCGCTTTCAGTGGGGGTTCCTGGTCTACTCGCGGTACCGGATCCTCGTCGCGGTGCTCGCCCTCGTGCTCCTCGGGCTGGTGTGGTGGTTCCTCGAGCGCACGCCCTACGGCGCCATCATGAAGGCCGGTGCGCACGACGGCGAAATGGTCCGGGCGCTCGGGATCGACCTCGGCCGCCTGCGGAGCCTCGTGTTCTCCCTCGGGACCGTGCTGGCGGGCGTCGCCGGCGTGATCGCGGCGCCGATGTGGAGCCTCAAGCCGACCATCGGGGCCGAGGCGGTGATGCCCGCGTTCATCGTGGTGGTGATCGGCGGGATCGGCTCGTTCTGGGGTGCCGTCCTCGGTGGTCTCTTGCTCGGCACCGTGAGCGGGCTCTCGAACCTGGTGGTGCCGCGGGGCTCGATCCTCGTGATGTACGTCCTCATGGCGGTCGTGCTGCTCTGGCGTCCCCGCGGCCTCATGGGCCAGAAGTCGGTCCTGGAGCTCTAGTCTCTCGTGGGGACCGTCCTCGCGCGCTGGGCGCCGCCTCCCATGCTGGCGATGTTCGCCCTGTTCCTCCTGTTGCCGACCGTCCTGCCGCGGTTCGGCTACACGTACCTCGGCACCGAGGTGATGATCTTTGCGATCTTCGCCCTGGGCTACAACCTGCTGCTCGGCTACACGGGCCTCCCGGCCTTCGGCCACGGGGCGTTCTTCGGGATCGGGGGCTACCTCCTCGGGATGACGCAGAAGTGGACCACCGGCGGGCTCGCCCTCCCGCTCGTTGCGGCCACGGCGGGAACGCTTCTCTTCGGCGCCGCTGTCGCGCTCTTCGTCGCCCGCCGACGCGGCATCTACTTCTCTCTCCTCACGATCGCGTTCGGCGTCATGTTCTGGTTCATGGTCTTCGTGTTCGACACGTGGACCGGTGGCGAGGACGGGCTGACCGGCATCAACCGGCTGGCGCTCCTCGGGTACGCACTCCGCGACAACGTCCCCTTCTACTACTTCGTCTACGCGTGGTTCGTCGGGGTGACGCTTGTCCTCTGGCGGATCGTCAACTCACCGTTCGGCCAGGTCATCCGGGCGATCCGGCAGAGCGAGTCGCGCGCCCGCGCGGTCGGCTACGACACGGCCCGGTACAAGTGGGCGGTCTTCACGCTCTCATGTGGGTTCGCCGGCCTGGCGGGGGGGCTGTACGCCCTCGCGCGCTTCGGCGCCTTCGCGGAACCGATGAGCCTGTCCCAGTCGGGCAACGTCGTCCTCATGTGCCTGATCGGCGGCGGGTTTGCGAGCTTCTACGGACCGGTCCTCGGTGTCGTCGTCTTCCTCGTGCTGCGGGACGTGCTGTCGACCTTGACCGACCACTGGATGCTCGCCTACGGCGTCCTGTTCATGGCGGTGATCCTCTTCATGCCCGAAGGGATCCTCGGCGTCGTGCGACGTCTCCGCCAGCCCGCCGGGTTCCACGACACGGGCGCGGCGCACGCGGCGCGCGCGGAGGAGGCCGCGCCGCCTCTCCACTCGCGCGCGCCCGGGGAGCGCGAGCGGTGACCGACACCCCACCGGGCAGCCCGGGGTCGACGCCCGTCCTCGAGACGCGCGGGCTCCGGAAGGCGTTCGGCGGGCACGTCGTCCTGGACGGCGTGGACCTCTCCTTCGAACCCGGCGGGCTGTCGGCCTTGATCGGGCCGAACGGCGCGGGCAAGACGACGTGCTTCAACCTCCTGACCGGCTTCCTCGCCGCGGACGGGGGCGAGATCCGGTTCAAGGGCCAGGACGTGACCCGCCTGCCTCCGCATCGCCGGGCACGGCTGGGGATCTGCCGGTCGTTTCAGATTCTCAACCTGTTCGACGACGACACGGTGCTCGAGAACGTGCGGGTGGCCGTGCCGTCGATGCGCGCGCGGGGCTTCGACTGCTGGACGCCGGCCGGCGCCGTGAGCGCGGCCGAGGACCGGGCGGCGCGGATCGTGCGCCTGATCGGCCTCGGTGGGCGCGAGCGTGTCGCCGCCCGCTATCTCTCCTACGGCCAGCGCCGGCTGCTCGAGATCGGCCTCGCGCTGGCCGGGGAGCCGGAGCTGCTCCTCCTCGACGAGCCGACGAGCGGGCTTGGCATGCGCCCGATGGAGACGCTCCGCGAGCTGGTCCAGCAGCTCTCCGCGCGGCTCACGATCGTGGTGATCGAGCACGACATGGACTTCGTCCTCACGCTCTCCCATCACGTGACGGTGCTGCACCGAGGCCGGGTCATCGCGGAGGGCCCGCCGGCAGCGATCCGGGACCACCCCGAGGTCCGCGAAGCGTATCTGGGCCGTCTCGGAGCGCCGGCGCCGCGGGAGGCGCGCGGGTGACGGGTCCTCCCGCGTCCCGGCCCATTCTCCTCGCCGTCGACGGGATCGACACGTTCTACGGGGACGCCCAGATCCTGCGCGGGCTCTCGCTCGAGGTCCGAGCCGGTGAGACGGTCTGCTTGCTCGGTCGGAACGGGCGCGGCAAGACGACGACGATCAAGAGCATCCTCGGCCTGGTGCCGGTCCGACGGGGGCGGGTTGCGTTCGGCGGGACTGACATCACGGGGCTGCCGACCCACCTCGTCGCACGCCGGGGGATCGCGTGGGTGCCGGACAACCGCCGGGTCTTCCCGACACTCACGGTGGAGCGGAACCTCGCCATGGCGCTGAACCGCGCACTGCCGCCGCGCGAGGCGGCGCGGGCCTGGACGCTCGAGCGTGTCTACGAGCGCTTCCCGATCCTGGGAAGGCTCCGGTACCGGATCGGCGAGCACCTCTCGGGCGGGGAGGCCCAGCTGGTCGCGATCGCCCGCGCCCTGCTCATGCACCCCCGCCTGGTCCTCATGGACGAGCCGTCCCAGGGGCTTGCCCCCCGGATCGTGGAGGACATCATGGCGGTCATCCAGGAGATGCAGGACGAGGGCATCGCCATCCTGCTCGTCGAGCAGAACTCCTCGATGGCCCTCGGGCTCGCCGACCGCGCCTACGTCATCGACGATGGCCGGATCGTCCACGTGGGCTCCGCCGCCGAGCTCGAGGCCGATGCGGCCCTGAAGCATCGCCTCCTGGCGGTCTAGCCTCCGCGTCGATCCGACCTTCACGCGGCTGCCGACCCTGCGTCGTCGGTGACCGTCGAGACGGGGTCAGACTTAGACTTCTAAACATTTTCGACCCCTACTCCGGGCCACCGCGCGGTGGAACGAGATCGTCAAATTGTTAGGAAGTCAAAGTCTGACTCCGAAGAAGAGCCAGGTGACGGCGACGAAGACCGGCAGGAGGACGCCGCCGCTGTAGAGCATGTAGCCGAAGAACGACGGCATCCGTACCCGAGTGGCCTCCGCGATCGCCTTGACCATGAAGTTGGGCGCGTTGCCGATGTAGGTATTCGCGCCCATGAAGACGGCACCGACGCTGATCGCAGCCAGGATCGCGTGGGGTACGCCCACGACCTCATCGGCCAGGGCGAGGCCCTGGGCGAGTGCGAGGAAGACCAGGTAGGTCGGCGCGTTGTCCAGGAACGAGGACAGCGTTCCGGTTGCCCAGAAGAACTGCCAGGGCTCGCGCACGCCCAGCTCGCCGCCGCGCGTCCGCAGGAGCTCGAGCGCCGGGATCATCGTGAGGAAGATCCCGACGAAAAGGACGGCGACCTCGACCATCGGGTGAGGCGTGAACTCGTTGGCGCGATGCACCTCTCGCGGCGTCTGCCAGAGCGAAAGCCCCGTGAGAGCCAGGATCAGGCCCTCCCGCCAGGGGGCCCGAAGGAACGCGACGCCGAGCACTACTCCCGCGAGCCAGACGAAGTTGAGGGTTCCCTCGAGCCGCAGGGGGCGCCGCTGCGCCTCGTCGCGGACCAGCGCCCGGGCCGGCTCCCACCCGTACGCGATCGAGTCCCAGACGAAGTACGCGAGCAGCAGGACGGCCACGGTGAACAGCCAGTGCGGCAGGAGGCGGAAGGTCCATGTGAAGGGAACACCCTCGAGGTACCCGAGGAAGAGCGGCGGGTCTCCGAGCGGCGTCAGGAGCCCCCCGATGTTGGAGACCAGGAAGATGAAGAAGATCACGGTGTGGGTGACGCGCGTTCGCTGGCGGTTGGTCTGGAGGACCACGCGGATCAAGAGCATCGAGGCGCCCGTGGTGCCGAGGAACGAGGCGAGGATGCAGCCGGTGGCTAGGAACGTCGTGTTGACGAGGGGAGTCGCCTCCAAGTCGCCGCTCAGGCGGATCCCGCCGGCGATCACGTAGAGCGCCGTCAGCAGCAACAGGAACGAGACATACTCCTCGGCCGTCTCCAGGAGCACGTGCGGGCGGCGCAGGGCGTAGACTCCCACCACGGGGAGGCCCAGCACGCACGCGACGACGAGCTTGTTCCGGTTCGACCCCCACCAGTGCGGCACCCAGAGGGGGCACACGGCGATGGCGAGGAGCATCGCGACGAACGGGGCGACGGCGTAGACGGGCAGGGGGCCGGTGAGCACCGGCCCTCAAGGTATGCTGGTCCCCGCGGCGTTGGCAACCCACCTTGCGGCACCCGAGGAGCTGCGCTAGAGTCCGGCCAGTCGTCGACATTGCCCGTGGCGAGTCCGGGACCCAACTCTCGTCATGTCCCTCCGCTTCCTGCTGAGCCGCCTCCTCCTGGCGGTGCTCTCGCTCTGGGGCGTGAGCGTACTCGCGTTCGCCATCCTCCGGATCCTACCGGGCGATCCCGCCATCCTCATGGCGCCGGTGGGCTCGACGGCCGAGGACATCGAGCGCGTCCGGCGGGAGTTCGGCCTGACGGGATCCTGGTGGGCGCAGTACGGCGCCTTCTTCCTGAGCCTCTGCCGGGGGAACTTTGGCCGCTCGCTCTGGCTCCAGCAGGACGCGCTCCGCGTGATCCTGGAGCGGCTGCCGGCGACGCTCGAGCTCGCGGTGACCGCGCTCGTCCTCGCCACGGGGGGCGGCATCCTGCTGGGCGCCTGCTCCGTGTGGCGGCGGCGGAGCTGGCTCGAATCCGGTGCGGTGTCGCTGGGGACACTCGGGATCGCGGTGCCGAATTTCGTATGGGGCCTCCTGCTCATCGTCGTCTTCGGGGCCATCCTCCAGCTCCTGCCCGTCTCGGGCCGCATCGCCCCGGAGTATGAGGCGGCGGAGGTGACAGGCTCGGCCGTGGTCGACGTGCTTCTCCGGCGCGACCCCGCCGCGCTCGGCTCCGTCCTCGCGCACCTGATCCTCCCCGCGAGCGCGCTGGCGCTGCCGCTCCTGGCGGCGGTGTTCCGCACGATCCGTTCGGACCTCCTGGGTGCGCTCGGCGAAGAGTACGTCGTCACCGAGCGGATGAAGGGGCTCGGCGAGGTCCGCATTCTCTTCTGCCGGGCGCTCCGGAACGCGCTCATCCCCACGGTTACACTAGTTGGCGTCCAGTTCGGGTTCCTGATCGGCGGAACGGTGCTGATCGAGACGATCTTCGCGTGGCCCGGTATCGGTCAGCTCACGCTCCAGGCGTTCCAGTACCGCGACTTTCCCCTGATCCAGGGCATCGTGCTCGTCTACGCGGTCACGGTCATCCTCTCCAACCTGGCGGTCGACGTGGCCTACGTGTTCCTGAACCCGCGGGTCCGCCTCGCGCAGTGAGTGCGGCATGAACGGGAAGCTCTGGACGGGGGGTACGATCGCGCTCCTCCTGCTCCTCGTCGCCCTGGCCGGTCCCGCGCTCGCGCCTCACGACCCGAACCGGCAGGACCTGGTCTCGATCCGCCAGCCGCCTCTCTGGGTGGGGGGCGCCTGGCGTCACCCCCTTGGCACCGACAGCCTCGGGCGTGACATCCTCTCGCGCCTCCTGTGGGGCGCGCGCGTGGCGGTTGTCGTCGCGGTGGCCAGCGCGATCGTCTCGGCGCTGGTCGGGATCCCGGTGGCCCTCGTCGCCGGCTACGCCCGCGGGCGGGTCGACACCGTCCTGATGCGTGTGGTGGACGTCTGGATGTCGATCCCCGCCGTCCTGCTGGCGATCGCCCTCATGGCCGTCCTCGGCCTCGGGCTCTGGAAGGTCGTCCTGGCGATCGTGATCGTCGACTGGACGCGTTTCGCGCGCGTCGTCCGCGGGGAGGTCCTGGCGCTCCGCGAGCGCGAGTTCGTCGAGGCGGCGCGCGCCATCGGGCTCCGCCCCCTCCGCGTGATGACGCAGGAGCTCCTGCCCAACCTCGTCCCCCTGATCATCGTGCTGGTGTCGCTCGAGATGGCCATCGCCGTCGGCGTGGAAGCGCTGCTCTCGTTCGTGGGGCTCGGGGTCCAGGCGGCCACGCCGTCCTGGGGTGCCATGATCGCCGAGGGGCGCGGGTACCTCATGGTGAGCTGGTGGGGCATGGGCGTCCCGATGCTGGCCCTGATCGCGGCGGTGGTCGGCTTCAACCTCTTGGGCGAGGGGCTCCGCGAGCGCCTCGACCCGCGGCTCCGGACGACCGCGTGACCCCGCTTCCGATAACCGCGCCGGTGCTCGAGATCCGGGCGCTGACCGTCCGCTACGGCGCGCGGGTCGCGACGTGGGCGGTCGACCTCACGCTCGGCCCGGGCGAGGTTCTCGGGCTCGTGGGGGAATCGGGGGCCGGGAAGTCGACGGTGGGACGCGCTGTCGTCCGCCTCCTGCCGGAGCCCGGGCACGTCGAGACTGGCGCGATCCGTTTTCACGGCCGTGACCTTCTCGGGCTGTCCGATGCCGAGATGCGCCGCCTCCGCGGCGCCGACGTCGCCCTCATTCCCCAGGACCCGCTTTCGGCGCTCAACCCCGTGTTCCGGATCGGCCTCCAGGCGACGGACGCGCTCCGGATCCACCGCGGCCTCTCGCGCGAGGCGGCGGACGCCGAGATGGTCCGACTCCTCGGCCACCTCGGCATCCCCGAGCCGGCCGAGGTGCTCGAGCGCTACCCGCACGAGCTGTCCGGGGGGATGCGGCAGCGCGTCCTGATCGCCATGGCATTCTCCTGCGACCCGTCGCTCGTCATCGCCGACGAGCCGACGACGGCCCTCGACGTCACCACCCAGGCCCAGATCCTGCGGCTCCTCGTGGAGCTCCAGGCCGAGCGTCGCGTCGCGACGCTCTTCGTCACTCACGACCTGGGCGTCGTCGCGCATCTGGCCCAGCGCGTCGCCGTGATGTACGCGGGCTGCCTCGTCGAGTCGGCGCCGACTCGAGAGCTCTTCCGGGCGGCCGCCCATCCCTACACGCAGGGGCTCCTGACCCAGGTGCTGCGGGCGGACGTCCGCGCGGAGGCGAGCGCCGCGCTGGAAGGTCTCATGCCGATCCTGGCGACGGCGCCTGCGGCGTGTCCGTTCCGCGAGCGGTGCCCGAAGCGCATGGCGGTCTGCGATGAGACGATGCCCGCGCTCCACGAGGTGGCCCCTGGCCACGCGGTCGCCTGTCACCTGTACGGGGGAGCGTGATGGGCGCGACGGGCGGCGCGCCGCTCCTCGAGACCCGAGACCTCCGGACACATTTCCGCCGGGGCGGCTGGCTTCGGCCGGTACGCTGGCTGCGCGCCGTGGACGGCGTGAGCCTCGCGGTCGCGCACCAGGAGACACTCGGCCTCGTCGGGGAGTCGGGCTCGGGGAAGACGACGCTCGGCCGGACCATCCTGCGCCTCGTCGAGCCGACGGGGGGCCAGATCCATCTCGGCGGCCAGGAGATCACGGGGCTCTCTCAGGCGGCGCTTCGCCCGCTCCGCCGGCGAATGCAGATCGTCTTCCAAAATCCCTACGCCTCGCTGAATCCCCGGCGGTTGGTCGGCGCGATCGTCGGGCAGCCCCTCGCCGTCCACCACGTCCCCGGAGATCATGCCCGCATGGTCGGTGACCTCCTCCAGCGGGTGGGGCTGCCGCTGGACGCGGCGCGCCGCTACCCCCACGAGTTCTCGGGCGGCCAGCGTCAGCGCATCGCGATCGCGCGGGCTCTCGCGCTCCGGCCGGACCTGGTGGTCGCCGACGAGATCACCTCGGGACTGGACGTGACGGTGAAGCTGCGCGTGCTGGCACTCCTCCGGGAGCTCCAGGCGGAGTTCCGCGTGGCATACCTCTTCATCTCGCACGACCTCGCGGTGGTGCGGCAGGTGGCCGATCGCGTGGCCGTCATGTACCTTGGCCAGATCGTCGAGGAGGCGCCGACGGACGCGCTCTTCGACCGGCCACTCCATCCCTACACGCGGGTGCTGCAGGCGTCGGTGCCGCCACCCGACCCGGCGGCAACGTGGCGGCCGCCCGTCCTCCCCGGCGACCCGCCGAGTGCCCTGTCAATCCCGCCGGGGTGCCGATTCCACCCGCGGTGTCCGATCGCGGAGGCACGCTGCCGGGTAGAGCCGCCGGCGCTACGCGTGCTCGGACCTGGCCACCTCGTTGCCTGTCACCTCGCGTCATGAGCCCACAGGCCGCAGGCCGTTCGATCAACTCCCGCGGAGCCCGGGGAGCCTCGTGAGCCCACAGGCCGCAGGCCGTTCGATCAACTCCCGCGGAGCCCGGGGAGCCTCGTGAGCCCACAG